>Ga0181521_10001488_pt1 | contig 28999 bp, 19 predicted proteins | sample PEATcosm2014_Bin_32_FD_119764 | JGI IMG/M metagenome (GOLD analysis project Ga0181521, IMG submission 119764) | Peatland microbial communities from MTU Mesocosm Facility, Houghton, MI, USA - PEATcosm2014_Bin02_60_metaG | ecosystem: Environmental > Terrestrial > Soil > Wetlands > Peat | place...
GAAACCGCTCCCTTACGGTCGCGGCTCGGTAACAGTGGCGTTGATTTCGCAAGGCTTACTGAGCCGCGACCGTCAGGGAGCGGTCTTTGTCAGTCAGGAATCCCCAAAATGGTTAAGCACCCCGACGTCGGCCTCTTGGTGTACTTCGCGGCGCGCGCCATTCGCGGCGTGACGTTATTCTGCGGACCCGCGGACAGGGTTCCCAAGCGCCCTACCACGATGGCCCTGGAGGTCGAGAATAAGGGCGAGCGGATCTTCGATCGCCCGAACGCGATCCGCGTCCCAACCCGCCGCCGGCCATTTCATTTGGGTGCGGGCACAGGTGGTAGCGCCGGTGTGGGCGCTGCAATCCGTTGGAACAAGGGACGCTCCTTGCCGTCGGATTTCGGCAGCGCCTCGGGAGGCTTCGGGAAAATAATTCTCCACCGGCGGCGAAGCTCGCTTCCATACGGCGTGCCGTCCAGATCAAACGCTGTGCCACCCTGCGTCAATTTGTCCCGCGGTCCCAAGTACAGGTAAGCGTCGGCGGTCTGCTCCCATGTCCCCACCTTCGTCTTGAGCGCAGCCCCAGCGGGATAGCCAATCACCGGCGACTCCTGCCAACGCGGCAGACCAGCTAACCAACTGCCCTTCATCTCCATCAGCCACGGCGCGGGCTGCTGTTCGAAGCGCGCATCGAGATCGTCGTACGTTCCCACGATGTCACTGCCGGGAAGTATGACGTAAGGTTTCGCGAAAGCCTGGATCATCTGTTGTTCGATCACGCCAGGTTTGCCTTCCCGCCGCTGGAAGTGTCCGCCGCCCATGATCAACAACGCCTTCCTGCGCAAGGCGAGGACGTCGTACCTGACCACGCTGGCGTAGTGCTCATCGCGGAAGCCCAAGAATGGCGCGATGTCGTCGCGGGTTTCGACGCGAGTCCAATCAATCGGCGGATCTCCGCACAGCACCCGCAGCCGGCGGTCCTTGGGTAACCTTTGATTTACGGACCGAATCGTGGCGTACAAGCCGTGGTATGGCGCCACAGCGACTCCGCCGGGCGCTCCCACTACGTTTTCCCACGATAGGCGGAGGCGCGCGGCCTGCACATCCTCGCCTGCGATATAGCGATCCATTATGTCCTGATAGAGAGAGTTGCAGACTTCTACCACGATGTCATTGACGCGTTCTGAAAATCCTGGAGCCGCCACCAGCTTGTTTAGAAGGGCGTGTTCCTGGATGGATTCGTGCATCTCACCCAGCATCACGACACGATATTGGTCAAATAGCTTGATGATTGCCGAAGTGACCCCAGCGACCGGCTCCTGGGCGGTAGGCGGCTGAGCGGCGGCGCCAGGCACACCCAAGGTGAAAGCGACGGAGAGGGTAAGGAATTTGATTGCAGTGGTCTTTAGGTCCATACCCGTGGTTTAGACACCGTTTACGTGGTCAGTGTTCCCGAAGGGCATGAAAATAGTTACCGATAAACGTCGACGCGAATCAATTTTCGTCGGCGTTGCTCTGAAGATAACTTCGCCGGCCTGTACTTTTCATCGCTTGGATCGTCGTCTGGGCAATAGATCCTCTCTGGTCGCGAAGAGTTTGCCGAATCGATCTCTGGATGCTTTACCGAACACGTGGAAAATGGTACGCGATCCGCCGGGTGCCGCCCTGCAAATCATGGATGCGGGCCGCCTCGCCGGTCACGGCAGTAAAACAGCGCCGCGCCAAACCACTTGTCCTGTAGGCGGCATCCCGGTGAAGTGGCCGCGCGCCGACGTTCCCGAATCACTGCGCACTCGAAAATGGCACGCCCTCCACCGGCCGACACCGCGCAAACCATCGACGCGGGCGCATTCCGCGCGGCGCGCATCCCCATCCGCACGCTGGCGGTCGCGGCGACGGACAACGGGCGGTGGGCACCAGGACGGGCCGCCGGCATCGCGCGTCAGGCGCTGCGACGTCCAGGTGGATACCGTCCGGATGCGCCGTCATCCATTCCCTGTCCGCTCTTTCATTAAGGGCTTCGGCTTTTCGCTATGCTTAAACGCATGGGCAAACCGGTAACATTGCTCGAACGGTTATGCGGCCACGCAATGTCATTCGGCGCGCAATCGTTTGAGACGGAGCGGAAAGACGGGCGGCAAACGGCGTTCGCGCAAATCGACGACGCACGCACTCGGATCGCGAATTTCGAGGACTCCAGTACCGATGCGAGGGAGTTGCGCGCCAATCTCTATGCCGCCACCAAGAAGTCGGTTCGCACGGTGATCGGCGGAAAGGTTTACGTTCTCCATGTCCGCGTCTTCGAGAGTTTTGGCGAGGACGCCTTCGAGGTAAGCATTGATCTGGCGCCCAAACTCGATCCGTCCGTGGTACCGCCATTCACAGCAAAACAGGGTCAGTATCTGGCCTTCATCTACAACTACACCAAGATCCACGGCCAGGCTCCTGCGGAATCGGACCTGGAGCGCTACTTCAACGTTTCCCCGCCCGCGATTTACGATATGATCAAGACCCTGGAGCGCAACGGCCTCATCGAAAGAACCCCTGGGCAGGCCCGATCCATTCACCTCCTTGTACGACCAGAGCACCTGCCGCGATTGGAGTAGTACGCTTTGAAGCCAACAGAACTGCTGCGGCGCCTCGGACCAGCGGGCGGTTGCGCAAGGCGCCGCCGCTGACTGGCGCGGTCTTCAGCGGGGGACTCTCGTCGCCGGTCCGGCCCGGCGTGGCGTATCCCCACAATCCGCCCGTGATCTGCAGGGATTACTTCCGGATGCGCCGTGATTCAGGAGTTGAATCTGGTAGGATCGTTGGGAAGGATAGTGGACGGATACGTAATCCAGGCTCTATCCGCGTCCAATCGGGTACACTGAGTTGAATCATTCATATATGCCGCTCTCTGTCGGAACACAACTCGGACCCTACGACATTCTCGCGCCCATTGGCGCGGGTGGCATGGGTGAAGTGTATCGAGCCAAGGACACCAAGCTTGAGCGCGAAGTTGCGATCAAAGTTTTGCCACCGGCTCTCGCGCAGGATCCCGAAAGACTAGCGCGCTTCGAGCGTGAAGCCAAGGTACTCGCTTCGCTGAACCATCCCAACATTGCGCAGATCTACGGGATCGAAGAGTCGAACAACTTACGCGCTTTGGTGATGGAGTTGGTGCCGGGAGAGCCGCTCAAAGGGCCGCTCCCGCTTGCGACCGCTCTCAACTACGCCAGGCAAATTGCTGAAGCGCTGGAAGCCGCGCACGACAAGGGCATCGTCCATCGGGATCTGAAGCCCGCCAATATTCTGGTGACACCCGGCGACGTGGTCAAAGTTCTCGACTTCGGGCTTGCCGCGGTGGAGGGCCGCGAACAGGAGGCCGCGGATCCTAACAACTCGCCCACCCTCACCGTCTCCCCGACGCGCGCGGGAATGATTATGGGCACCGCGGCCTACATGAGTCCGGAGCAGGCTCGGGGCAAGCAGGCCGACAAGCGCGCCGACATTTGGGCCTTCGGCGTGGTGTTGTACGAAATGCTCACCGGCCAGCCGCTGTTTCGCGGCGAGACGGTTTCCGACATTCTGGTCGAGGTCCTTGGAAAAGAGCCGGATCTGAGCGCACTGCCCGCCCACGCCCGCTACGTGGTTGAGCGATGTTTGCGCAAGGACCCGCGCAAGCGTTGGCAAGCCATTGGCGATGTCCGAATCGCTCTCGAAGAAGGAGCGCCGGAACCAAGTTCGCCAGCACCCAGCCTCAAAGCAAAGCGAACCTGGCTGCCCTGGACGATGGCTGGCGCACTTCTGTTGGTTGCGGCGGTCACGTCGTTCACGGCATGGCACGCCACTCGATCGGCGTCCGGTTCCGGCGATCTTCCGCTCATCCGCCTGGACGCCGACCTCGGTCCGGACGCGCACCTCGGTACAGCCTATGACGCAACTTTCGCGACCATTTCTCCGGATGGCACGCGGCTGTTGTATCCCGTGCGCGGGCCGGATGGCAAACAGATGCTGGCTTCCCGCCTTTTGGACAAGCCGGCTGGAACCGTGATCGCCGGTACCGAGCACGGCTCCGACCCGTTTTTCTCGCCCGATGGCCAATGGATCGGATTCTTCGCCGACGGCCAGCTGAAAAAAATCGCCTTGAACGGCGGCAACGCCCCGGTGACCTTGGCCGAAGCGCCCTTTGCGCGGGGCGCAAGCTGGGGCGAAGACGGAACGATTATCGCCGCGCTCACCAATACCGCCGGCCTTTTCCGCATTCCTGCTTCCGGCGGATCAGCCCCCCAACCATTAACCCAACTTCGCGCCGGAGAGGCAACTCATCGTTGGCCCCAGGTTCTGCCGGGAGGGCGAGCCGTACTATTCACAGCAAGCAATAACCTGAGTAACTACGAGGGCGCCAGCCTGGAAGTGCTGACATTCAAGACCGGCGAGAGAAGAGTTCTTCAGACCGGGGGCTACTTCGGACGTTATACGGCCAGTGGCCATCTCCTTTATGTTCACGGCGGAGCGCTCTTTGCTCTGTCCATGAGTGGTTCGGCGGACAAACCCCAAGGCGGCCCCGTCCCTGTTTTAGATGATGTAGCCAGCAGCTCGAATACAGCAGCGGGGCAGTTTGATGTTTCGCGAACGGGGGTTTTTGTCTACCGCAGCGGCAAGTCGGAGCTGGAGACTTGGTCCCTTGCGGTCTTGGATGCAAGTGGCTCCCGGAAGATACAGCCGCAGTTGTCCAAGCCCGCCGCTTACTTTACGCCGCGTTTCTCGCCCGATGGCCGGCGTCTGGCGCTAGGAATCGAGCGGAAGGGTATCGATATCTACACGTATGACTTGCAGAATGACGTTCTCTCTCGCCTCACGTTTTTCGCCCAGCTCAGCTACAGTCCCGTTTGGACGCCAGACGGCAAACACATGGTTTTCCAGTTTGTCAAGGGAGACAGTCAGGCCCTATTGTGGATCCGCAGTGACGGCGCGGGCGACGTGCAGAAGCTGCTGGAGGGAAAGGCTCCGGTGGAACCCTACTCCATCTCCCCCGACGGCCGGCATTTGGCCTATCAGCAAGGCGCCAACGCGAATTTTGACATTTGGACCATGCCGTTGGATGTGACCGATCCGGACCATCCCAAGCCCGGAAAACCCGAACCGTTTGCGCATATAACCGCGAACGAAGTGCAGCCCGCTTTTTCGCCGAATGGACGCTGGATGGCGTTTGCCTCCGATGAGTCAGGCGTCTATGAAGTGTATGTCCGGCCGTTCCCGGAGACCGCCGGAAGAGGCAAGTGGCAGATTTCCTCCGGTGGCGGCAAGATGCCCGTCTGGTCCCGTGACGGAAAGAACCTATTCTTTGAAAATCCGGACAATCGGATCATGGTGGCCGGCTACGCAGTAATTGGCGAATCGTTCGCGGCCAGTAAGTCTCGTCTTTGGTCCGACCAAGAGCTCAGTCCGCCCACCGGCGACTCGAATTTTGATCTGGCTCCGGACGGTACAAGAATCGAGGCTTTGGTCCCGCGGCCGGCGGTCGAAGAAAACAAAACTTCCGTGCACGTCACGTTTCTGTTGAATTTCTTCGATGAACTGCGCCGCCGCACGTCTCAAACCAAGTGATTTCGAAGCAGGGCAGGTATTCAGATCTACACGTTTTCTTAATTCTGATCTGGTTGTGTCACGAGTACGTGCCTCGGTGCGCCGTTCCAGTCGGGTGCTTGCGATAACGAAATAGGGAATGATTTGTCGCGCACCCTTCCACTACTTTTGGCGGGCGCCGGAGACGGGTAGTGGAAGGATGCGCCGTCATCCATTCCCTATCCGTCTTCTGATCGGCTAAACTGAACTGAACTCATGCCGCTTTCTGTAGGCCACAAAACACACGGTTGGGCCGCGATGTCGCCATCAAAGCGCTGCCACCGCATTTTTCTTCCAGTCCCGAGGCGAAAGAGCGCTTCGAGCGCGAGGCGCGGGCCACTTCCTCCTGGGCGCTTCCCCGCAGGGAATCCTCGGATGGGTCGCACCGCCCGATCCGCGCGCCAGCAGCCGCAGAACAAGATGCGGAAGTGCCCGGGACCTGTACTTTCCGAAGCGGCGGCAATGTTCTGGCGAATCGCCGAAGCTGGCGCCGGCGGATGACGAAGCATTTTTGGATACTGCAGCGCATGCCTCATGTTAGCGTGCGGTCGATGCGGCTTTTGATTCCACTCACAGTCGCGCTCATCACCGCGGCGGTTTACCTGCCTGCGCTTAGCTTCGGATTCGTGCTGGACGACCATGAACAGATCGTTCTCAGCCAGCCGAACCTCACACCGAGCCGCCTGCCCTACTATTTCACTTCCGACGTTCTCAATGGCCTCCAGCTAAGCGCGGTCAAGAACAATTACTACCGGCCACTCTTTCTCACCTGGTTAATGCTCAATTATCAATGGTGCGGCGCGGATTCGGTGCTCTGGCATCTTAGCACCCTAATCGCGCACATGGTCGCAACGCTTCTGTTGTATTTCCTGGTGCTCACACTGGCTGGCGATCCCGTGGTCGCAGGCATGGCCGCACTCCTGTTCGGGATTCATCCGGTTCACGTCGAAGGCGTCGCATGGATCAGCGGGGTCACCGAACCGCTTTTCGCCATCCTGCTTTTTGCCGCGCTATATTTGTATCTCGGCGGAGCACGCATTCTATCATGGCTCGCGTTCCTGCTCGCCCTTTTCGCGAAAGAGACCGCATTCGGCCTGCCGCTTCTGATCTTTGTCCACCAGTGGCTTACCACAAAACGCGCGCGTGTGGCCGTTGCCGCAACCGGCCCCTATGCCGGCGTCGCCCTGCTTTACCTAGCCATACGATTCGCGGTCCTCGGGAGGCTTGAACCGCTGACGCGCGCTTGGCCACTCTCCACGGTGGCCAAGACTTTGCCTTCGGTCCTGAGCTTCTATTTACGGCAATTGGTCTGGCCGTTTGAATATGCACTCTGGTATCCGCTGGCCCCGGTGACGCACCCCGGCCTCAAGGTCTTCTTCCTTCCGATTCTAATCACCGCCTCTGCGGCCGCGATCTTGATTTGGATATCGCGGTGGTCCGAAGTTGCGGCCTTTGCCTCGCTGATACTTACGGTGCCGCTGCTGCCCGTCCTAAACCTGCGCGCCTTCGCATTCGACGATTTCGTTCATGACCGCTATCTCTACGTCCCCTGCGCGGGCTTTTGCATTCTGCTTGCCCTTGGTTTGCGGCGGCTCCGCCGGCCGGTGATGTTGGGGATCCTGGCGCCACTATGCCTCCTGCTGGCAGTCGAGACAGTGCGGGCGAGTCTTCCCTGGAATGACAACCTTGCCCTGTTTGGGCGCGCCATGCAGGTGGCGCCCGAAAGCATCGTTGCCTATGAGTACATGGGGGGAGAACTGCTCGGCCAGCAAAGATATGCCGATGCCTTGCCGCTGCTGATTAAAGCGCTGTACCGTTATCCGCCGCCCGCGGGGATCGAATATTACGGACTGAATAAGCAGATCGCGCATTGTTACTTCGGACTCGAGGAATGGAGCCATGCGGCTATTTACATCCGGAACGCGATCGGCGTGGATGCTCGAAATCCCGCGGATTACAACATACTTGCGCTGACCGAACTGCGGCAGGGCAAGCTTGCGGACGCCGAAGGGCATGCCCGCCGAGCCCTCCAACTCGGGCAGGGAACCGCCGCGGACGCAGATTTCCACGCCGTGCTGGCAATGGTGTTGGAAGCGAAAGGGGACGCGGAGGGCGCTCGGGCAGAGAACGCCCAGGCGAAAGCGCTGCGGGAGGCCCGGGGTAACTGATAGGTTGGAGCCATGCACTTTGTACCAGTGTGTTGGCGTTGCGGGTCCGTCCCACGGGCGCCTGCGGCGTCTTCGCCGGACGCCACGCGAGCCTTTCTCAATAAGCACTGTCTCCCCTGTCCGGGCAAACCGGTTTTCCGTTCCATTGATTGATCCTAACCCGGTAATCGCGGCAGGCGGCTCGGTCGCGAACCGGTTTGCGCGCGCCGTGCGCACGAAACGCGACGGTTTTTTAGCCTCTCCAAAAAGAGGCATGGAGCCACAAAAGGTATGCGCATCACCGTCAACGCCTGGGCACACATTCAGACTTGGACGCAGTCTGTTCATCGGACGGGCGCTGGATCGCCTACCGCTCGAATGGGACCTTCGAAACTTCACGTCCGTCCGTCGCAAAACCCACAAGGCGGACCGATTTCAGCGCGCAAAGACCGCCTCGATGGATGGTTTCCGATAATCCTCTTACCGGGCACGGTTCTCTTTCCGAGTGGGGAACATAGGCTGGAGCGTGGTGTGGGGCAGCACTTCAACAGGTAGCGCGCTTCTCGCCGCCACCGACAGCGATCACCCGAGATCGGCGATGCTGTAGTCACTGCCCAGCAACAGGCGACGCCAGATCATCGGGCTAATGCCGCGCAGCACCACCTTGAATTGGTAAACACAGACAAACTGCGCGCCGAGCCTCGGAGTTCACCGGCCAGGGGCGGGTCTGGGTAGCGCCCGGATTATTAACGCTCTCCTAATCTAACAGTGCTAACAGAATTTCCCGATTCTTGAGGTGTTGTCCTTATCCTTTGGAAAGCTCAGGATAAACTTCGACGGGCATTTGCTCGAAGCTTTCCCATTTTCCACGCCAGACACCATCCTTCGCGAGTTCCAAACGGCAAGTGATCTCTGACGATGACCAAATGTCGAGCAACATTCTATCGCCAAGTTCATGAAGTTCCCATCTCAGCTCCATCTGATCCCGCCCCTCTCCAATGCTGCCGTCGGGCTTGAATACCATCAACCGGGCGTCGTAACCGACGCGGCAGTATTTGTGCCGAGTCCCGGTCAGTTGCTCAAAAGCCTCTCTAACACGCCCGGACTCCGGCTCCGCGGCAGATAAGCCGGGAATGGCGAAACCTCCTGCAGGCAGATCCGCCGGTACCAGCAGAACGGGCATGCGCTCGAAATTCTCCCAGCGGCCCTGCCATACCCCCCCCCGAGTTCTGATGAGACGGCAAGTCAAGGCTTCATCGGATTGGATCTTCAAGCTCAAAACTCCCTCTTCCTGAGTGATGTCCCAGAAAATTTCCATTTTTGCGCCGCCCTCTCCGACTGTGCCGTCCGCCTGGAGGAGGATCTGGCGACGGTCATGCCCCACCCGCTCGTAGAGCCAGCGCCGGCCGATCAGTTCCTGGGCCGCCTGAAGTTCAACGAGGGACCGGCCGGCCGGAGAATACTTACTGACCGGGGAAATCCGGGTCCAATACGGCACCAACTGTTCGATGAAGCTAAGGCACTCCGGCTCCTGGGAAAAACCGGGGATCTGGGGATTGCCGCGAAGGCTCCATTTGGCCAAGTTGCGATGCTGGAAGATTCTGCGCCCCATGAAGTCGTGTTGGCACATGGTGCATGGCAGTGCGTGAATGCCTCTTTGCGGCATTGCATATGGCGCGTCGAGCCTGCGCCAGGCCATGTGAAACGTCTCCTTATCGCCGTGAATATGGCGGTACCAGAAATCGCTGTACTCGTTGAACCACATCGCCAGCGAGAGGGGCCGGAAGCAACGCGCCTTGTCGAGCACGATCTGTCCGGATTCGAATTCGGGCTCCTCGCGGTACGTCACGCCGGTCAGTCCCCAGATGCTTCGCGATGGTTCGAGCCTGGGGAAATCCGGCCAGAAGATGGCCCCGGTTTCCTCAAACTGCTCAGTTTCGAAGAGGAAAGTCGGGTCGACGACGGGCACGTTGTCCGCGTCGAGCAACAAAACCTCCCGGAAGGCGCTGTGGAGAAGGGCAAAAGCCTTGATCTCCCAGCCGTTGAGAATACGGGCGGGGTACAATTTGCGGACCTCCTGCGCGTTGATGCAGGTCACCCCCAGCGGCTCAACCAGGGTTCGCATGGTGTCGTTCATCTCTGCGTCGTTCAAATGCCACAGTTCTACGGGCAGATGGCAACCCTGCTTCCGCAGCATGTTGATGCACACCCAGGCACACAGGAAGTAGCGCATGCCGCCACCGCAGATGACGATTCCGCGGCCTTGCCAGTCGCGGGCCGTTTGAGGCAACTGCAAAATGGCGGAACGAACGTGGTCGGACGCGGTGGTATCGTTGAGTTCCGGCAGTATGCCTGATCGATCGGCAGCGGGACGGCGCTCAAAGGGGGATGGACACTGATATTGTTCAGCCAAAAACAGACGAACCTCATTGAAAGTGGTTTTGAAAGACTCTCCTTCGCGGGAAATTTCGTCGTTCAGGCAAAGGAATTTCGGCCGGTCCTTGGCGACTCTAGACAGCGCTTGCCTTGTGTGGGCGCCATTTGTGGAAATGGGAGCGAAGATGTAGGCCTTTCCTTGCGGTAGGATCACGCTCCGGGCTGCCCAACCTGGCGCGGGCGATTCCAGCAGGTAGTAGGCGTATAGGATACGCAGCACCACATCACAGCCGCTTCGAAAGCGATTCCCGAAAGTGGACTTCACTTCCGCCTGCCAGAGTTCGCAGATTCTCTCCAGAACATCGACCCTGTAGAGTTGCGGGACGTGGGCCAGCATCTTTCGCGGCCTGGAGCCATAGGCCCGATCGAGGAGTTGCAGCGTGAACTCGTACGCCCTGTCATGGGCCTGCTCAGTCTTGCCGCGCGGGATATTCCAGTCCGTGAAAAAGATGGACTGGACGCCATCGGCCGACACGAAGTCGTCGGCACAAACCGGTTGGCCCAGCAGGAAGTCGTCATTGAAGTACAGGAAAGCTGGGCCCAGGCCGGGAATGCGATGCAGGTTGAGTTCGATAGCGTGCGAATTGAAGGTGGGGAGGGCGCCGGAATCCTCAAATATCTCGGCGTGGCTAACCAGGCGAAGTTTGGGGCAATCCACGTTGAGCCACGGGGGAGTCTTCCCGTCAGTCACCAGAAAGACCCGCCGAACCCAGGGAGCGTAAGTGTGAAGCGATCGAAGAGAGTACTGCAACTCGCCGATCGAACGAAACCGGTTGTCGGTCGCAGCGCCCCTGAGAACTGGCGCGGACTCCCGGTCTAGCAGCGCGCGCAGGGCTGGAGCGGAGGCATCGCCGTCCACCCACGTATAGACCACGTCGATTTCGCGATTCACCCTCGCGGCGGCAGGTTGCGGGTAAACCTCTACCGGCATCCGCTCGAATCGCTCCCAACGGCCGCGCCAAATGCCGCCCTCTTCCAGTTTCAAGAAGCAGGTCGACTCCGCCGCGCACCGGATCTCGAGGTATACCTCGCCGTGGAGTTGGTGGATTCGCCATTCGGATTCCAATCGCGAGCTTCCGGCGCCGATGCGGCCATCGGGATGGAATTCCATCGGACGCGCGTCATAGCCGACCCGCCGGTAAAAATGGCGTGTCGCGGTCAGGCGATCGACAGCCTCGACCATACGACTGGAGGCCGCTGCCTCCATATGACCGTTGTTCGGGCCGGAATAAGAAGCGGGGACCGTCGCCGAACCACTATCCGCAGGAGGAGCGACCGGGGGCAGTTCACCGCGCATCCGATTCAGTATACATGAAGAGATGTAATTCTCGCCGCTCTCGCCGTTCCGTTCTCCCCCCACCCGGACGAATTCGATCCGCGTGCATCCCTGCTATGCATGTCTTTGATTTCGCATGTCCCGACCCGGTAGTGTGAGAAAGCCATCGGCCGCTCCATCGAATCGTGTACGCTCACGTAACGGGAATCGGACGAAGCGATCCCAGAACGCGATCCCACGCGTCCTGGAGAACCGGCTGCTCGACGAGCGGTGCGCTCCCCACCAGGTTGATCATTGGCCGGGAAGCGTCTCCGCCAGTGCCCGGAAAATGCCAGGAAAACCGGACCGACGGCGCTTCCCCAGGCACTGACATCGAAATCCAGATCTCTTTTCCATCCATGCCGGCGGCGCGCCGCTGCTGCTCGCGTAAAACCACAATCGAGCCGCCGCACGAAGCCGCCAGCTCGCGCTCTTCTTCAACGTCGGAATAGGACTTCAAGTCGGGTTCCACGACGGCCCGGGTCGCAAAGCGCACCTCGAGATCCGGCGCGATAACGTGCGTAAGATTCAGTTGGACCCGCTCATTCTGAGAAGGTTCCATCTGGATGGCGCCGTCACCGACGCAAAATCCGGAATCCGTAGAGGGGACATAAGCCTTGAGGATGCTCGTCACCAATTGCCCGGCGACGGACTCCTTTCCGGAGACGGCCTCCCGGTCCGCGAGAACCAGGCCTCTCTCGACCTCCATCGCAGCCTCCAGTGTTAGCGTGTTCGGGAACGCGCGGTTTCCCCGGTACCAGACGCCGTTGATTCCCTTTTGCGCATCGAAAATCCGCAACGCATCCGGCCCCTCAAAGGAGATCCCCGGTTGGGCCCGAAGCGCCAAGAGCCGCGCGGCCCAATACGCCTGGATTCCCCCTTCGGGAGCCGGCAAAGTCTTGACGTTCGTCCGGTAAATGCTCTGGCTTCGCACGTCGACTTTCATGTGCTCCGGAACTGCGAGCGAAAATCGTCCTGCGCATGCCGCTTCTTCCGCCTGATCCATCGTCATGGGTTTCGCTGCCCCTCCGCTCTTATGAATCCCCGAGCCGCCACAACCAAGGGTTAAGGCGGCGGCCGCGCTCCATAGAGCGCGTGCCAAACCCCGGCCCATTATCAGTTCCCTCCACGGCGCTCTTTCAATCGCTGCTTGCACAAGGTCTCGATCGCCTCGAACGCAAAATTCTGCACGTCCGCGTTCGCGTATGCGGGCTGATGCTCGCAGGAAACTGCCTGATCGCCGGGGTCGGGCTTCCCATCGGAATCAAGCCACGAAGCGGATGACACCGGCACGGTCCCATCGCCGCCTCCGGACGGTTGCTGGAGTACGGCCTGCATGGATTTCCCGCCGGCATCGTTGTAGAACCCGCGAAAACCGTGCGACGGGTAGTTGTCCGAGCGCACCCAATTCGATTCCACCTGCAGCTCGACCACGTCGGCCGTCGTATACCCGGTGCCATGCACGCAAAAGGTATGAGGGTGGGTCTTCTTGCCGATGTCATCGTGGAAACTCTCGGCCATGCCTAACACGTTGAGATAATCCGACCATGCATCCGACGAGGATTGTGCATCCATCTGATCGTAAGCGTTTCCGGCCCCCGCCGGGTTTGTGCCAGGATCGAGCAGGTTGGGGTCCACCAATCCCCAATACTCGTTGGTGCTCGGTTGCCCTCCCTTCGGGGGATTCACGACCGCCTTATGGCGGTAGATCTCTTCGTAAGGATCGGATTGCGGAAGCGACTCAATGGACTGTCCACCGTTGGTAACGCTCAGCCACGCAGATGCGCCGGCGTTGGTGCGGTGGCTCTTATTCGGAAGCAGTTCCAACCCGCCGGGAATGTTGCCCAGCACAGGTGTTACTTGCGTCGCGTCACTTCCCAAGAAACGCGAAGCCACCCACCCTGCTACTGCCTTTAGAGGGCTCGTGAAGCTGGGGTACTCGAACCCACCCTTCATCCGCCAGTAGGCGGCTGGAGCGCCAGAGGCCGGTTGAACGCCATGAATGATGCCGAGAATCATACCCTGGCCGCCTGCCAGCTCGCTGGCCGAACGCGAAACCAGGCCGCCCATCGAGTGGGAAATCACGATCACTTTCTTGCACATCCCGTACTTGCCCTTGGCTTCTTTTATAATCGCTTGAATCCGCTTCGCCACCATCTCGCCCGCGTTCCTCGCGTCGTCCGTCCAGTTGTATCCCGCGGCATACACCGGGAGGTCGAACGTCTGTCTCAGCGCTCCCCAATCGTGGCTCTTCAGCGGCGTGAGGAATTGCGTGATGTAATCTTTCATGATCCCGGAAAAGCCGTCGCCCACGGAAGTGTCCTCTGGATCAGCCCCGCCTTCCGTGGCGACCTCGAGGTAGTCCGGATTGAATCTCGATCCCACCAGCAGCGCCTTCCGGGTTGCGCCGTCCTGTCCGCTTGTATTCTTGAATAACCACCCCGGGCTCGGATCCCAACTTATCGACCCCGTCGCTTTATTCCGCAAGCGCGAGCCCATGATGCCTGGAACGAACACAATGGGGATCGCTTCCCTGGGGAGCGAGGAACTGCTGCTCGACTGGGACGAGGCACTGCTGCGAGACGAGGACGAGGGACTGCTGCTCGACACAGACGACGGACTACTGCTTGGCGAACTGCACGACGAGGGACCGGACGAGGGGCTTGACTCTGGCGCCGGAGTTCCGGCGCACGAGGCGACCGGATCTCCTACGTTCCCCGGTCCGGCGTTAGCGTCGGCGTCGCTTGCCGCGGCGTCCAAAGCCTGCGATGGAGACATTGGGTCGGGAGTCATGAACGCGAGGCTATCCGTTCCCCAGGCGGAGTTTCGCCGCCCGCAGCAGGCTCTCCATCTTGGCCTCCGGTTTGCCGCGCCGTTTCAAAATCTCGCGCGCCCACCGGTTTCGTTTGTCGCTGTGCGAATCGCGGCCGAAGACGTTCGTCGGATCGATGTGCTTGCAAACGCCGCGTCCCAACGTAATCCGGCAACGGGCGGCGCCCTGGATGCCGTGCCGGACCGTTCCGCGAAACCGCCGTTCGTCCACAGCGGCGCACTGCTTCGGAAAGAAGTTCCGCAAGTGGCCCAGCGCCCAACCTCTGCACCTCCACCCGGAGAATACCACGATTTGTGCCTGCTGGATTATCACATCGAAAGTTCGATTCAGGGGCTATCGACTTCCAGATATCCGATACTATGGACGGACAGTGTCCGGGTAAGAGCTGCCAAGGCTCCTGGCTGTTGCATCAATCGGCGGGTATTGGCAGTGGACATCCCGCCGCTGCGGATCGCGCAACGGAACCTATTCACGGTCTTGCGCCGTGCGTGTATGGGACGGCGTCCATCGGCGTCCCTGCGGGACAGCGTGTTGGCCGGCTGGCCGCCGTCTCACTGGCGGAAAGCAAGGATACCGAGCAAGCATGCGATCCGGGAAGGGGACCGGCACGTGCAGATATGGGCAGCTCCGGTACCGCGGATGGAAGTAACTGTTCGTCGAAGTCGGAACGCGCCTGTACACGGGTGGTCGGGTCGGACGGCGCGCAAAGGAACTATCTGCCGCGAGGATCCACGGCGATGGATGTTCGAGCGATGCATCCGCTTGTCAACCTGCCATTTGGCCTCCTAGGGTTTCTCGTAGGCAGTGATCGCATTGCCTATGACTTGTATCACCTTAGCCGTATTCGGATCGCTGCTGATACCGCAGGGTTCGTTGGGAGTCACCAGATTTTGCCACGTGATCAGGTACGTGTGACCGGTTGCGGCCACGTCCTTGATAACCGACAGTTGGGAGTTGATCACTCCATTGCCGGGAGTTAGTCCCTTGAAGGCGTAGCCGACCTTGTTTAACACAAAGTTGGATTGGGGAATGCTCGGCGAGGTTAAAACACAGAGCCGCTGGGCGGCGTCGGAGACCAACTTCTTCATCTCAGCGCAACTTCCGGCGGCCCCGTTGTCCGCGGCGGAACTGGTCCCTTTATCCACCAACTGGCCGGTAAAGATCAAGGCCATTATTTTAGCCATCTGACGACATGTGCCGGTGATGGTTGCCATGCCATCGTTTTCCGATTTGACGACCCTGAGGGTGGGCCAACCGCTAGCGCCATTGCTGTAATCGCTTCCCACCCAGACACCGTTCGACGTAGCGCCCGACCCGGTGAAAAACCCGCCGGCCTTCAAAGCGCCGTTCAGATAACTGAATCCGACGGCATGAATACAGGTGGTGGACGAGGGATCGTCGCTCATCACCACCATCTGTGTGAGTGGATTCGTGAAGCTGGAGTTGAAGTCGACGGAGGCAACGGTGCCATCGGGTTTTGCGGTCGTTGTAAATAGCGACGGGTAATCCGGCTTACGCGCATCCCGTGAGCCGGCCATCATGGCAGAGGTTATCTGGGGAACGAAGTTGAGAAACTTGGGCGTCTGGACGGAATCGAGCACCTTGAAGAAATCCGCGTTCTGGATGAAACTATTCGCGGCCATAAAGCGCCGAGCCATGCTCCTCAATTCGAAGGCCGCATACATCACCGCGACTTTGGCCTCGCTGGCGATGAAATCTACCTCCGTCTCGTGATAACCGCCCATGGGAAATTGCGGCCCCGAGTTGAGATCTGCTATGAGGAACGCCATCGTCGAGATGTTCCCCATGAGCCCGGAACCGCCCGCCGCAGTAACCGCCGCGTTCAGTGCGTTGTTAAGCTTGGTGGCTGAAGCGGAGGATGTCTCGAAGAGATCGGGGTAGGCCGACGTGGGAAAAGGATCGACTGCCACGGGAATCGCAGTGCTGATAATGGGCGCGTTGGGGTGTGGGTTGCCTGCCAGAGCATTCGGCAGCAGGACCATCAGGTCGGACAGCGTTGAGTTCATTTTTTTTCTCCTAAAGGGGCGCTTGTTGTTTTATGCCGGCGGCGAGGGGTCTCGCAGTTTCTCGAAGGGAGTATAGTTTAGTACCGTCGTTTGCGTTCCGTCGGCTGCAATGTAGATGAGCGAATAACTATGCGTCGTCGGAACGTCATGAAAGGGTACATCGACGGTGGTGCCGTTGTCGTTCGCCTCGAAGGTTTTCGCGATGGCAACCGTTTGATCGAATCCGCCGGTCGAACCGTGCAGCCGCAGGCTTCCCTGCTCGACTCTGGCCTGCGCTTGCGTCAAGGCGATGCGAACCCAGAGAGAGGAGGTAGGCGAGGAACTGCTGCTCGACTGGGACGAGGCACTGCTGCGAGACGAGGACGAGGGACTGCTGCTCGACTGGGACGAGGACTTGCTGCTCGACACAGACGAAGGACTACTGCTTGGCGAACTGCACGACGAGGGACCGGAGGAGGGGCTCCCTGAGGGGCCTGACTCTGGCACCGAAGTTCCGGCGCACGAGCCGACCGGATCTCCTACGTTCCCCGGTCCGGCGTTAGCGTCGGCATCGCTTGCCGCGGCGTCCAAAGCCTGCGATGGAGACATTGGGTCGGGAGCCATGAACGCGAGGCTATCCGTTTCCCAGGCGGAGTTTCGCCGCCCGCAGCAGGCTCTCCATCTTTTCCTCCGGTTTGCCGCGCCGTTTCAAAATCTCGCGCGCCCACCGAAGGCGCTTGTCCGTGTCGAAATCTCGTCCGAAGACAGTCATCAGATCGATGTATTTGCAGACATCGCGTCTGGACTGAATTCCGTACACGCCGGCACGCTCGATTCCGTGCCGCACCATCTCCCGAACGCCTCGATCGCCGGCCGCGGCACACTGCGCGGGGAAGAATTCCCTTAGATGCACAAGCATCCACTCCTCGAACTCCCGCAATTCCACCTGCGAAAATACCGCGAGCTGTTGCGGGCGGACCGTCGACATCGGTCCACGCGAAGTCCCTCGGCCTTTCGAAGAATAGCAGAGCGTTTGCCCGAATGCAATCGCGGCGGGCCGCGCCACACCATCCCATGCAGCAGACGGCTCCGCGGTGAGATAGTCTACCGCCCCGCCGATAAAGTACAACTCGATTCGCCGGATGACTTCGTCCGCAGTCACCATGTCCATGCAGCGCGGCAAGGAGCCGACGACGTCAACGCATAGGTTGCCGGGGTCATCCTTCGGGTCGCCATCGCCGAGCGGAATCGTCCTGGATTTCCAGCAACCTCCATTGTCACAGCAACGCAGCGCGCCCACAGTGTGGATAAACTGGTGATGCGGATAGGCCTCCCAGTTAGGGGGCTCCCGGCCCCCGGCGATCACCACGCATGGCCGGTTTTGGGGCATTCCCGCTCTCGTTTCGATCGCGGCGGCGAGGTGCATCGGCAAGCTGACCGGTCCTAGAACTCCTTGCGCATGGTACACCAGGCGGATGAGTTGGCGGAGATCCGTCTTTCCCCGAAGGTCGATTACTCCGCGAAGCGGAGGATGATAGTGCCCTTGCTCGCCGATCTGCACGAAAAGAATCCTGCCGCGGAAATAGTCCACGACTTTCTGATAGCGCGCAATTTCCCACCACTTGATGGTGTAATCGAATTTACCTCCGGCGCTGACGATCCAGAACGGGATCGGATCGCCAGTAATCTCCCGCACCTGCGACATCCAAGACTTTTCGGACGCGGAGATATGGATATCGCCCCTATAATCCGTGAGCGCTATTTGCAAGTCCAGGCGGCGGTTCAGAAAGTCGATAAATCCGTGCAGGAAATGCCAGGGCTCGTGGTTGCTGCGATCGATCAGCGGGTATTGACAGTCGATGGATTCCACCCCTTCCTCGTCTGGCTCGAGCGCTGTTATGTGGGGGTTATTCTCCCAGAGATCGGCGCAGGGCGTGCGGACATCGGTCAGGAAGTCGCCAGGATACTTTCTGTGCAAATCGCGCACGGCGGCCGTCAGCATGACGATGTCACCGGGGGACTGGTAATTACTCAAAATGAGTTTGCGCATCCCGGATCTCCAAGCATCTGCCAGATGGGAGGAACACCAGTTGCGCTGAATGGCCTGCCGCCATTTTTCCCAGAGCGCTGCGAAGGTCCCCAATGGAGCGGATTATAATCCGTTCATTGGCTGCGAGTTCGTGCCGGAGAATCGTCGCATTGGCAAAGCCGCGATAGCGCATGGAGTTTCCTTTCTCAACCGATTGTAACGGGTGTAGCGGCCATCCGCGCCGGGTGCTTATCGACCGGCCAGTGTTTCGTCATTTTTCGGCAGGAGATCTCGTCCAGTTGAGAGGCGACGGCGAGGAGTCAATCGTCAAGGCGTTGGAGCCTGCGCCCGGTTTTTTCATCGGCATGGTTGGGCCAATGGACGGAAAACCCGGGTTATCGGAACGTAGACCAGTTTCGACTGGATGGGCACTGCGTAGTTGGCCGGAAAACGGCGCTGGCGTTGTGGGAACAGCGAAAGCCCTTTTGGGGTCGAAAGTGGTATCGAGGCGAGAAACACGGGAGTTTTACCCTGGGTTTGCGAGCTGCTCGTAGTATTCTCTCTCGCGCACAAGGCGAAATCCCGGAGGAGGGACGTTCCGCTCAGCCGCAGCGTGGCAAAAGCGCTGCTCGCGCTGCGGGCCAGATCGAAGTATTCCGGGCCGGAAGAACTGGCGTTCGCCTCCGGAAATGGCACACCACTCAACCAGCGCAACCTGCTGCGGCGGGTGCTCAAACCAGCCGGCCATAAGCTAGGGATTCCCTGGCTCATCTGGCATGTTTTCCGCCATACCCATGCGACCCTCGGGGAAGAAATCGGGATGGCGCTATCGGATCGGCAAGCACAGATGGGCCACGGCGACGTGCACATGACATTGCACTACACGCATTCGGATCTCGACCGGCGCCGCCAGTCCATCGAAGCCATGTCGGATCGGCTCACCGAAGAACCGGTTACCCGTGGCGAAATTGAAGGGCTTTGACACTAAATGACACTAACCTTGGCCAGAGGGCGCTGTAAGTCATTGAAAAAATGGTGGGCGGTCGCGGGCTCGAACCGCGGACCTCCTGCTTGTAAGGCAGGCGCTCTAACCGACTGAGCTAACCGCCCGCTGCCCTTGTCCTCTATTCTACGACACTTGCGCGCGCCGAGTCCTGATTGCCGCCGACACGGGGCGGTGCGACACAAAAGTGGAGAGACGTGAAGAACTCAAAGGAAACCGCGAGATCCGGCTAATATCGGGTTTTGACGTTCCCCGCGCACCCGCCGATACGTCGCGCGATGCCCTATGGCTTCTCGTCGGGCCCATGCACCATGGGGACAAATTGCACCGAGCTTGCCGTGCGTCGGCGAAGGGCGCCGCTGGCCGTCTTGTCGATCACGACCAGCTCTTGTACCCGCCAGGCGCTGCCCACCGGCGCTACCAGCCGGCCCCCGCGCGCGAGCTGATCGAGCAGCGCCTGCGGCACTTCCGGCGGCGCCGCCGTCAGGATGATGCGATCGAAAGGCGCCCGCTCGGGCCAGCCCCGGTATCCGTCACCCGCCCGTACGGTCACATTGTCGTAACCCAGTTCGGCCAGCAGCGCCGCCGCCGACCGCGCCAGTTCCGGCACGATCTCGATTGTGTACACGTGCCCGGCCAGTTGCGCCAGTACCGCCGCCTGGTATCCCGAGCCCGTGCCGATCTCCAACACGCTGTGCCGCCTGCCGGGCTCCAGTAGTTCCGTCATCAAGGCCACCACGAACGGCTGCGAGATCGTGGCGCCCTGTCCGATCGGCAAGGGTGTATCTTCGCAGGCGTGCGCGCGCAGCAATGCGGGCACAAACCGCTGCCGTGGCGTATCCCGCATGACCCGCAGCACGTCCGCGTCGCGAATGCCGCGGGCTTCGATCTGCTCGCGGACCATCCTGTCCCGTTCGGCCGCGAATGGATCGGCCGCCAGCCACAGGAGCGCGGCCGCGAGCACCCGACGCACCATGAACTGCCTCACCTACGAATGTAACTCCAACCGCCGGCGCTCGCGTCTCGGCTACAATTGAATTAGTGTCTCCAGAGGTCTCCAGCGCCACCGAAGTTCCACCCCTAGCGCCGCCCCCTGACCGCATCGAGCAGTTGTTTCAGGAACTGGGAGCCAAGATCCGCGAGTACCGCCCGCGCGACGACCTCGCTTCGGTGGAGAAGGCTTTCCGCACCGCCTCCGAGCTGCACAAGGGCCAGTTGCGCCAGTCCGGCGAGCCTTACATGGTGCATCCCCTCATGGTGGCCCACATCCTGGCCGGCATGCGCATGGACCTGGTCACCATCGAAACCGGACTCCTGCACGACCTGGTGGAAGACACCCGCATAACACCCGACGAAATCCGCAAGGGCTTCGGCGACGAGGTGGCGCGCTGCGTGGATGGCGTCACCAAGCTCAGCAAGCTGGACATCTTCAATGCCGAGGAGCGCCAGGCCGAGAGCTTCCGCAAAATGTTGCTGGCCATGGTGGACGATATCCGCGTCATCATCGTGAAGCTGGCCGACCGGCTCCACAACATGCGCACGCTCGGGTATCTGAGCGCCGAGCGCCGCGCGCACGTGGCCACCGAAACCATCGAAATCTACGCCCCCATCGCGCACCGCCTCGGCATGGGCAAAGTGCGCGGCGAGTTGGAAGACCTGGCCTTCCGCCATCTCGATCCGGAAGCCTTCGAAGAGATTGTCCAAACCATCGAATCGAAGCGCCATTCCAACGAAGAATTCCTCAACGAGATCCGCATCACCGTCGAGAACGAGCTGCGCCGCGAAGGCATTCCCGCGCGCGTGGAAGGCCGCCTCAAGCGGCCGTATTCCATCTATCAGAAAATCAAGCGCCAGAAAATCGCCATCGAACAGGTCTACGACCTGATGGCCCTGCGCATTGTCACCGACTCGGTGAAGAACTGCTACGCCGCCCTGGGCGTGATCCACAACGAGTGGCGGCCCATTCCCGGCCGCATCAAGGACTTCATCGCCATCCCGCGCCCCAATCTCTACCAGTCGCTGCATACTTCCGTGGTGGGTCCGCACGGCCAGCACTTCGAAGTGCAGATCCGCACCGAGGAAATGCACCGCATCGCGGAGGAGGGCATTGCCGCGCACTGGAAATACAAGGAAGGCAAGAAGGGCCCCGCCCCCGACGACCAGCGCATCGCCTGGCTGCGCCACCTGGTCGAGTGGCAGCGCGACATGCAGGACCCCGGCGAGTTCATGTCCACGCTCAAGGTGGACCTTTACCCGGAGGAGGTCTACACCTTCACGCCGCGCGGCAAAGTGATCGTGCTGCCGCGCGACGCCACCCCTATCGATTTCGCCTACGCCATTCACTCCGATGTCGGCCAGACCTGCGTGGGCGCCAAGGCCAACGGCCGCATCGTGCCGCTGCGCTATGCGCTGCGCAATGGCGACATCGTCGAGATCATGACCCAAGCCGGCCACCTGCCCAGCAAGGATTGGCTGACCCTGGTCAAGACCGCGAAGGCCCGCAACAAGATCAAGCACGTCATCAATGCCAGCGAGCGGCTGAAGGCCATCGAGATCGGCGAGAAGTACCTGGAGAAGGAAGCCCGCCGGCTGGGCGTGCAACTGAGCAAAATCTCCAAGGGCAGTCTCGAGAGCGTTGCCGGCGATTACGGCTACGGCAAGATCGAAGATCTGTACGCCGCCTTGGGCTACGGCAAGTATTCCGCCCGCCAGGTGCTGCAAAAACTGGCGCCCGGCCAGGTGCTGCCGGAGCCTGTGGAGACGCCCCAGTCGCTCGCGCTGCAGCCGGAAACCGTGCCCGCGCCCGCCGGCGCGCCGCGCGGTCCGGATGGCGACGCCGTCATCCGCGTCAAAGGCATGGACGACCTTCTCGTCTACCGCGCCAAGTGCTGTAATCCGATTCGGGGCGAAGCCATCGTCGGCTATGTCACGCGCGGCAAGGGCGTAGCCGTGCATTCCAAGATATGCAGCAACGTGCAAAACCTGATGTACGACGTGGAGCGCAAGATTGAAGTGGAATGGGCCCGCAGCGCCTCGGACGCCTTCCCGGTGAAGATCGTGGTCCACACTGACGACCGTCCCGGCATGCTGAACCAGATCACCTCCGTGCTCTCCGATGAGAACACCAACATTCGCAGCCTGGAAGCCAAAACCGAAACCGAGGCGGACGGTGCCCTCGTGGAGATGACCGTGGACGTGCGCGATAAAAAGCACTTGGAGAAGCTGGTCGGCGCCATGCGCCGCCTCTCCGGCGTGCGCGACGTGGAGCGCCTGCAGAACTGACATGACCACCGTCACCGACCCCGAACATATCGCCATTTCGAAATCGAAAGGCATCAAGATCGACTGGAAAGATCGGCACGCCAGCGATTACGGTATCGACTATCTGCGCGATAAGTGCCCTTGCGCCTCCTGCACGGGCGCCCACGGCACGCCGCCGCGCCAGCCGGAAGCTGCTTCGAACCCCGCATCGCCGTTCCAGATGTACAAGCCCAAGCTGAAGATGCTGGGCGTCGAGCCCGTGGGCAACTACGCCATCCGCATCCACTGGAGCGACGGCCACTCGACGGGCATTTACTCGTGGGAGCACCTGCGAAATATCTGCCCCTGTGCGGAGTGTAGAAAGACTCGCTAGCCGGGACAAGCTGCATCCTGGCCGGCCTTGAGTTTGACCGCTTCAAATGGGGCAGACCCCTCGCCCGTCATCGGCGTCAAATAGACGCGGCTCTCTCCGACGTGGCGTTAACCACCAAGTTGATGTGGACGGGACTTGCCAGGACGGATCCCGAACAGCAGTATGCCCTGTACGAGTTCAAGGACACCAGCGAGTTGCCTGCGCCAATCTCCCGGCCGCACAGGAGCCTCCCGTCAATCTCACTGCCGCAGTGCGCCTTTTTTCGAGCCCGATGTGCGGCCGTCGTGGTTATCGCCCTGCGTCCAGATGGGTAAGCGGAAAGGCCGATTCGTCCGGCGGCAGGTTCTCACTTTCCGTTCGCAGCGGCAAGCGCGCGGATGGCGGCCATCGTCTCAGCACACCGCGCTTGGCGGCGCGGGTTCTTCGGATCTGCGGACAGGAGCTGTTGGAAGATTCCCAGCGCCTCGCGGTAGAGAGCCAGAGCGCCCGCACGGTCGCCGGTCTTACTTAACAGCCGCGCGCAAGTCTGCAGACTGAGGGCGTAGCTGTTCTTGCTCTGTTCATTCCGCGGGTCGGCTTCCATCAGGGCGCGCTGAATATCGCTGGCTTTGCGGTATTGGGCCAAGGCGGCGGGCGTATGCCCGGCGGCCTCTAATGCCGATCCCACCTTGCCGGTGGCGAGTCCTAATAGAAGCCGGGTGGTCGGATTGAGCGGGTCGCGCGCGACGGCCATTTCGAACACCTGAGTGGCGCTCTGGTAATGGTGTAGGCCGGCGTCCACCTGGCCCAATCCCATTTCGACATCGCCGATCTTCATGTCCATGGCGCCCACCCCGCGCCGGCTACGCAGGTTATCGGGATGCGCGGCGGCGATGGTCGCCTCGCCACTACGTGCCTTTTCGTAAGCATCTTCGGCGCCCTGTGCGTCTCCCAGGTTGGGAAGTCCAGGGTTGCCCAGGGCGTCGCCCAGCGATTCGTAAGCACTGCACATTTCGAATTGAGCGGTGAGGTCCTGCGCGACGTGCGACGCAATTGTTTGGAAGATACGCACGGCCTGGCGATAGTGCGGCACGGCGGCAGCGGGGCCGCTTCGCGGGGCCAGTATGTCTCCCACGTCGAGATGCGCGCGCGCCAGGTAACGCTGCCAATCGAGAGCCTGCGGGTCGCGCCGAACCGCGCGCTCGGCGATGGCTAGGGCGCGTCCATAGCTATCGAGCGCGCCGGCGCTATCGCCGAGGTTGGATACTCTCGGATTGCCCTCCACGTCACCGATGCGCAGATAAGCTTCCGCCAGCTCGCGCTCCAGGGCCTGGTCGCCGGTGGCCTCCTGCGCGAGACCGTTCAGATATTCGAGCGCCTTGTCCACCACCAGGCGGCGCGCGGGAGTGGCGCCGGGCAGGTTTTGAATGGCATCGTGAAAATCGAAAAGGAACGTGTGAGCCAACTGGCGGACGTCGTTGAAGCGTTTCTCGGCGCGGAGCCGCTGCGCCCGGGCGATGTGCGCCTGCCATGCGGCGGCGGTCATGCCGGCGGTCAGCGAAACCATCACCAGCGCCGCCGTCGCCACGGACACGCGGTTCCGCCGCACGAACCGCCCGGCCCGGTAGACCAGCGTCTGCGGGCGCGCCTGAATGGGCCTGCCGTCCAGGCGCCGCTGTATGTCCGCACTGAGCTGCTCGGCCGAGCCGTAGCGCCGCCGCGGATCTCTTTGCATCGCTTTTAACACGATAGTGTCCAGATCGCCGCGCAGTTGGCGGGCAACCGGTTCGCCGGCAACCTGGCTGGGCGGGCGCGGATCGGTTTCGCAGATCACCCGCTCCACTTTCGCCGGAGAGCTCGACTGGAAGTCGTGCGGCGCTTTTCCCGCCAGCAACTGGTAGAGCACGGCTCCCAGCGAATATACGTCCGTGGCGGTGGTGACAGGCTCGCCCCGCACCTGCTCCGGGCTGGCATACTCCGGCGTCATGGGACGCAGTCCGGCCTGGGTCAGCCCGATGGTTTCCCGCGGCACGTCGCTCGCCAGCAGCTTGGCGATTCCGAAGTCCAGCAGCTTGGGAACGCCCGGGCCCCCACTGGTCCCGGCTACCAGAATGTTGCCCGGCTTGATGTCGCGGTGCACCACCAGGTTTTGGTGCGCGTACTGCACCGCCGCGCAGACCTGTTGGAACAGGCGCAGCCGCTCTTTGATTCCCAGTCCGCGCCTGGCGGCGTAGACGTCGATAGGCTCGCCTTCCACATACTCCATCACGAAGTAGGGGCGGCCCTCTTCGGTTGTGCCGCCCTCCAGCAGCCGCGCGATGTTGGGATGATCGAGACCGGCCAGAATCTGCCGCTCGCGGCGGAATCGCGTCACGATGCCGCGCGAGTCCATGCCCGCGCGCAACAGCTTGATAGCCGCCCGCTGCTGAAACTCGTCGGCGCGTTCCGCCAGGTACACCGCGCCCATACCGCCCTCGCCGATCTGGCGGACAATCCGGTAGGCGCCGATGCGGCGTCCGATGTTCCGGTCCCAGGCTTCGTCCGCTAAAGCCCCGGGGACGTACGCGGCTGCGGCGCCGGAAAGAAACTCCTCTTCCTCCACCGAAAGGAGCAGGGATTCCACTTCGGCGCGCAGCTCCCCGTCGCCGGCGCAGGCCTGCTGCACGTAGGCCGACCGCTCCGCGGGCGGCAACTCGAAGGCCGCCTGAAAGATCTGTTTGATATGCCGCCAGCGCTCGGGAGTCATGGCGCTATGCCGCGGAGATTTCGCGGCGCAGCCAGGCCCTGGCCATGGCCCACTCCCGTTTTACGGTGGGTTCGGACACGCCCAGCGCCTCCGCGGTCTCTTGCACGGAAAGACCTCCGAAGAACCGCATCTCGACCACTTTAGCCTGCCGCTGGTCGAACGTTTCCAGGCGCTGCAGGGCTTCGTCGATCTCCACCAACTCGAAAGCCCGGTCGTAGCTCACCACCAGCGCCTCATCCAGCGAGGTTTTCCGAATATCTCCTCCGCGCTTGCCACGAGCCCGGCCCTTGGCATAGTCCAGCAGGATCCGCCGCATGATTTGCGCCGCCACACCGGAGAAATGGGCCCGATTCCGCCAGTTGTCTTGGCGCTGATCCACCAGCTTCAGATACGCCTCATGCACCAGGGCGGTGACCTGTAAAGTATGGCCGGGACGCTCCTGCCGCAGTTGCGCCGCGGCAATCCGCTTGAGCTCCTGGTAGAGAAAGGGGATCATTTCGTCCACGACGGCGCGGTTCCCGCCGGACAACTCCAGAAGGAGGCCGGTTACCTTACCGGGCGGGCTTGGATGAGAATCCATGCTTTACCGATACCAAACCAAGTACCAGGGTACATCCCGGCACGATCCCCGCGCCCCCCTTTTGTCGCGTTTAAGGTCTGGAAGGCGTTTTTATGAGGATGCACCTATTTGTAGGATCACTCGTTCTTTTGATTTCCCCCGCGCTTCCGCGGGCCTTCGCGGCGCCGGTCACCTACACGCTTACAGGGTATGTTCAGGCCAGCGGCGGCGGACAGCAGGTGAATACCAGCTTCGTTTGGACGGTACTGGCGGATACAGTGGGCATCACCAATCCCTCGCCGGGGCATTTTCAGAATCCCGCGGCGTCCAGTTCGATCACCTTCACAGGAACGGGAACGGCGACGCTCACCGGCGTCACGGTGTATCTCAATACCGCCAGCGGCCAAGTCACTTTCGGCAGTGCGGCCGGGGGAATCGGGTTGACCAATGCCCAATTGCGAATGTGGAATTTGGCATCGCCGATCGGACCGCTCACGGGAGCGAATGTCCTGGTGGCGGGGACGATCACGACCAGCACCGGAACGGTGATCACCCTGAGTGGAGTGGCAAACTCCAACAACGGCCCCAGCCCGACCTTTCAAGCTGCCCAGACGGCCCCAACCGTCTTGAGCGCGGTGAACGCGGCCAGCAACATCCCGCCGGGGCTGCCGAATGCGGGAATCGCGCAAGGCGCGATCTTTGTTGTGTATGGCGAGGCGCTGGGTCCGGCGAACATCTCCATCTCTCAGACTCCGTTTCAGTCCACCAGCTTGAGCAATACCTCGGTAGCGGTCACGGTGGGCGCCACCACGGTGAATGCGCTCATGTACTACACGTCAGCGGCCCAGGTTGCGGCGCTGCTGCCTTCGAATACGCCTACCGGCTCGGGAACCATCACGGTGGCCTACAACGGCCAGACCAGCGCCCCGGCGCCGATCACGGTGGTGTCACACAATGTCGGCGCCTTCACCATCGATTCCAACGGCCAGGGACCGGGCATCGTCACCTACCCCGACTACAGCCTGGTCTCGGCCTCCAAGGCCACCAACTGCGGAGGGCCGAGCACCACCTGCGGCGCCGCCAACCCCGGGGACACGCTCATCCTGTGGGCCACGGGATTGGGTCCGGTGAGCGGAAACGACGCCTCCGGCGCCGGCTTGGGCCAGAACATGCCGGACATTCCGCTCGAACTGTGGCTGGGCGGAGTCCAAGCCCCGGTGCTCTACCAGGGGCGGTCGGGCTGCTGCATCGGGGAAGATCAGATTGTCTTTACGGTGCCGAACAGCGTTCCCACCGGATGCGCGGTGCCGTTGCTCATTCAGATCGGCAACCAGATCGGCAACGCCACCGTGATGCCGGTGGCCAGCGGAAGCCGCGATTGCACTCCTAGCAACGCCGGGCTCGCGGCGGTGAACGTGGAGCAAGCGGTCACCGCCGGGCCCGTTACCTACGGCAAGATCACGCTTAGCAGGGATTTCAACAACACAGGGCAGGGGTACTCGGACAACGCGGAATTCGGCTTTAGCAAGGTTCTTACGTACGTCGCGGGGTCTCAGCCTTTCTTTGTGTCATACGTTGACGACCAGCCGCTGGGCACCTGCACGGTTTACAACTCGCTCAGTCATGGCACCAACCTGCCGGCCGGGACGGCTGCCGCGGATGCCGGATCCAGTTTCACGGTGACGGGGCCGAACGGAAGCATAGTCCTGGCGGGGAGCCCGGGACAGTTCACCGCAACGCTCAGCGCGGCGGGAACGTATCTGTCTCCCGGCGCGTACACGGTTACCGGGACCGGTGGAGCGGATATCGGCGGTTTCAGCGCGACGGCCACCATCCCCGCTGCGCCGGTCTTGACCAGTTTCGCGAACTCGACCATCCCGCCGGTGATCCGTTCCAATGGAATGACCGTCACCTGGATCGGGGGCGCATCGAAAGCCGACGTTCAGATTGAGGTTACGGGCGCCACCGATAACAGCAACAGCAACGGTGCCACCGTACTGTGCGAGGCGGCCGCAAGCGCGGGGACGATTACGATTCCGCCCTACGCGCTGCTGGCGCTTCCCGCCGGCAACTTCGGCGGGTTCGCATTCCTGCAACAGACGGCGGCGGGTGGGTTCACGGCTAAAGGTCTCAATCTCGGAGTAATCCGGACCAGCAATGCCCCCACGTTCATTGGCGGCTTCACGCTGCGGTAGAGTGGGGTGCTGTTCCCAATCGGCAGGGCTTCCTGCCCATCGATCTTCAGGTTTCCGAAGTTCCACCTCGACCAGAGGCGGCTCTTTCGACCCTGCAAGCGTCGAACCCAAAACGGGCTCGGAACCGCCGGTCCCTCCCTCGGATCCAAGCGGATGTTACGAAATGTTACACGATCCGCCAAATTGCGATGATGCTGCACCCGCCCCATCCGGCCCTTCTCGCCAGACGGGATTGCGGTCCTGCCCGCTACCCCCTGCCGTCCTCGAAGCCCGCAACAATCACGAGCAATTTCTTGAGGCGGTCGACATGATCAAATCCGTCGATGCTGCACTCCACCCGAAAAGCGGGTAGATTCGTGGGGCAGGCCCCCGACCGGGGCGCCCTCTGGGCCCGGCCCCTTAGCCCGGATTTCTCATCGAACTTGCCAGACGAGCGATGGCAAGCGGCAGATATCAAGCGGGATAGGCGGCCGACAGTGGTCGGAGGGCGGAAAACAGTCTGTAAATGCGACGACGTGGCGC
>Ga0181521_10001489_pt1 | contig 28993 bp, 25 predicted proteins | sample PEATcosm2014_Bin_32_FD_119764 | JGI IMG/M metagenome (GOLD analysis project Ga0181521, IMG submission 119764) | Peatland microbial communities from MTU Mesocosm Facility, Houghton, MI, USA - PEATcosm2014_Bin02_60_metaG | ecosystem: Environmental > Terrestrial > Soil > Wetlands > Peat | place...
CAGTTTCATAGGCGGGAGAGGATGCCTTTGAGTGAAGGCAAAACCACCCGCCAAACTTAAAAATTATCCGTGAGCCGAAGACCGTCCCATCTGCCCTGCCGCGCAGCGGCTCAGTTCAACAAAGGGTAGGCAGCGCGTTTTGCAGCCTATCCTCGATGATGGTTTTCTTGTTGTTTGCGAAGAACTTATTTGTCCACAAAGAATTGCAGGTGAAATTGGTTGGTTTCAGCTTCAAGCAAAGGCTGCAGTTGTTTCCGTGGTTTTTCATTCAACAAATCCGATTTATTTCACGCCTGATTTCTGATTAAGTCAAGCCATGAACGCCGCATTGCCGCCGTTTGCCGCCAGCACGCTCCGTGCGCTGCGCATCTTGCGCGATGAAGCAACTCGATTAGTTAGTTTCCTCGATCCCAAAGTCCTTGCAACAAACCCCAGTCAAACTGGCGTTGCTTCCAGGAAATCGTGTTTTCAATTTCGCGGTTGGAGTCGAGCGGGGTCAAATTGGCCGGACGTTGCGGCGATTCGGAAAAGAAAGACAGGAATCGCGTGTAGCTGTTCACGGAAAAAAGTCCCGGAGCGGAATGACATTGCATACAGGTGTTCAACGTGACGGACTGGAGCTTGGCCGAGTCGAGAACTTCCACCTCGTTGGAGGCATTCCTGGACGTGTATTCAAACTGGTCAAAGCCCATGCCCATGAAATGCACGAAGTTGAAATCTTTTTCGTTTTGGCCAAACTCTCGCAGTTCGCAGTTCTGGCGGCGATTCATTTGGAATTCATAACAATATTGCGGGGTAATTGAATTCACACCGCCGCCACTGTTGGTTATCATCCGATTGGTGAAGGTATAATAACGTCGCATCTGGACGCTTTCCATGATCGCTGTCGGCTGGATATTTCCGTCGGTGTCAATGACGCTCATGCGGCGGACGAGCGCCCAGTCGGTGTTGGTGGGAAACTGCGGCAGATTGGGATTTAGGGACAGGACTTCCCGATGCTCATTGGTCGTGACGAACGGGGAGTCGTTGGTCACATAAATCCAGACATGTTCGAACCGGTGCAATTGGTCGAGGTAGGCGATGGCCGCCTGTCGTCCTTCGGGAAAGTGAACCAGCACTTGAAACGTCGAATGTCCGCGAAATGATGCAACATGCGTGGGCACGGTCAGGCCGTCATTTTGGTCGCTGACGCCTAACCAGTCGCTGTTGGATTGGTTCAGGCCGGCGGGCAGGTCGGGCGCGGAAATTTTGGTGGTTCGCGCGTAATTGTCGGGCAAGGTGGCGATTTCATTGGTCGTGAGCGCCAGCCGGCGGATGGCTATGGCGAGGCGTGACTGAAGTTCGCGGCGCGCAAGTTTTTCATTTGGACTCGAGGCGTATCGGGTTGCCCAGTCGAACAGTTCCCATAAATCGCGCTGGAGCAGGGCGCGCTTGAGCGGATCGTGAATCTGCTTTTCGCCATGCGTGTGAATGAACTCGTCAAGGATGGCGAGGGCTTTGTGATGGGAAGTCCCGGCCAGCAAGTTCGTCGTGCTTGCCCAATAAAGAATGTCCAATTCATCGAGGCCGTATTTTTTCCCGTCTTGAGCCGTGCGAACAAACAAGGTCTCGTTCAGCCGGTTCCAAAGATGATTCGGGTCGGGATCGTAAATGATATTTCCATCCGGCGCATCGGCCGCTTTCAAAACAATCGCGCCGAGCAGAACGGCGGCGATGATGGTTGCGGCGCATTTTTTCATATAATTGACTTGGTTGCGGAATCCGGTTTATTTCCGCCGAATTTTCTGATTAAGTCAAGAGATGGACGCCGCATTGCCGCCGCTCACTGCCAGCACGCTTTACCTCGTCGCCACGCCCATCGGCAACCTTGAGGACATCACGCTGCGCGGTTTGCGCGTCCTGCGCGAGTGCGACGTGGTCGCCGCCGAAGACACGCGGCGCACGGGGCAGTTGCTCAAGCATTTTGGGATCTCCAAACCGCTCCTGAGCTATTTCCAGTTCAACGAAGCCAGACGCAGCGAAGAAATCATCGAACGTCTCCGGCGCGGCGAAAAAATCACGCTGGTCACTGACGCCGGCAGTCCCGGCATCAGTGATCCGGGCGAACGCGTCGTCAAGGCCGCCATCGCCGCCGGTTTTCGCGTCGAGGCCGTGCCCGGCGCCTGCGCGCTCGTCGCCGCGCTCACGGCGAGTGGTCTGCCGACGGACGAATTTCATTTCATCGGTTTTCTGCCGCACAAGTCCGGTCAGCGGCGGAACACACTCGAATCGCTCAAAGCCTTCGCCGGCACACTGGTTTTCTACGAATCGCCGTATCGCATCGAGAAATTGCTGGGTGAGCTGGCCGAAGTTTTTCCCGAACGCGAAGTGGTGCTGGCGCGCGAGTTGACGAAGAAGTTTGAGGAATTTCTGCGCGGCAAACCGGCGGCGCTGTTGGAGATCGCCCGGCAACGGAGTTTGAAAGGCGAGTTTGTGGTGATGGTTGCACCATCGGCGTAGGACAGGCGTCGCGCCTGTCTCTAATTTTTATTTCCAAGGATGGAGACAGGCGCGACGCCTGTCCTGCGTTGCAAGCCAACGAATGATTGGAGCGCCGACCTCCGGTCCGGCGTGTTGGAGTTCAGGCTTTAGCCTGTATTTGTAAACAAGCTGAAGCTTGGACTCCAGCGGACATTTTATGCCGGGTCGGAGACCGGCGCTCCCAAGGAAATCGGTTTGAACTCCACGGTTCGCCGAGGCAAATTCCGCCCATGAAATTTGCCAGCTTTGCCAGCTTTGTCCTGTTCGCGTTCGTTGCGTCAGCAGCGGATTCTTCGATTTACCACGATGGCTGGATTGACCTGAATAAAAACGGGAAACGGGACGTTTACGAAGACCCGTCGCAGCCGGTAAAAAAGCGCGTTGCCGACCTTTTGAAGCGGATGACGCTCGATGAAAAGATCGGCCAGCTCTGGCAGGCGCCCATGGAAAAGGATTCCGACCGCGGCCTGGCCGACCGCCTGCGCCGCGGCGAAATCAGTTCGTTTCTCGGCGGCTCCGCACTCATCGAAACGCCGGTGATGCGGAATGAGCTGCAGCGCATCGCCGTTGAGCAAAGCCGGCTGGGCGTCCCGCTGATTTTGGGATACGATGTGATTCACGGTTTCCGCACCGTCTTCCCGATTCCCCTGGCGCAAGCGTGCGCGTGGGAACCGGAGTTGTTTGAACGCACCGCGACGATTGCCGCACGCGAGGCGGCGGCGGCGGGGATTGACTGGACGTTCGCGCCGATGGTGGACCTGGCGCGCGACCCGCGCTGGGGCCGCATCGCGGAAGGTTTTGGCGAAGACCCGTGGCTGTGCGCGCTCGATGCCGCCGCGTGCGTGCGCGGATTTCAGGGCACGAACGCCGCCGACACCAACCGGGTTGTCGCCTGCCTGAAACATTATGTCGGTTACGGCGCAGCGGAAGGCGGGCGCGATTACAATACCACGGAAATTTCCGAGTTCACGCTCCGCAATTTTTACCTGCCGCCGTACAAGGCCGGCGTGGACGCAGGCGCGTGGACGGTGATGAGCGCGTTCAATTGTTTGTCAGGCATGCCCGCCACCGCCAATCGCCACACGCTCACCGAAATTTTGCGCGACGAATGGAAATTTCCCGGCTTCGTCGTCAGCGACTCGCATGCGGTCAAGGAATTGATTCCGCACGGCGTCGCGGCGGACGAAGCCGCGGCCGCGCGGCTCGCGCTCACCGCCGGCGTGGACATGGAAATGGTCTCGACGACCTATCGTGACACGTTGAAGCAGCAGGTGGAGCAAGGGACGATTTCCAAAAAGGTTTTGGACGAAGCCGTCCGCCGCGTGCTGACGGTGAAATTTGAAAAAGGTTTGTTTGATCGTCCGTTCACCGATGAGGCGCGTTGCAGAACAGCTTTTCTTCAGGATGACGCAATTGATCTGGCGCGCGCGGCGGCGGCGAAATCCTGCGTGTTGCTGAAAAATGAAAATGGCGTGCTGCCGCTCTCGCCCCGCGTGAAAAACGTTGCGCTCATCGGGCCGTTTACCAGCAACACGGAAGAATTGGTCGGCTCGTGGCATTCGCGCGCCCACGCCGGCGACATTGCTTCACTTGTTGACGCCATGCGGAGAAAGTTGAATTCCGACTTTCAACTTTCTGTCGCGCGCGGCTGCGCATTGGTCGAACCCGGCGTCATAAAAATTCCCCGGAACATCACTGATTTCTTGCCGTTGAAGGATGGTCCCACGGGCAGCAATGAGATTGCCGAAGCGGTCAAGCTCGCGGGCGCGGCGGACGTGGTTGTGCTGGCGGTGGGCGAACCGCTGGATTGGAGCGGCGAAGACGGCAGTCGCAGCGACCTCAGTCTGCCCGGACGTCAACAAGAGCTTTTCGACGCCGTTGCCGCGGCGGGCAAACCGGTGGTGGTGGTTTTGTTCAATGGCCGGCCGCTGGCCCTGCCGCGCATCCAGGAAAAGGCGTCGGCGATTTTGGAAGCGTGGTTTCCCGGCGTTCAAGGCGGCAATGGCGTGGCTGACGTGCTGTTCGGCGACGTTGACCCGGCGGGCCGGCTCACGACGACCTTTCCGCGCAGCGTCGGGCAGGTGCCATTTTACTACAACCACTTCAACACCGGCCGGCCCGGCTTCGGGGAATACAAGGGCACCTATGTGGACATCCCAACCACGCCGCTCTATCCGTTCGGCTTCGGGCTGACCTACACGACGTTCGAATACGGCGAAGTCAGACTCAGCGCGCCGACAATGAAACCCGGTGGAACGCTCACCGCGAAATTGAACGTGAAGAACACCGGCTCGCGCGCCGGAACGGAAGTTGTGCAACTTTATGTCCGCGCCCTTGCCGCGTCGGCGGGACCGCGTCCGGTGCGTGAGCTGCAGGGATTTCAGAAGGTGCGGTTGCAGCCGGGCGAATCGCGTGACGTGAGCTTCTCCATTTCCGGGCGTGAACTGGGTTATTACGACACGACTGGGCACTGGCTGGTGGAACCGGGAAAATACCAGTTATGGCTGGCCAAGGACTCCGCCTCCGGTCAACCGGTGGATTTTGAACTTGTGAAATGACCAAAACGGGCGCGCCAATAAAACGCGCCTTGAAACCGGCCGCGGCAGTGGTGGAACACCGCCAGATTTACTTTGATTTGGCTTTGACCTTCGCCCAGCGCGCCTTCGCGGCCAGGGAAATCTTCCGGCGCGCCGCGGCGCTCATCTTCCGGCGTTTGCGGCGCGGTTTTCCGGTCGGCGTTGCCGAGGCATTTCCCGCCAGGGCTTCCAGCCGTGATTGAAGACGTTCAATTTGTCCTTTCAAAGCCGCCATGCGTTTCAGTTTGGCAACCGAAAGATTCAAGAGTTCGTTTGTATTCATTGGACCGTCATTCTAAGAATTTGTTCCCGGAATGCAAGACATTAAATTTGAAATATAGTTAGCGCCTCCGGCACCGCATAACTCACTGTCAAACTCAGGTAGTAATTAAGTTAGTCTCGCCGCTGCTATAAGTGAAAGCGTTGTTTCAATCTTTCTCGCGGTCAAACAGCATCATTTCCGCGAAATTTTTTTTAGGGTAAGAGGCTTTCGACCATGTGTGACTGCGTGTGTTATAGCTCCAGCCGCGTTGCTCCAATTGCCTGGCAAACTGCTCGCGGTTTAGATTCAAGCATCCCAACGCACGGCGATGCCACAGTTCCATGACCAGCCGATTGAACAAAGCCTCGCTGGTAAAGACGCCAACGCCATTGCCGAGGCAAGTATCAAAAATTTCCGGAAGGATTTTGGCTGGATCTGCCGCCATGATTGGCTTTGAATCTTTCGACGGCTTGCTGGCCTTGGCCGGTTTGTAAAAGGTAAGTATCATCTCGCCGGCTAGAACGCTCGCCGAGTTCTTTTTTTTGTGCATGGACCAGATAACATCGCCGGTCTGAGTGATCGCGGCCTTCAATTGACCGCCACATTCCTCTGCGGTTTCCAGGATCGTGGCGAAGTAGCTGGTGTCCCAATGCTGAAACACGATGGAGAACCAACGATCGGGTTTCAGCAGGTGAAAAGAGGTCTTGATGCCGCGCGCCAAACACATTTTATAGTGTTCCTCCGTGTGCGCTTGCTCGCCGCCGACGATGGTCTCCTGTTTACGGGTTTCGTCCGTGACCGGGAAGCCAAGCCAATGGTTCCATAAAATGGAAAGGTCGAGATAGCTGATGAACGCTCCATAGGGGGGATCGGTAAAGATATAGTCCACGCTGTCCGGTTTGAGGATTTTATCGAGCGTGGCGGCGTCATGCGCCAATACGTGGAAATTCTTTTTGCTGTCGAGATTGAACGAACCGCGTCTCCTTTTCTGATAATTTCGCAGTCGGAACACTTCTTCTTTGGCTGCGAGGACATTTAGAAAACGGCCGTGGAAAGTTTCCCAAATGGGAAGCTCGACGGACAGCGCGGCCAATTTGTAGCGGTAAATGCTGAAGATACTGGAACCGCCCCGGCTCTCAGCGCGGCCTTTGGCGGATAGAAACGTTTTGTTGAGCTTGGCAACCGAAGCCGACCAAGCGAGACGCAACAAATCGCGGATTACCCCTTTCTCGTGGTCAATCGCGAATTTGATCAAGGCCAGCCCCGCAAATTGGCGCGGCGTGAACATGTCCCGGAAAAATTCCGCGTCCGAATTGCGTGGCAGCCGGATATTTTTTGGTAGCGGAAGTTTTTTGAGCCATTGCAGCGCTTTTTCCTCATCTTCTTCAATGTCCTGCAATGAATGCCTGCAGGCTTGCTCCACTCGCTCGAACGCCTGGCGCAGTGGCGCGGTGGAAGGCAGGGACGTGTCGGCTATATTGCGCGCGATAAAATTAGCGAACGGGTTCAAGTCGTTTTGAATCGCATTCCGTCCAAGCAAAAACGCCTCGATTGCCGTTACTCCCGTGCCGCCGAACGGATCAAGCACCGTGTCGCCTTCCTCCGAATATCGCTCGATATAGCAGCGCACAACGTTCGCCGGACGCCGGGTGAAGTAAGGATGCACACCGTAATGCCGTGCATCTTCTTGCCGGGCGGCGGGAATCGCTTCGAGTATCGGTTTGATGTTGGCGCGGTCGTTCATGACAACAAGTGCTTTGCCAAGGAACGAACTTCAACGATGTCCACGTGTTCATGCAAACGCTGGATGTCGTGATCCAGGCAAAGAACCATAGTGCGGGGCAAGGTGGGATAATTTTTGACCTGATATTTGAATCCGCTGGAACGCTTTTTGATTTCCACCGGACAGGCGTATTCAGGATAATTAGCGAAGCGAAAGAAACTGTTTGGACAATCATAGCCCCTCAATAAATACGGTCCAAGCTGCAACCCCAGATGGTCAAATGCTCCAGCAAGCCTCAACAAGTCCGCCTCGCTGGCCAACTTTACCCCGGGTTTGTCATATTGTTGAACAAATCGTTTGAATTGCGAAGCCGACCAAGCCAAGGCGTCCGGGATTGCCTTTCGTGCCCGTTCAATTTGCTTTTTCCACAGCTCGCTCTGAAATTGAGTATTGAACGAGAGTGGCTCTTTGGTTGGTGGCAAAACTTCACGGGAAGCCCTATTCCGCCACTGCACCTCAACCGGGACAAGAATGAACCGGCTCTTCTTGTCAAACGTGATTTCGATTTCTATGGTTTCAAATTCAAGCCGTTTATCCAGACCGAACCAGCGGCGGATTGCTTCGCCAATTGATTCTTTGGATTCACCTTTTTGGATGCGATAATGTTGCGCGTTGGCTTTGACGATTTTTCCATCAACTATTTTGTGGTCGGGATCAACAGCATTGAATTGCGTTTCAATTGGGCCATAAGGCGTCTGAAGAATCACCGGACATTTCGTATGCCGCTGGATATGTTCCAAAATATGGTCCGGAGCTTTTTGCAGCCAATATTGTGGCCCGCCAGACTTGCCCACTTTTGCTTGTTGCAGGTGCATAATTTGTTCAATGATTGCAGGCGTTCACGGTTTTTGGCAAGCACCGCAAAGATTGATAAGCTCGCATAGAGTTTTAAGAATTTCGTTCACGAACAGGAGTTTGCACAGGGACGTTATCAGCGGCAACCCAGAATCTCGAATTCCTGATTGCGGACGGCTTGGCGGACTGCTTCTGCGACCTCACACAAACTTCCCCGGATTCAAAATGCCTTTCGGGTCGAGCGCGTGTTTCACAACGCGATGGAGTTCGCGCCCTTCTTTGGAAACCGCCTGCGGCCACCAGCGCTTCTTTGCCAGGCCGATGCCGTGTTCGCCGCTGATGGCGCCTCCCCAGGCGATGACTTGCGCGAACAGTTCGTCGAGCGCGGCTTCGCTGCGGCCCTCCGCGCCGGGTTGGGTGAAGTCCGCCATGACGTTGGTGTGGATATTGCCGTCGCCGGCATGGCCGAAACACGCAACAGGCAGGCCGTGTTTCTTTTGCAGTTTCGCCGCGAACTTGAAGAGGTCTTCGAGCCTGCCGCGCGGCACCACGATGTCCTCGTTCAATTTTGTGAGGCCGGTGTCGCGCAGGGCGCAGGAAAATTCGCGGCGGATTTGCCAGATCGCTTCACATTCCTTGTTGCCGAAGCCGCGCTCGACAAACAGTGGCTTCTGCCGGCGGATGATTCGTTCCAAATCCTTCAACTCGCGCCGGACGGAATTTTCCTGGCCATCCAATTCGACAATCAAATGGGCGCGGCAGCCGCGCAGGCGCTCGCTTTTGGTGCGTTGGTAAGCGGCGGCGAGGGTGAATTCATCGGCCAGTTCCAGCGCACAGGGCAAAAAGCCGGCGGCCAATATCGCTTGCAGCGCGCGCACGGCATTTTTCATGGAACCAAAACCAACGGCGAGATTGGCCCGGAACGGCGGAAGCGGAATCAATTTCAACGTGGCTTCGGTGATGACGCCGAGCGTGCCTTCGGAGCCGACAAAGAGACGATGAAGGTCGTAGCCGGTCTTGTTTTTATGCGTGCGACCGCCGAGCCGGACGACAGTCCCGTCGGCGAGAACGACCTCAAGGCCGAGAACGTAGTCGCGGGTGACGCCGTACTTGAGGCAGCGCGGCCCGCCGGCGTTGGTGGCAATGTTGCCGCCGATGAAATTGTTCGCGCGGCTGGCGGGATCGGGCGGATAAAACAAACCGCGTTTCTCGACGGCCTCCTGCAATTTTTCCGTGACGACGCCGGGTTCAACGACGGCGACAAAATCGGCGGCGTTGATTTCCTTGATGCGATCCATGCGTTCGAGCGAGAGTACGATGCCGCCGCGCACGGGCACGCAGCCGCCCACGTAGCCGTGGCCCGCGCCGCGCGCCGTGACGGGTATCCGGCGCCGGTTGGCAAAGCGCAGGATGGCCGAGACGGATTGGGTGGAGCGGGGCAGGGCGACGGCATCGGGCAGATGCGCGGCGAACCATTTGTCACCGGCGTATTTTGCCAGTGTTGGCGGGTCCAAAACGATTTCGCCCGGCAGTATTTTTTTCAGGCGTCGGAGCAATTTTGATTTTTCAGAAATCATTCGGCGGGCGCGTTAAGAAATTCTTTGGCGTCGGCGGCCTCGGCTTCGGGCACCTGAACCAGAATGCCGCCGGCGGCGAGCGCGTAGCCGTCAATGCTCAACGCGGAAAGTTCGTTGGCGACGAAGGGATGAAATCCCGCGGCTTCGAGCCGCGAGCGGACCAATTGCGCGTCAGCCGGGTTGAAGGCAGTGAAAACAGTGGCGAAGTCCATATTCAAGTTTGGTTGGAGTTCAAGCTTCAGCTTGTTTTCACGCCGGCAATCTAAGGCGTGAACTCCAACTTTTTAGACCCGGCGGGTTTCATTTGTGAACGAAGGTGGTGTCGGGGGTGGGAACAGAGCCCGGCCGAACTTCGGCAAAGACAATGATGCCCGCGCCGGTCTGGAGCAGGGTTTGCACCTGAGCTTCGACATGCTGGCCGATGAGGGGCTGGCCGTTGTTGACGACCACCATCGTGCCATCGGGCATATAACCAATGCCCTGTCCCTTGTCCTTGCCTTCGCGGACGATTTTCAGGTGCAAAATTTCGCCGGGGAGCAGGGTGACTTTGAGACATTTGGCGACCTCGTGTAGGTTCACATAATTGACCTTTTGCAACTGGGCGACCTTGGCGAGGTTGTAATCGTTGGTGAAGAGCCTGGCGTTGAGGTTGCGCGCGAGGCGGACGAGTTTGGCGTCCACTTCCTTTTCCTCGGGAAAATCGCCGTCGTGGATGCGCACCTCGATGTTGGTATTGCGCTGGATGCGATTGAGCATTTCGAGTCCGCGGCGGCCGCGGGCGCGTTTGATGGCGTCGGCGGAATCGGCGATTTGCTGGAGTTCCTTGAGCACAAAACGCGGCACGATGACCAGGCCTTCGAGGAAATGTGCTTCAATCAAATCGGCGATGCGCCCGTCAATGATGACGCTGGTATCAAGCAACAACAGGTTGTCCGGCTTGTTTTGCGGCGAAAAACGGACGAACGGAATGATGAGCGAAAAATCCTCCTTGTTGCTGCGCATGGCGAGGATGATGCCGATGTAGCCAAAACCGAGAAACAGGCAGAGCCGGACGAGCCAGCGGGTTTTTTCGTCGGTTTCTTCAAACAGTCCGGAACGATCAATGAGGATCGCGACGAACATGCCGAGGAAAAGGCCAAAGGTTGTTGCCGAAAAGGCGCGAAGCGAAAAGCCCTTGAGCATTTCGTCAATCGCAATCAGCAGCCCGCCGAAGCCGAAGCCGATGACCATGCCGATCAACGCGCCTTGCTGCTCGCCGACGTATTCCGGCCGGACCTGGCTGACGGCGTAGCCGCCGGTCGTGCAGAGCGCCAGGAACAAAAGACGGGTGGCCCAAAGTGGAGTCATATTAGAAGTGACAGGTGGCAGGTGTCATGTGACACGATCAGATTGCGCGGGACGGCCGATATTTCCGGGTCGTTCACAAAATCATTGAACCACCGCCAGGCACGCCGGTAAATGCCAAAAGATTCCGACCGGTCCGCAGAGCCCGCCACTGCGGCGTTGTTTATTCGTCCGGTTTTCATGTCACTTGTCATTTGGCACCTGTCACTTTTTGCGGCGCGTTGGTGGGCAACGGCTCATGATGCCAGAGAAACCGCCACAGGCCGAGCCGGTTCAAGTTGCTCGAGGCGATGGCAAGGTTGCGGGCGATGGCTTGCACGTTGGTGGCCAATTGTTCGTTTTGCAATGCCGTGCCGGCAAGTCCTTTGCCGGATTGCAAATCGTCGGCCAATTTTTTCAAAACTTCGGTCGAAGATTCAATGTTTTTTATTGCCGCGGAGATTTCCGGGCCATTGGTCGTTACCACGCCCTGGGCGGAATCGGCCAGGCGTATCAAGTCCTGCGAAAGGAAAACAACATTGCTCACGGCGAAGCTGACTTGCGGACCGTTCGTGGCGATGAGCGCGTCAACGTTACTGACCGTGCCCATCGCCCGTTCCGAGACAGAGAGCAGGTTGTTAATCGCCACCGTGAAATTGGTGAGCGTTTGTTCGTTCAACACCACGCGCCGCAGGTCCGTGACCGAGGCGTCCAATTTTTTCGCGGTTTCATCAATGCGCTGGATGAATCCGGACGCCGAGCGTGCGACTTCCAGCAGGTTGAACGGCTCCTGACATTCCACGTCCGCGCCGTTGGTCCAGACCGGCAGCGTGTTGGCCGTGGGAATGACCGACACGTATTGGTCGCCGAGGAAGCCGGATTGCTCGATGACGAAGCGCGCGTCGTGATAAATTTTGTAATCTTTGTAAATCTTCAGAAAGATGGTCACGCTCTTGCCGTCCTCGGCGAGCTGGATGTCCGAGACGCCGCCGACCTGCACGCCCGCAAGCAGCACACTGGCGCGCGGCTTGAGGCCGCCGACGTTCAAGGCGTGCAGGCGCAGTTCATACGTGCCGCGAAAAATGCTGGTGCCTTTGCTGAACTGAATCAGCAACACGGCCAGCAGCACCAGTCCGACGGCTACGAACACGCCTACTTTGGTTTCCAAACGCGATTTATCCATGACTCAAAATGGAGTTTCCTTCGGATCGGCGACACCGTCAACAAATTGCCGCACCACCGGGTCCTTCGACGCAAAAAATTCTTCCGGCGCGCCGCTCGCGTAAATCTTTTTGTCGTGCATCATCAACACGCGCTGGCCGAGGCGCCGCGCCGTCCGCATGTCGTGCGTGACGACCACCGTCGTCACCTTCAGCCGGTCGCGCACGCGCAACATCAACTGATCAATGCTGTCCGATACAATCGGATCCAGCCCGGTCGTCGGCTCGTCGTAAAGCACGATTTGCGGCTCATAGATAATCGCGCGCGCCAGCCCGACGCGCTTGCGCATGCCGCCGGACAATTCCGCCGGATTCTTGGTTTCCGTGCCCGGCAAATCCACCACTTCCAGCGTCTCGGCCACGCGCCGGGCGATTTCCGTCTCGGTCAGATGCTCATGCCGGCGCAACCCGAACGCCACATTTTCCGCAACTGTCATCGAATCGAACAGCGCCGAGCTTTGAAACACCATGCCGAATTTCCGGCGCACGCGCAGCAACTGGCGTTCGTTCATCGGCACGATGTTTTCGCCGTCAATCAGCACCTCGCCCGTGTCCGGCTGCAACAGGCCGATGAGCTGCTTGAGCAAAACGCTTTTGCCGCAACCGCTGCGCCCGATGATGGCGACCGATTCGCCACTTTCAATCCGAAAGCTGACGCCGTCCAGCACCTGCTGCGTGCCGAAAGCGATCCGCAAATTCCGCGCTTCAATCATAGCATTAGCAGGTTCGCGATTTTGTCCAGCACCAGCGTCAGGAAAAAGTTTGAGATGAGAATGGTGATGGACGCATACACCACCGCTTCCGTCGTCGCCCGCCCCACGCCCTCCGCGCCCAGCCCGCAGGTCAGCCCCTTGTAACAACTGATGAGCGCGATGACGCCGCCGTAAATGAACGCCTTGATCAGGGCGATGACCACGTCCACGTCGTGCACGTAGCGGAGCAGGTTATACCACGAATACGCCGGATCAATCCCCAGCAGTTGCACGCCCACGACATAACTCGCGCCGATGCCGAGGCAGATGGATTCCATGGTCAGCAACGGCAGCGCGATGTGCGCCGCGACGATCCGCGGCACGACGAGATAATCCACCGGATGCGTGGCCAGCGTGCGCAGCGCGTCAATCTGTTCCGTCACGCGCATCGTGCCGATTTCGGCGGCGATGGCCGCGCCGACGCGCCCGGCGACCATCAACGCCGTGAGCACCGGTCCGAGTTCGTCGCACAAGGAAACGCCGACGACCGCGAGCGTGGCCGTGTCCATTTTGACCTTGTGAAACTGGAAATACGTTTGCGCGGCGAGCACCATGCCGGTGAACGCGCCGGTGATGAGCACCACGGCCTGCGATTTCACGCCGATGAAATAAATCTGGTAGAGCAAATCGCGCCACGCGATCTTGAACGTGAACAGGGACAGGAAGGCTTCCTTGCCCAGCAGTGCGACCCGGCCCAGCCCGGCGAGCCATTCGGCGATCCACTTGTTGGCAAAAAAATTCATCGCGCCCGGCAAAATAGCAAACCGGCGCGGCCTTTGGCCAGCGTTTGATTTTTTGCAGTGTCGGACGTCAGAGCGCTCAAATTTTACGGGGAGGATCGCCTCAAGATTCTTCGCTTCGCGCCGACTGAAATGGGAACAGCAGGCAAAAGGCGACGCGGCGACGAAATCGAGGAACTTTCCCGGTCCGGCCAAATCTCCTGCGCCGGTAAAACGGGCACATCTAATCTGACCGCATTCTGTGCCAAGCCACGGGCAAATTGCAGTCCAAGCCCTGCCAGCATTTGACGCGGACCAACCGCTTGTTTAATCTTGGTTCATGGCAAAGAAACGACGGCTCAATGCCTTGCCGTGCAGCGCAACCGTTCTTTATCATCCAGGAGTCTTGATTGATGAAACGACAGCCGCGGACGAAATGGGTGCCCCGCAGTGACTGACGATGAAAGATGCAAAACCCGCAAAGTCAGGGAATTTTATGATGCCGATTGGATCCATGACGAGTTCAATGGATCGGACGGCGGCATTCACGCTCATCGAATTGCTGGTGGTCATCGCCAGCATCGCTGTTCTGGCCGCGCTGCTGTTGCCGGCCCTTGCCGGCGCCAAGGAAAGGGCTTACCGCGCAAATTGCATGAGCAATGTGCGCCAGATTGGAATGGCTGTGCATAATTATGCGCTGGAGAACAAGGATTATGTGCCCATGCACCAGAATGGAGGCCCTTGGCTCTGGGATGTGGACATACATACCGCTAACGCCATGATGAGTGGAACCGCTGACGGGACCACTCCCCCCGTCTCCCAGCGAAAAATCCTTTATTGTCCAGGTATCCAAACCAACGTGAAGGAGGACAACAACAGTCTTTGGCCTCCTGGCAGAACGCTTCCCATCATAGGTTATAGCTGGCTGGGGCGGCTCGCGGGCGATACCACTGGCGTCACTAAAGCAACGGGAACGCTGACGCCGACGGGAGGCAGGCATTTTGTCACAAAAATCATTAACCCCAGACCCGATATAACTTGTCATCCACCGAACTTGTAGCGGATGCGGTTCCGTCCAACGGCGATAGCGTGGCCGCCAATTTTATGACGGTGCCCACAACCAGCATGGGTTTGGCCGGATATATCCACGGGGGACACATGAACAAGAACGTGCCGGCCGGTGACAACGTTTTATTCCTGGATGGTCATGCCCAGTGGCGCAATTTCCTCGATTTTGCCCCCCATCCTCCGCAGAAGGCACCCTACGACACCGGCAATCAAAACGTATATTTCTGGTTTTGATCGTCTCTTTCCGGCGGCCTTCTGTGGCGTGGATGATGTCCACAACTTAAAAGCCCGTGAAGGAGCATTCAAAATCATGTCATGGGCGTTTTGGTTGCGAGCATCAACACAAGGCCCCATAAAAGTTGGCGGCTCGATCCGGCGCGGCGAGGCAGAAGGCAGGACACCATCCTCCCGGACGAAATCCGTCGGGACAGTTTTTGACGGTGGTCGAAAATTTTACGGCGCGTTGTCAATGCCGCGCTGGCGGGCCATGTCCGTTATGATTTGCGGCGGAGGAATTTTTTTATGAAGAGGAGATAGCCGAGGAACGGCAACAGCGAAAACGCCATCAGCCACATCATGTGGTTGCCGGTCAGTAAGCCGGACTTTTGTATCTGTTCGATTTGCGATTCGGGATAGCCCATCAGGCGATACATTTCCATCATATCATGCCGCGCATACGTCACGAAGGCGGACGTCATAAACACACACAAAGCGATTAAGATCACCCACCAACCCCGCGGATCGAGTTTATACAACGACCAGGCGGCATAACTCCAGACGGCGGCGATGGCAAGACACAACATTGCGCCCGGCACACCCGTGAGAAAAATTCCAAAAAAAGGCATCACGCCATGGCCCGCAATGGGCATGATCAGCATCATCGGCACGGGAAACACCAGCCACAAACAAAAGCCCAGCACCGGCAACGGACAGGCATCGGTCCAACGCGTTACGGGGTCGCGCGTTTCACACGTGGCCTTCACATGCCGGCTGTAATAGAAAAACGTCCAGACCGCCGGCAAAATGACGAAAAAGACGCCGAAAATCAGCATCATGAAGACCATCACCGTGCCTATCGCTGCCGGAGGCATCGCCGGATGGCCGGGCGTTCCACTGGCGGACAGGTTCGCCATCATTTTCGGTATCAAGAAAAACATGAAAACCAGGACAAACAATCCCATGACGAGCCAGCTCCAGGAAAAGATGAGCAACAACGCCCTTGCCCAGCGTCGGGCCATAATGGAGCCAATTCCCAGCCAAACCAACGCCACCGCCAAAACGCCGTAGATGAACATGACGGGCAGGACGGCCGAGAAGGGGGTCGGCGCACCCGTGGTTTTGGCAGACGCCGCCTGCCCGACCAGCATCAAGAGGACAAACAGCCCGGCCAGACACCCCAGCAATATCGTCAGAATGCCTAAGACGATCAGACCCGCCGAACGGTCCTTGTAAGGCATGGGCAACGGAGTTGACTCAAAGGGCGCGGCTTCTGGATTTTGTTCGTTCATAGGCACGGAATGGGTTGTGTTTGATATTCCGCAATGGTTCCGCATTTGTCCATACCAGAAATCGAGAGGCCAACACATCCGCCTTCGTTTCACTCCGGCGCGGCAAGGCAGAAAGCAGAACACTGTCCTCCGGGGCGAAATCCGCCGGGACAGTTTTTGACGGCGGTTGAAAATTTTACGGCGCGGCGGCGGCGGCTTTTTGACGGACGGCGAAATAATCGAGATATTCAATCAGCCGCGGTTTCATTTCCTTGCGCGACACAATGGCGTCAATGAGTCCGTGGTCGAGGAGGAATTCGGCGGTCTGGAAACCGGGCGGCAGTTCAGCCTGCGTTGTGTCCTTGATGACGCGCGGGCCCGCAAATCCGACCATCGCACCCGGCTCGGCCAGAATCAAATCGCCCAAAGTCGCGAAACTCGCCATCACGCCCGCCGTCGTCGGATGCGTAAGCACGCTGAGGTAGGGCAGGCGGCGTTGCGCGTGGTAGGCAAGGGCGGCGGCAGTCTTGGCCATTTGCATGAGGCTGAACATGCCTTCATACATCCGCGCGCCGCCGCTGGTGGAGATAATGATGACGGGCAGCTCCTTTTCCGTCGCGCGCTCGATGAGGCGCGTAAGTTTTTCACCAACGACCGAGCCCATCGAGCCGCCGAGAAAATCAAAATCCATCACGCCGAGTGTCGCGCGATGCGCGCCGATTTTACAAATACCAGTGATGACCGCGTCCTTGAGCGTCGTGGATTTCTGGTATTCCTCCAGTTTCGCTTTGTAGGTGGCGACGCCGTTGAAACTGAGCACGTCCACGCTCGTCATGTCCGCGTCCATCTCCTCGAAAGTGCATGTCTCGACGAGCGAATGGATGCGTTCGCGCGCGCTGATGGGGAAATGATGATTGCACTTGGGGCAGACCTTCAGGTTTTCGTCCAGTTCCTTGTCATAGACCATCGTGCTGCACTTCGGACATTTCGTCCATAGCCCCTCGGGGATGTCGCGCTTTTTGGATTTGGAGCCGGTCGGCTTGAGCTTTTTGGGCAACGGCGGCGCCTTGTTGGCGGACGGCGGCGTCAACGCCGGTTCCACCGTTTCGGCGCCCAGCTTCTTTTTGGTAAACGTAGTCGTGGCCATTAACAATCAGATGATACTAAACTCCGCGCGCCACTGTCCAGACGCAAACATCATCCGCGCCGGCGGCCAAAAGCGCTTGCGCACACGCACTCGTGGTCGCGCCCGTCGTGAACACGTCATCCACCAGAATCACCCGCTCCCCGTCCAGCCGCGCGCCGTCGCGCATCGCAAACGCGCCACGCATGTTCGCTGCCCGCTGTGGCCGCGTCAGCCGCGTCTGGGTGCTGGTGAATACGACACGCCGGAGCAGCTTTTTGTTCACCCGGATGTTTGCGGCGGCGCCGAGGTGAATGGCCAGGCGTTCGGCCTGGTTGAATTCCCGTTCGCGCTGCTTCAGCGGGTGCAATGGCACGGGCACGATCAAATCCCAGTTTTGGCCGCGCAAGGCGGGCACGGTTTCGCGCAAAAGCAGGCCGGCGAGAAACGGCTCAAACCATAGCGCGCGCTGGTATTTGTAGCGATGGATAATTTCCCGCACCGCGCCGCGCGCGACCACCGCCGACCGCGCCGCACTGAAGTGCAGTTCCATTTCGCGGCAATTGGAGCATTCAAACGGCGTCGTCAAATCGCCTTCAAACGGCAGGCCGCACCGCTCGCAAAAGGGCGGTTTGATGAAGCGCACGTGTGACCAGCAACGCCGGCACACGAAGCCTTCCTTCGCCGTGGCGCGCTGTTCGCCGCAAAGCTGGCAGATTTCAGGGTATAAAAAACCGAGCCCGACATTGATCCACGTCTGGAGCGATGTGGCGGCGGTCGTCATGATGAAATGGTAAACGCCGGACGTTTGTTCAGGACCGGCAGGCAGCTGGAAACGGCGAGCGTAAGCACGAGCACGATAAACGCCAGCCAGCCGTCAATCATTTTGCCCGTGCCCCAAAACCAGGGGGCGGCCTGGGGCACGCCGGCGGTGAATGCACTGAAAAGTTTGAGCCAGAAAATCCAGCCTGCGTGCAGGCCGATGGAAAAGTAAAGGTTGCCCGTCCGCTGATACGCCAAGCCGAGCAACACGCCCGCCAGCGTCAGGCTGAAAAAGCCCGGAACGAGCGCATGAAAATCCGCAAAACCAGCCAGCAGGCGCGGCAACAATTCGAGGCCGGAATACCAGGCCACTGTGCCCGTGAAATCCGCGCGATGCAAAAAATGCACGAGCGCGTAAATCAGGCTGCTCAACACCAGCGCCAGCGGCCAGTAAAACATGCGGCGAAGCCCGCCGAACACGCCGCCGCGAAACAGAATTTCCTCGAGCGTGGCAACCACCGCCGCCGTTCCCGCCGCGCTCAGAACGGTCCCGATGATTTTTCCAGCCGAGGCGCCTCCCGTCAGCGTGCGCCCGCCGTAGGCCAAAACAATTCCCGCGACCACCGCCAGCGAGATGAAACCGAGCAAAAGGCCGCCGAACAATTTTTTTGACTGGCCGTAGGGCGGGACGAGGCCGGTTTCACGCAGCGACTTTGCGCCGAGCGCACGCAGCAACGGCCACACGCCGGCCAGGGCGAGAATCAAAAAGGAACGGTCCACAAACCGATGAAACGGGGCGCCGGCGAGTTTGGGAACGGAATGGGCGAAATGCTGCGCGAGCCAGTAAAGCCAGGGCGCGAGCAACGCGCCGCCGAAAAACACCACGACAATGTAGATGACCAGCGCCCAAAGAGGCCGCATGACCGGAGGATAAACAGGGCAACAGTTCGCGCCAAGCGCGAATTCCTGGTTGTCGTACAGTCTGGTGGGGCGAGCGCCTGTCGCGCCGTAGCCTGGCGAAGGCTGATCCTCGCGAGCCGGCTCGTCAGCAGCCTCGCCCCACCGAAAATCGCAACACGCACCACCACTCAATTCCTGATACCCGACGCCACTATTGCGCGTCTCAAATCCCGGAGGAACAGGTTTTATTGGCTTTTGCCGGAAGATGTGTTATGCCATTGGCGGAAATGGCGAACGCTTCACAAAGCACGGCGAGTTCCGAAGGAACGACGCAAAACAAGTTCGGGCGGTTTTATCTTCAGGAACTGCTGAACAATGGCGGCATGGCGGAAATCTGGCTGGCCACCGACGGTCGCGGCAAGCCGTTTGCGCTGCGGCGGCTGCGCGACGGTTTGCGGTTCAATCTCCTGGCGCGCCGGCGTTTTGTCCACGGCTGCGAAGTGTTGGAGCACGTGAATCAAAGCGAATACGTCGTCGGCTACGTCGAACACGGCAAAATGGACGGGACGCTTTACATGCTGATGGATTACGTGGAGGCGGAAAATTTGAAGATGCTGTTCGGGCGGCACGATCCGGTGTTGACCGAAAACGTGGCGCAAATCCTCATTGACATGGCTCTGGGCCTTGAGGACGTGCACGAAAGCGGTTACATGCACCTCGATTTCAAGCCGGAAAATGTCCTCGTGTCGCGCAACGGCAGCGTGCGGCTGATTGATTTTGACCTCGCCCAGCCGATTCCCGAAAAGCCGAAGAAGATGTCGAAGAACCCCGGCACGCCGTCTTACATGGCGCCGGAACAATTGCAACGCAAGCCGATTGACCCGCGCGCGGACATTTTTGCCTACGGCGTGTCGGCCTATGAGCTGGTGACGAACCAAAAGCCCTTTGCCGGCGATACACCGGGCGAAATTCTGGCGCGCCAGCTCGATCTCTCAGGCCCGACACCGCCGCGCGAGCACAATCCTGATCTCCCCGCCTCGCTCGAAAAGGTCATTTTGAAGTGCATTGCGCGCGATCCTGACCGGCGCTACCCATTCATGAGTGTCCTCGTTCGTGATTTGCAGAACGCGCTGTATCTGTAAGGTTGCTCGTAGGAGCCGAGGTAACGAGGCTCTGACTGAATTTACGATATGCGATTCACGATTTACGAACCCTGCCGCAGTTCAAAGCCGCTCGCGTAAATCGTATAAAGTAAATCAAAAATAATGAGCCTCCTGACATCAGCTCCTACTTTTTTACTGACGACTCGATGGACAGCCTCTTGAACTGTTGCGCGACTTCCTCGATCCATTCGTTGCCGGGCAGAGCGTAGGGGCGGAAGGTTTCAATGGAACCTTCCCGGTCGTTGTACAGGAGCGCGCGATGAAGGCCGAGCGTGCTGGCGTTCGGGGCGTCAATCAAACTGGCGGAATCGCCGGCGCTCATCTGGAACAGCACGCGCATTTCAAATTCACTCATCGTCTTCCGGCCCAGGAACCGGTTCACGTTGTTGTAGGTGTCGCAGGTGGCAATGACGTGAATGCCCGACGCCGGCCCTTCATTGATTAAAGTCTGGAACACGGCGGCCGGCGGCGCGTCGCTCCCGCTGCCGCCACTGGAAAAGCCGAATTCATCCTCCTGCCGCAGCTTTTTGAAATTCTGCAGACCGTGGATGAGAAAAAATGTCTCGGGCGCTTTGGCGGACGGCTCATCGCCAGTGCGATTTTTCAGGTCGGTGGCCAGGCGGCCCATCGTTTCCCCCAGTTCGCCGTGTGCCACGCGGACAATTTCGTGCGGGAGAGCGCGGATGACGCGCTCCAGGAATTCGCGTTGCGGGACCCCGGGCGGTGTGCTGTCGAGCAGGAAGAATCGCGCGGCGCCCTTGGGAAATTGCGCTGCCAGCGACACGAGCGCGACGGACAAAATCGTCAACGCAGGTTCCTCGCTTTGGCCGACGACCAGCAGGTTACTGCCACTTTGCCTCTGGAAAACGGCCTCAGTCGGTCCTTTGATGGCATTCGGCGCACCCAGCCAGATGCGCGGTTGTCGTGGCACGGGCATCTTGCCCGTTCGGACGGGCGGGACGCCCGTCCCACTAATTAGTTTGCGCAAAACCATGTTTTCCTTCACGTCGGCCGGCGCGTTGCCTTCAAACACAAACGGGCCCGGATACTGGTTTGCTTTCTGGCTGGCGCGCTCCCGGATTTTCACGAGAAAACGGTCGCGCACTTCTTCCGGCAGCCAGACCGTCTGAAACGGGCTGTTGCCTTCGATGGAACCGGCGGCATCGTTGTAGATGCCTTCGCCGGGACGCGAGAGCAGACGCGGCGCCGGGTTGTCCTGGTCCATGATCAGGTAAGCATCGGCCTCGTTGCACATGAGCGCGATGCGGATGACCATCTGGCCGATGGTGGCGCGGGCGAGCGTGTAGGCGCCGCCGAGCGTTTGCGAACCGAGCAGCACGTGAATGCCGAAGGCGCGGCCCTGCCGGACAATGCGGTCGAGCAACACGGCAGCGCCCTGGGACACCCGGTCTTCCTCAGTAAAATATTCCTGGAACTCGTCAATGATGAGCAACGCGCGCGGCATCGGCTCGGTGCCGCCCGCCTTTTTGTAACCGGCCACGTCCTGCACGCCTAGTTGGCGGAACAAATCGCCGCGCCGTCGCAATTCCGCGTCCACACGCTCCAGCACGCTCAACCCAAACTCGCGGTCGCTTTCGATGGCGACGACTTTGGCGTGCGGCAACCGGCGGGTGGCGTAACACTTGAACTCGACGCCTTTCTTGAAGTCCACCAGATAAAACTCGACCTGCTCCGGGCTGCACCACAGCGCGAGGTTGGTGATGATGACGTGGAACAAGGTGGACTTGCCCGAACCGGTCTTGCCGGCAATCAACGCGTGCTGGCGCGTGCCTTTGCCAATTTCGAGGCGTTGCAGCTTGGTCGCACCGGAACGTCCGATGGGCACGGTGATTTCCTCGGACGTATCTTCCGTCCAGAGTTTGGCCGGCGGGGGAGCCACCTGCTCGAAAGGCACTTCGACACGATTTGAATCCTTGCCGCTTTCGCCCACACGATGCAAAAATTCCGTCACGAATTCCGGCGGCGGTGGAGCGTCGAGCGTCAGGCGCGTTCCGCCGGGTTGATTGTCCGCCAGTCTGAAACCGCTCTCGCCCCGGACAAGGCAAATGCTGCTTTTCCGGAGTTCGTCGGCGACGAAACCCTGGGGCAGGGCGTGGCGCCGGTCCCAATGAATCAACGTGAACACGCCGCAGCGGGCGCCGCTGGTGGCGATGTTGATGAGGCGGCGGCCGGCCGTTTCGCTGAAGTTCACCGGGAAATCGGCAATGACGAGGAAATGATATTTCTCGGCGATGCTGCCGGCCTGGGCGTTGTATTCCGCGATCGTTTCGTATTCGTTGCGGAGATACATCTGGATGACCTTCTCCATGTGTTCGTTCAACTCCGCCAGCTTTTCCTCGAGCTGGGCGGTTTGCGTCCAAATCCGGCTGTTGATGTGGCTTTCCTCATAATCGGCCAAGTGCATGAGGCCGGCGAAATTCTGGCCCAGTCCGACTGGATCAAAAATGGTGAAGCTTAACTTGCCCGGCGGATGGGTCGAAAGGAGGCGAAAAATGATGTTGTTGATGGCCGCCATCGCTTCTTCGCCTCCGGTCTTGGCCGTTTCAAAAAGGATGGAGCCTTGGCCCGGATATTTAAGCGTGAGCGGGATGGAAAAATTGGCGGGGAAAGGCAGGGCCAGCCGTTTGTCCTTCGGCGTGGTTTCGGCGAGTTTTCCGATGTCCACTTCCATGCGCCCGAATTTCGCCGCGTTTTTGAATTCCTCCGGGAGCGTCCACTGTTTCCAAACCGGGTGTTGCCATCCGGGAAAAAGTTCCTCCGCCGCGGCATCGGCTGCGCGGAGGGTTTCGTGGATGGGCTGGATGCAATCTTTCCATTCCGTGGCCAGCGCCTGCCAGCGGCCCTGGATGTCCGCGTTAAGTTTCGCCACTTTCGCCTCGTGAATCGCGGCAAGTTGTCCCGTCTGCGCCACCGCTTCCTGCTGCAGGCGCGCAACGTTGCCGTCGTGGGCGCGTTCGAGCTGGCTCAATTTTGCGATGCCGAGCTGCTCGTTTTTTTGCAGGGCTCTGGAGGCTTTTTCATCAGCCGTCTGCGCCCGGGAACCGCGCGTGTCCACGGCCTCTCTGACAATTTGCTTCCACTGTTGGTTGAGGCGGCGGCTGGTGTTTTCGAATTCGGTTTGGACTCGTTCCTGTTCCTGTCGGCAACGCAATTCGGCTTTTTCAAGGCAGACGTCATGCAGCCGCCGTGCCGTCGCCAGATTGCGGGCAATCGTTTTGGCGGTTGGCCCGGCGCGATGTCCGCCAAACAGGTAAATTGCCAGCACAACCACAAAGAGGCTCGCCAACGCCGCGCCGGTCTCGATTTGCGAAATGGAACTCAAGCCGGCTTGCTTGAGAACAACGCGTGAAAAGGCGAACAGCAGCAGGAGCACAATCAGGAGCAGCCAGATCGGGAAAAATCTGAAAAATCGCGGCAACGGAAATTTTTTGAAGTTTTCCAGCTCGCGGCGGATTGCCGCAGGCAGGCGGTGAAGTTCCTCCAGCAATTGATTTTCGTCCGGGGTCGGGTCGGGTTCCTGCCAATGCCGGTTGGGAGAAAGCATTCTGCGAAATTTGCCGTAGCCGCGAAAGGCGCTCCGGGCCTCTTTCTCCAGCAGATTGAAAGCCTCGCGACTTTCGGTCAGTTTGGTTTTGAAATCCGCCAACGCCGCAACGGCGTTTGTCAGCCCCGCTTCACGGTCGCGTTCAGCTTGAGTCGAGCCTTCCTGCAGCTTTTGCTTTCGGCGACCTTCGCGTCCGCCGACTCCCTCCCGAACCTGCGTGGTGACGACGAGGTGGGCCTGGGTGATCCGCGCTTTCCGCTGTTCACATTTCGACTGCCATTTGGCCTTTTCAATTTCAAAGTCCTCTTCGGCGTCGGCGATGGCCACCGCCAAACGTGACTCCTGCCTTTGCGTGTCCGCTTCAAATACCTTCGCTTCTGCGGCTGACCTGATTCGAAATTCGCCGGCAAGTTTTTCCTCCCGGGCGGCAAAATCCTGGACGGCGCTTCGGAGCCGATCCAAAAGCGCGAGCGTTTCCTTTAATCCCAGATGGTTACTCACAATGTTTGTTCCCAAAGCCTAAACGAAAACAATTCGGCGCGCGAGTGCGTTCGTGAGCCAGCGATGGCCGAAATGGAACAACCGGCCAAAAGGGAAAGCTGCCCCCAATTTTTATCTCGATTGCCCGATTCTTTCGACGAATATAACCAAGCCGTGAAGCTGCGCTTCATTTTCATTTTGTTTGTGTTAGCAATACTTGGCGTTTTGATTGTTTGCACGCGCCAGCCGCGGTATCAGGAGCGAACACTAACAAGCTGGCTGCAACAATGTTGGGACACGTCGTTAATGGAAACTCAACGGCTGGCGGAAGCGCAAGACGCCGTTCGCGCCATCGGCGCGAAGAAAGTTTTGCCAAAACTATTGAAGCTGGTCGAAGCCAAAGACGATCCCGTCAGTTTGTGGATCATTGATGCGGGTGACAAATTAAGAATCAGCGACGAGATCGGGCTTCGATTTTTCCGATGGCATTCAGCATTGGATTTTAAGTGGCTTGGAGAAAGAGGATTTGAAGTCCTGGGAACGAACGCCGCGCCTGCCACCGAAGGTCTTGGGAAATTGCTCAATAAAAAATTCCCGGATGAAGAGAATGAAAGCCTGCATATCCTGGTCATCGAACGCTGCCTTGAATCCATCGGCAAACCAACGGAACCGGTCATTTACCGGACGCTTACCAATTCAAACCCCGAGGTAAGACAGTGGGCAATTGATCAACTGGCCTCAGTCACGGGCGATGTCGAAGTTTATATTGCCCGGATAAAACCCCCGCTTCAAGATTCGTCCGATGCCGTGCGAGGCACGGCGGTGGATGCCATTGGCATTCAAACCTCAGCGCCCGAACTGGCCGTTCCGCTTTTAGTCGAAGCCTTGAAAGATTCTGCGGTCAGTGCAAACGCGGCGAATTCGCTCGCCAATTTCGGCACCAACGCACTGGTTGCCTTTCCGGTTTTGACCAACCTTGTTGAAAACGGCGGCACGAACGCGGCGAGTGCAGCGTTGAGAACCTTGGTCGTCATCGCGCCGGAGCAGTCGCTGTCCATTTTGACGAATTGCATCGAGCGCGGAAAACCGGACACAGGCGGGGCGCTGGAAGCGTTAAGAGATGTCGCCCCCGACACGGCGTTGTCCATTATCCTTGACCGTTTCCAATCGGCTGACGTGCACGCGCGACGCTTCGCGTTCCGGCTGTTGTGCCGTTATCCGATGACTCCAACAATTGAATCAGCGATGCAAACCGCCGCCGCCGATTCGGATTCCGTCATCGCTGGCCGCGCTAAGAAAATTCTCACGGAGAAATATCAAACGGAGCACCCGATTGAATCGCAGTTTTCCGATGATCCCGTCTATGACGGCAAGCCACTGGGTGAGTGGCTGAAAATGCACGACCGGGAGGGATTTCTTTCCAAGGAAGCAACAAATGCCATTCAGCATATCGGCACAAATGCGATTCCTGCCCTGCTGCGACGGCTGACTTATGTGCAACCGCCGTTTGGCCTGCGCACTTACGAAGTCAATGTCATATCCATGGACGGACTCAGAGGTTTTATTGCGCTGGGCGAAAAAGCCGTGCCCGCGATTCCCAAATTGGAAGCTCTCATGGATGGGACAAACGCGAACCTCGCATCGTTCGCCATGATTGCGACATGCGGAACCAGTTCGAACGCCCTGCCTGTTTTGATCAAAGGATTGACTAACCAATTTGCGGACGTGCGCAATGCTGCCGCCAGCCAATTAGCGGAAGGAATTGGCGCACAATTCCCTGAACAACGCAGGCAGGTAACTCCATTGTTCGTGAAATTGTTGAACGACCCTGACGAATATGTTCGCATGAATGCAACAAATGAACTCAAGGAAATTGATCCACAACTCGCCGCCCAGGCAGGAATAAAATGAAAAAACAAAACCCGTTCTGGCGCGTCGGAATTTTTATTGGCCTGTTTCTGTGCACGTTTTCTTTGCAGGCCGATCCAATTTCCATTCCGGAGAAACCCCTCACGCCTGAAATTACTTTTCTCGTCAGCTTTTCAATCCTTTTGGAAGCGACGTGCATTCTGCTTCTGCTCCGGCGTTTTCGCAAACCGCGCTTGTTCGTTCTCTGGATTCTCGGACTGCACTTGATTACCTATCCCGCGTTTCTTGGCTTCCTTTGGCTGTTTCAAGACACGCGTCCGGCGTTGGCGGTGGCGTCCGGCGAAGGTCTGGTGGTGGTGATCGAGGGAACTCTCATTTATTGGATTTGCCGTTGCGTGACGGCAAAGCAAAATCTTCCGAAGGCATCACTTTTAAGATGCTGGATGGCTTCGCTGGCCGGAAACGCCTGCTCACTTGTTGCGTTTCCGTTGCTCATGACTTTCTACCGGTCTGTTTTTCACGGCGTGTAATCGAAGAGAAGGGAAACATTTGTGGAGCTGGTAGCTGTTGCTGACTTCGGAAACAGCAATGTCACTGGTCCGGCTTTTTCTGCATTCCTTTCGTCAGAAGTGAGCGGACTATTCACAGTCTTTCCTGACTTTGGCAAGAATTTCGTCCAATTTTTCGAGCACGGTGACGGTTTTATCGACGTTGGCGAAGAGTTCGTTCATGTAGCGTTGCTCAAATTCCAGGCTTTTGGCGTCTTTCCAGTAATTCCTGGTTTCGTCCCACCGGGTCGCCAGCCCCTTCGTGAGCGACATGAGCCGGTTTTTGATTCCGCTTGGGTTCATGATTGCATTTCCTCTCCGTCGTCCGGCTTGCTTTCGGCCCCGGCTGTTGGGGGTGAAGCGCCGGGCGCGGCGACCGAGGCATACGCGTCCAGCGTTTTCACCACTTGCGCCAGATAAGCGACCGCGCGCGCCATGTCGGTCGTCAGAAACCCTTGCAACTGGTTCAACTGTTTAAGCAACGGGTCCGTTTGATTCTCCAACTCCCGGCTCCACTTTTTTATCACCAACAATTTGGACTCGCCCTCCCGGACGGCGCGCTCCGCCCGTTGCACGGCCATGAGTTGGAGAGCCGTTGAATCCTGGAATTGGGACAGCCGGGCGCTGAACAATTCCGCCCGCGCTTCTTCCAGTTTCCGGCCTCGGATGCGCATTTCGTTTTGCCAGTGTGGCCGCCGATCATCCTGCACCCAGGAGCGAGCGCGCAGAATCTCGTCGCACGCCTCCTCCAAGGTGGCGCGCGCTCTCTTCAAAAACACAATCAGGTTTGCCCGGAAGGATTCCACGGCCTCCACTGAAGTGACTTGGGCGCGTTCAGCCATAATTTTTTATCGTGCTCGCCCTCGTGCTCGTTCTCGTCCTCGGACTTTTCGATTACGATTACGAGGAGGAGGACGAGGACGATTTTAATTGGTCAGTGTTGGTGGAGATATTCCTCGATGCGTTGTGCTTTTCTCAAAAGATAAGGTGTGTGCTCCTTTGAGAGTTCGTTGAATTTCTTCAGCGCCTTCATCGCCAGTTTGAATTCCTCGGCGAACTTTTCGTGCTCCTGGTCCTGCCACGTGTCGCCCAGCGCGCTGAAGCGGGCCTGGAGCAGGATGATCCGGTTTTCCAGGTCGGTGTTGAACCGGTGCAGTTCATCGGCAAATCGCCGTACCTTTTCGGGATCCATGATTGCCTGTGCCATCTTTTCCCTTTCGTTGGATTTCTTTTCCGGTCATCAAGATAATGCAGAAATCCTCCGGCATACAGTCCTTTTTGGGGTTCTTCGACGTTTTCAGTGGGTGACGGGGTGTGAAACCGGACTCTTCTGGTGCAGCCGCGACACCATGGAGGCAAGGATGACATCCGCCCTCACTTCGGCCCAAACTCATTCCCTCACCCGGTCTTCGACCACCCTCTCCCATCCGATGGGCGAGGGACAAGAGGGAGAATCGTTCGCCGCTCCTTGGAAAATTTATATGACTGGCTTGGCTGGACGTTCATCCGCAAAACAAAACCGGCCAATGTCTATTTCCTCTCCCAGGGGAGAGGACAAAAAGTGAGGGCGAGCGTAAACACTCATTCCACTGAAATCGTCGTGATGTTCAAAAAGCTTGACCCGATGCGGCCTCCCGCCATGCTCGGGGCGGGTCACAGACCGTTCCTCCGCAAACACGGCCCGATAAGCATATGGCGGACAAAAATAAAAAACAGGACTCACTGTGAAAATCATGCAATTAGCCATGTTGGCATCGGCTGGACTGGGTTCGGTCGGACTAGTAGGCTGCGCGACCATGTCAAAATCAACTGCGTCATCAACGGATACCATTAACAGAGCGCCGTTTGGCAAAACTCCGGACGGTGCGTCGGTGGAAATCTACACCCTGCGCAACCGGAACGGTTGCGAAGCGCGCATCCTGACGTATGGCGGCATCGTCCAGTCGCTCAAAGTGCCCGACAGGAACGGCAACTTCGGCGACGTTGTGCTTGGCTTCGATGACTTCGATGGTTACATCAAAAATGATCCTCACTTTGGCGCGCTCATCGGCCGTTACGGCAACCGCATCGCCAAAGGCAAATTCACGCTCCACGGCGTCACTTACACTTTGGCCCTCAATAATGGTCCGAATCATCTGCACGGCGGGAACAAGGGCTTTGACAAGAAAGTCTGGAAGGCCATGTCACTCCTGACCCCCGACGGTCCCGCGCTGCAACTCACCTATTTCAGCAAGGACGGCGAGGAGGGCTATCCGGGCAATCTTTCGGTGACGGCCGTCTATACCGTTACGGAAGACGACGCCTTGAAATTGGAGTTCACGGCGACGACGGACAAGGACACGGTTTGCAACCTCACGCACCATTCGTATTTCAATCTGCGTGGCAGCGGCAACATCCTCGACCACGTCGTTTACATCAACGCGGACCAATTCACGCCGGTGGACAGCACGCTGATTCCGACCGGGGAATTGCGCCCGGTGGCCGGCACGCCGTTTGATTTC
>Ga0181521_10001490_pt1 | contig 28975 bp, 28 predicted proteins | sample PEATcosm2014_Bin_32_FD_119764 | JGI IMG/M metagenome (GOLD analysis project Ga0181521, IMG submission 119764) | Peatland microbial communities from MTU Mesocosm Facility, Houghton, MI, USA - PEATcosm2014_Bin02_60_metaG | ecosystem: Environmental > Terrestrial > Soil > Wetlands > Peat | place...
GACGACCTCGTAACCGGCCTGCTCCATCGCCTCGTTGAGGTGAATCTCTTCCGACGTCATTGCCTTTGACTTCACGATGACCCGTGCGTTTCTCGCGCGCAGGATGCCGAGGATGAGGTCGCGCGCCTCCGGCGCCGTGCCGGCCCAGTGGACCTTGGCGCCGCGGGCTTCGAGATTCCGCGCAAGCTGTTCGAGATGCCGGTCGAGATGGTTGACCGCCTCCCACTTGGTCTCCGCCGCCATCTGCCGCGCACCCTGCCAATCCTGGAAGGCCGCCTTGCGCTGGTCGCGCACGACTTCGTAGTTGCCCATCGCCGTCTGGATGATCTGGCGATGGCGCAGGTCAGCCGAGAGGCGGCGGGCGTCTTGGTTGAACCGGGCGGCGGGCGTGCTCATTGCTGGACGAGGATCTCGGCGAGGTGAATCGTCTTGATCGGCTGGCGCTGCCGGTCGATCAAGCCCTGGATTTGCATCAGGCAACTCGAATCGCAAGAGACGATGTATTCGGCGCTGGTTTCGAGCGCGCTGGCACATTTGACCTCGCCCATCGCGGTGGAGATCATCGGGAACTTGGCCGAGAACGTGCCGCCGAAGCCGCAGCAAGTTTCCGCCGCGCCCATCTCCACCAGCTCCAGCCCGCGTACTTTCGCCATCAACTCGCGCGGCGGGCGCTGGTTGTTCAGCTCGCGCAGACCGTGGCAGCCGTCATGGAAAGTGACTCTGTGGGGGAAACTCGCGCCCAAATCGGTCACGCCGAGTTTGTTGACGAGGAACGCGGAGAACTCATAGCACCTGGGCGCAAGCTCGCGGGCCATCGCCTCGTGCTTCGTGCCCGCAAACAGCTCCGGGTAAAACACCTTCAACATCGCGCCGCAGGAGCCGCTGGCGATCACCACGACCTCGGCGCTTTGCAGCGACTCCAGCACCTTGATGGCCACGTCGCGGCTTTCCTCCCAATAACCGGTGTTAAACGCCGGCTGGCCGCAGCAGGCCGGGCCTGCCGGACACGCCACCGTGTGCCCCAGTTTCTCCAGGATGCGCACCATGGCGACGCCCACCTGCGGGTAAAACAAGTCAACGAAGCACGGTATGAACAGCGTGACCTTCATGCACTGCGCTCATTGTGCCCGCCACCCCGCCGCAGGCGAGTCATTTCTGCCCGCCTCGCGCCGCTTGCGCACTGAAAAAAGTTAGCACAGTCTGGAGGCGCCGTGATTCTTTGCATTGGAACAACGCCGGCGGCGCAGCGCGTGATGGCTTTTCGCAAGCTCACGATCGACGCCGTAAACCGCGCCGTGACGACCCTGGATGGCGCGGCCGGCAAGTCTGTCAATGTCGCCAAGGTGTTGAAGGCGCTGGGCGAACAACCGGTGGCCGCCGGTTTCCTGGGCGGGGACCGCGGGGAACATCTGCGGGCCTTGCTCGAAGCGCGAGGCATTGAGCTGGATTTTGTGAAGGTCGCCCCGCGCACGCGCCAGTGCATCACTCTCCTCGACACGTCCTCCGGCACGCACACCGAGCTGGTCGAGGAGAGCCAGCCGGTAGCCGCCGCGGATTACGAGGAGCTGATGCGCGTCATCCGGCGGCGCGTGAAGGGCTGCCGGGCCGTCGTGATGTCGGGAACGGTCACCCCCGGCGGGCCGGTGGACCTGTATTTTCATGGCACACAGATAGCGCGCGACGCCGGGGCGGTTGCGGTGGTGGATGCCCAGGGGGCTGCGCTCATCGAGGCGCTCAGGGCGAGACCGGGGCTGGTGAAACCGAACCGCCCGGAACTGGCCGCGACCTTGGGGCGCGAACTGAAGGACGAGGCGGCGGTCATGTCGGCCATGCGGGAGTTATGCGAGCGTGGCGCGCAGCGCGTGGTGGTCACGACCGGGAAAGAGCCGGCGCTGGCGTTTGACGGACAGAGCTGGTGGAGAGTCCACGCGCCGCGGGTTGGCGCAGTGAATCCGATCGGGTCCGGGGATGCGTTTGCCGCCGGGCTGGTGTGGCGTCTGCTCCGCGGGGAAGACCTCGGCGAAGCGTGCCGCTGGGGCAGCGCGGCCGGCGCGGCCAATGCCCTGACGGTGCTGGCGGGCGAGGTGCATCGCAACGACGTGGAGCGGCTGGTGGAGGAAGTGAGGGTGGAACCGTTAAACGGGTAATGCGCTAAACTGTTACAAACGGAAAGCCGCAATAACGCGGGCCGGGACACGCAGATCAAGAGGCTTGCCGCCGGAAAAGGGGGAGTTCAAGCGACGAAGGGGGGCTAGCGCAAGAAAAATCTCTGGGTCGGCGCACATTTTTTTCTTGAGAAAGCCCGTCGGGGATGCGATGATTCGGCGTAGAAAAGCGCGCGGGAGAATGAATGAGAGACCGCAGCGCCGGTTCTTTGGAAAGCAGAGCAGTTTAGAATTTACCCTGCCTATGCTCGTGATTAGAAACTATGTCCTTGAACCGTAGTAAATAAATCAAGGGGCTTTAGCTGAGGTTGTGGCCGACAGGCCTTTACTGGAAGTCGTAAGCAATCCGGCGGGTCCCGCCTGTTTCTAATAAGTTCAAAGGAACTGTTACACACGGCACTGGCGGGGTTTTTTTTGGGTGCGGGGCTGAAGCTCGCCGGGCGGCGAGCTTTTTGTTTTGGGCAAAGCAGGCATTGGCTGTTATCGTGATCGCATGTCGCGGGACGAACTGTTTTCTAACTCGCCCGAGCCCAAGCCGGCGAATGCGGACGCGGCGGCGGAGCGGGCCCTTCGGCATCAGCCGCTGGCGGCGCGCATGCGGCCGCGCGACTTGAGCGAGTTGGCCGGCCAAACGCATATCCTCGGGCCGGGGCAACTGCTGCGCCGCGCCATCGAGGCCGATCGCATCCAGTCGCTCATTCTTTACGGCCCGCCCGGCACCGGCAAGACTTCCCTGGCGCAGATCATCGCCCGCCAGACCCGGAGCAAGTTCGAGCGGTTGAGCGGCGTGGAAGCCAACGTGGCGGACATGCGCCGCGTGCTGTCCCTCGCGGCGAACCGGCTGGAGAACAAGGGACAATCCACGATTCTGTTCATTGACGAGATCCACCGGTTCAACAAGGCGCAGCAGGACGTGCTTTTGCCGGATGTCGAAGGCGGCGTGGTGCGGCTGATTGGGGCGACGACACACAATCCGTTTTTCTTCGTCAACTCCCCGCTGGTCTCCCGCTCACAGATTTTCGAGCTGCGGCCTCTGGCGGAGGCAGACCTTTATGTCCTGCTGCGGCGGGCCCTGGCGGAGCCGGAACGCGGGCTGGGCCACCTTAAGGTCGAGGCGGAGGAGGCGGCCCTGCGCCATTTAGCGAAGCTGTCCGACGGCGACGCGCGCAAGGCATTGAACGCCTTGGAAATCGCCGCGCTCACCACGGCGCCCGACTCCAGCGGAGTGATTCACCTCGGCCTGGCGGTCGCGGAGCAAAGCATCCAGAAGAAGGCGGTGGTGTACGATGATGAGGACGCGCATTACGACACGATTTCGGCTTTCATCAAATCCATGCGCGGGAGCGACCCGGACGCGACATTGTATTGGCTGGCAAAGATGATTCACGCGGGAGAGGACCCGCGCTTCATCGCGCGGCGGATTGTGATCCATGCCGCCGAAGACGTCGGACTGGCGGACCCGATGGCGCTGGTGCTGGCCAATGCCGCCTTTCAAGCAGCCGAGTTTATCGGCTGGCCGGAGGCGAGGATTCCGCTGGCCGAAGCGGCGATTTACATCGCCACGGCGATCAAGAGCAACAGCAGCGTCATGGCCATCGATGCCGCCCTGCATGATGTCGAATCGGGGCGCACGCTCGCGGTGCCGGAACACCTGCGCGATGCGAGCTACCGGGGCGCCAAACGGCTGGGCCACGGCGAGGGCTATCAGTACGCGCACGACCATCCGGAACATTTTGTCGTGCAGGATTATCTTGGGGCGGACAAGCGTTACTATGAGCCGACCGAGCAAGGCATGGAGAAGAAGATCAAGGAGCGGGTCGAAAAATGGCGGGCGCAATTCTCAAAGGCCGGACCCCGCAATCCGAAGCCCGAAGTGTGATTTGAGGCAACAGCGGCCCTGCCGCCTGGAGATGCAGACCACCATTCGAGAAGCGAAGCAGGCGTTGCGCGACCGGGTTAGCGCCCTGCTCAAACGCATGGGACCGGGCGAGCGGGCCGCCGCTTCGACCCGGGCGCGCGCCTTGCTGGCGGCGCAAGCGCCGTGGAAAAGGGCGCAGTGGGTCTTGTTCTTTGCGCCGTTGCCGGAGGAATTGGATGTCTGGCCGCTATTGACGGAGGCCTTATCCGCCGGCAAGAGGGTTGCCCTGCCCCGTTTTGTGGCGGAGACCAGAACCTATGAGGCCTGCCCAATTCTCGATCCCCAAGTGGATTTGCAGGTGGGGCACTTTGGCATTCGCGAGCCAGCCGGCCGCTGCGCCCGGCTTCCCTCGAACCGGCTGGATTTAATCCTGGTGCCCGGAATAGCCTTCGATTTGCACGGTCGTCGGCTGGGCCGGGGTAAGGGGTACTACGACCAATTGCTGCGGGCATTGCGCGGGACAACGTGTGGAGTGGCATTCGACCAGCAGATCGTGGACGAAATTCCCATCGCACCCCATGATGTGCCCCTCGACTGCATCCTGACCCCGACGCGTTGGGTCAATTTGAGATCGTAGGAAACAGTTCGCGGACAGGGAAACTGCGCTGTCTGCTACCGGTATTGGTTGTACATGGAACTAGGCAGGCCGTTTTCCCAGCCTTGCGGCGTGTCCCAAGGCCGCTCCGACAGGTTTTCCGGCTCGGTGCTGGCGCAACCACCCAAGGCGCCCGCGGCCAGGACCAACAGCAGCAGAAACAGGTAGCGCGAATTGGAAATAATGCCTCTCATGACGCAGGATGGGCGGGAATGACCAGATCGCCTTCCATGACCTCCCCCAGTTCCCAACCGGGCAGGACATTGGCAATGCTGCGATCCTTCTGCACACTGCGCACCACGACCTTGGCAACCAGCCGGCCATTACGGTTCACCAGCAACTCGCCGCGCTCCAAAACCCCCTGGTCTTCACCGACATTGAGCACCACGAAATTCCACTTCGGGTCCGCCACCAACACTTTGCCCTTCAAACCGGCCGGCAGGGTTACGAAGAAGTTTGGATCTCTGTAAACGGCAAGCTCCGTCTCCACCCTCTTGAGTTTCTGCAGGAGAATCTTGTTCTCGGACTCCGAAACCGCCAGGGTGTCCTGGAGCGTCTTGAACTCCTTGTTCATGCCCAGTATCTGCTGAGGAGTGACCCCTGTGGCCTTGTAGGCCGCCAAGTCCGACTGCGCATTGTCCCGTTCCTGGCGGGTCTTGGTCAAATCCTCCGTCAGCTTGTCGGCGCGCTTGGTTTGAGCGGCCAGGTCCGCGTCCGCCTTCTCCTTCGCTGCCGTGGTCGCTTCCAGTTCGGCCTTGGTCTGCTTCAACTCCGCGGTTCTCTTGTCCAAATCTTTCTTCGTAACATTATATTGGCCCTCGAATTTCTGGTGGGCGTCAGCCTCTCTCTTGAAGTCGGATTGCAAGGTGGTGATCTTCTCCTTGACCTTGACAAAGTTCAGGCCGCCGACCGCCAGCCCGGCGATGATGGCCACAATTAAGCTGATTCGAATCAACATGGTGCGGTGTTCGAGTTAAATGTCTGGAATAAATTAGGCGTTTGCGTCTGGCGCGTCAACACCCGAATGAGGCCGATAAATGAGCGGCCAATTAAAGCGTTGCCCCCTTTTTGCCCGGCCACTAAGGTAGGCTGTGCCTGTTCGCCTGACCATCCTCGGCAGCGGCTCCGCCGGCAATTGCGCCTACGTGGAGACCGACGAGACCCGCGTGCTTATCGACGCAGGCTTCAGCCTGCGCCAGATTCGCCAGCGGCTGGCAACCATTGGCCGGGTGCCGGAGAACTTGACCGGGATTCTGGTCACGCACGAGCACTCGGATCATGTGCAGAGTCTGCCGGCGCTGGGTGAGAAGTTGCGCATTCCCGTCTATTGCAACCGGCCGACGCAGGAGGCGGTTGAGTATCAGCTTCAAACGCGGCTGGCCTGCCGGCTTTTCGCCACAGGTGCGAGCTTTGAGGTGGGCGACATCACGGTCGAGACTTTCATGGTTCCACACGACGCCCAGGACCCCGTGGGTTTCCTGCTGCGCACCAGCGCCGGGAACATCGGTTTCCTGACGGACCTGGGCCACACCACGCGGCTGGTGCTTGAACGGGTCCGCCCGGCCCAGGTGCTGGTGCTGGAGGCGAACCATGACGTGAAAATGCTGCAGGATTGTCCCCGCCGCCCGTGGAGCCTGAAGCAACGCATTCTGGGCCGGCATGGCCATCTGTCGAATGCAGCCGCCGCTGACGCCGCCGAGCAGATCATGTCCGCCGGCCTGCGCCATTTGTATCTCGGCCATCTAAGCCGCGAATGTAATCGTCCCGAACTGGCCCATAGCGTCGTCAACGACCGTCTGCAAAAGATCGGAGCCACCCACGTGCGCCTGGAGCTCACCTCCCAGAGCCATCCCTGCCCGACGCTGAGCCTTTAGCCCGGTGCCTGAGCCTCTGCCAATGCAACTCATTTAGCTCATTTAACTTATTTAACTTATTTAACTATTTCCCCCTGGTCCCACCGCGCTTATTGCCGCGTTAGCCCCTGGTAGCATGAATCGCCTGCAACAGATTGAGTCGTTCGATTTGCCCGAGCTTCAGCCTTACCGCACGATGCGGCGGCAACACGAGCACCGGGAGCAGGGCATTTTCGTCGCGGAGGGCGAGAAGGTCGTGCGCCGCCTGCTGGAGAGCAAGTTCAGCGTTGTCTCGGTCCTTCTCCCCGAGAAATGGCTGACGGAGTTGGGGTCGCTGTTGCAGGCGCGGCCGGAGGAGGTCCGGGTGTTCGTTGCCGAAAAGGCACTGCTGGAAACGCTCACTGGCTTCTCGATGTACCAGGGCCTGCTTGCGGTGGGGAAGATTCCAGTAATGCCAACGTTGGCGGAAATGGTGGCACGCAGCCCGCAGCCGCGACTCCTGGCGGCGGCCGATGGCCTCTCCAGCGCCGAGAATCTCGGGGCGCTGGTCCGCAATTGCGCGGCGTTCAGCGCGCAGGCGCTGATCGTCGGGGAGACGTGCAGCAGCCCGTTCTTGCGGCGCGCGGTGCGGAGCTCGATGGGGGCCATTTTTGAATTGCCCATCGTGGAGGTCGCCAGCCTGGTCCAGGCCCTGCGCGATTTGCGCCAACACGCCATCCGCATCATCGCCGCCCATCCGCACGCCGCCGGCCGGACCTTGTCGCAAGCCGATTTCACCGGCGATTGCTGTGTCGTGTTCGGCAGTGAAGGTTACGGCCTCGCGCCAGCCGTGCTGGCGGCCTGCGACGAGGCCGCGGCCATTCCCATGCCGGAGACGGTGGACTCGCTTAACGTGGGGAGCGCCGCCGCGATTTTTCTTTACGAAGCCAACCGGCAGCGTGGCAAAATGTAGCCGCGCTGCTTAGCCCGGCTGAAAAGACCTTCAAATAGACTTCGCGGATGGCGCGGCGCCAATCGGCCAGCGCTTCACGAAAGGCGTCGGGCGTGGCAAAGCCGCAGCGGACCGAGACGCGGTAGTAGGGCGCCGGATCATCGGGCAAGACGGTTTCACCCTCGTAACTCCATCGCCGCAAGATGCCTTCGACGCGCCGTAGCTGGCGGTAGTTTTGGATGAGCCTGTCCGCCTCGGGCAGCGCGCCGGCCGCGCGGCCGCGCTCAAGGGTGCGCAGGGTGTTGGCTTCCCGCCAGCCCTGGTCCAGGCAGAGCGTTTGCGCGATGAACTCTGCGTCCATTAGGCCACCCTTGCCGGTTTTGATGGCGAGGTCGTCTTTTCCCGGCGGGGTGCGCTCCTTTTCGATGCGCATCCGCATCTGGTGAATCTTCTGCATCCAGTCCGGCGCATAGGCGGCCAGCGGCAACGCCGGTCGGCGGAAATTGGTCAGCGTGGCGGCCAGGGTTTGAAATTGGGCGCCCAGTTTCAGATCGCCCGCGACCGGGCGCGTGCGCGTGAGCGATTGAATCTCCCAAAGCTGCCCGCGCTGCCGATAATACTCCTCGTAAGCGCTCAGCGTGTTGACCAGGAGGCCCTTCTCGCCATCGGGCCGGAGCCGGGCGTCGGTGCGGAAGACCACGCCTTGCTCTGTCCGCGTCGAGACCAGGTCCAGCACTTCGAGCGCGAGGCGGCCCAGCTTGGGCAGATTCTTCGCCTTGGAGTCCGCAACGAAGACGACATCAAGGTCCGACCCATAGTCGATTTCCGCGCCGCCGAGCTTGCCGAGGCCGATGATGACGAGGGGCGGGGTCTTGATCTTGTGTTTGCGCAGCACCACTTCGAGGGCGTATTGCAGACAGGCATCGGCCAGGCCGGACAGCTCGGTGAGATACTGCTCAACGTCCGCCAGGCCCAGTATGTCGCGCAGGCCGATGCGCATGAGTTCGGCCTGGTGATAACGACGCAACCACAACCGCTGGTCATCGTCCTTGAGGCCGTGGCGCAAATCCCCCAAGGTTTCCTCGGCTGACTTCCGCTGGCGCAGGCGGCCGCTGATGACCAGCTCATCCACCAGGTCCGGCGTGCGAATGGCCAGTTCCGCCAGAAATTCCGAGCGGTCAAACAGAAGCGCCAGCAACTCGAAGATCGTGGGGTTGCGGTTCCACAGCTCGAAGAGCGTCGCCCGCGCGCCATAGGCGCTGATGAAGCTGTCGAGGCGCGTTACGACGCGGTCGGGATCCGAAAGCGGCACCGCCTTTGCTGGTAGGGACGCGTGCGCCGCTCTAGGTTCGGGAGGGCGAGCGTCCCCGCGAGCCCTGATTGCGGAGGCTTCCGGAGAAGTTAGGGCTCGCGGGGACGCTCGCCCTCCCACCTTGGGACAGAGCGCCAAAAACCTAGGCAATAATTGATAGGCCAGGTCGCTCGTCCGCGGTGAGACGTGGACGTATCCCGGTCCTTCGACGAACTCCCGCAGCACGCGGAATGCTTTATCCGCGTCCTTGAAGGCATGTTCGGCCAGCAATTGCTTCCATTCCGTCTCGGCGCCCTCGAACTGGCGCGGGAACGGCGACGGGGCTTCGCCTTCGCGCGCATCACCCTTCAGCAGCCGGTCGAATATCCGGCGGACGTTGCGCGTGTGGGTCTGGTGTGCGGTCTCGAACTCGGCCAGCGTCGCCAAGCCCATCAGACGCGCCAGGCGTTCCCGGGCGGGCCGGCCCGCCGGAATGGTGTGCGTCTGCAGGTTGTCTTCCATTTGCAGGCGGTGTTCCACGTCGCGGAGAAAGCAATAGGCCCCGGCGAGCCTCCTCGACTCGTCCGCCGAGAGCAGTTCGTATTGGACCAGCTTGGCCAGGGAGGCCAGGGTTTGCGCGCCTTGCAGGAACGGCTGCCGGCCCGCGCGAAGCAGTTGCAGCGCCTGCACCACGAACTCGATTTCCCGAATGCCTCCCCGTCCCAGCTTCACGTTGCGCTCCAGCTCGCCCGCTTTGACCACCTCGTTCTCGATGCGGCCTTTCATGGCCACGACCTCGCGCAGCACGCTCTCGTTGATGGACCGCGGATACCGGAACGGCTGGATGAGTTCCAGGAATTCCGCCCCCAGCGTCGCATCACCCGCCACGCTGCGCGCTTTGATCAGCATCATCCGTTCCCAGGTCTGCCCCCACTGCGCGTAGTAGTTTTCGTAGCCGGCCAGCGAGCGGCTCAGCGGTCCCGCATCCCCTTCGGGCCGCAGACGCAAATCAATCCGGTAAAGCGCGCCTTCCGGTGTCATGCGGCTCACCTCCGCGATGAAGGCCTCGGCCAGGCGATTGAAAAACTGGTGGTTGGTCAGCACCGGCTGGGGCGCTTGGCTTTGCCCCGGCGGCTCCTTGAACACACTTCCCTCCTCGCTATAAGCGAATATGACGTCCACATCCGAGCTGTAATTGAGTTCCTGTCCGCCGAGCTTGCCCAGGCCGAACACGCCGCCGGCGGTCGGCTGCCACCGCCCGCCGGCCTGCTGGTGCCAGGGCTGGCCGTAACGCCCGGCGAGCTGGCGGTAGCAGACTTGCCAGACAATGTCGAGGCAGACATCGGCCACGTCGGAAATCTCCTGGATGATCTCGGGAAGCTTGCCCAGCCGGGCGAGGTCGCGCCCGGCGATACGGAGCATCTCGCGTTGTTTGAACTCGCGCAGACGCGTCAGGGCGGCGCCGAAGTCGGACGCGGCCAGGAGCGGCTTGAGCCACCGGCTCACCTCATTGCGCAGACCTTGTTTGCGCCGGGGAAACTTGAGCCCTTCCTGCTCCAGCGCGCCGAGCCAATCAGGCCGCGCCACGAGCAGATTGCTCAGGGCCTGGGAACCGCTGAATAGCGCAGTGAGAATCCGGGCTTGCTCGGCCGAAGACGCCTGCAAAGCCGTGCCGGCGCTCGTGGCCGCGAGCAGCTCGAGGATGTGTTTGGCCCGCTGCGGGTCCGCGCAGGTCTTGATGGCGTTCGTCCAGACCGGATGCTTCATGCCCAGAGCACCCCTCACTGGGGGACAGTTTCCAACACGACCTGGACCGGCGGATGCTGTCCCGACGGCTTTAGCGTTGTGAACAGTCCGCGCCAGAAGCCAACGCCATAGAGAGTATGGGTCAACACAACCAGGGGAATAGCGGCGAGGCTTTGGAGGACTTGCCCGCCCGCCGCGAGGACCACCGCCTGCGCCAGCACGGCAAGGGCATAGAAACCGAGCGGCACCAGACAGAACTTCCCGAGGGGCGTCAGTGCCGGCAGCAGCGGCAGCGCCAGTAAGCACAGGCACAACGCCAGCAAGTACAAGCAGAACAATGGTGGGACGAAGTTGAGCGCGGAGCCTGGGGTAGGGTGCAAGCGGAACTGTTCCGCCCTCCCTCGCCCGTAAGTCATCAGCATTTTGGCGAAGGACTTGAGGCTGGATCGTGGCCGGCGGCGCACGACGAGTTGCGGGTCGTAAATCAGCTTTCCGCCGCGCTTTTGCAACTCGTCCATGAGCGCATTCTCTTCGTTGGGATAGAGCGCTTCGTTGAACCCGCCCAGTTCGAGCAGGGTCTGGCGGCGGGCGAGGAGGTTGCAGAGGATGAGTTCCTTCTCGCTCGTTTCACGCACTTGGCCCACTGCGGCATAGCGGGCGCGACTGGGCCCAAACGCCAGCCAGCTCGCCAGCACCAGCGCGAAGACCTGTTCCAGCGGGGGCGCCTCGCGCGGGCAAAGGTTCGGCCCCCCCACCATCTGCACTTTCGGGTCGCTGAAGTGACCCACCGCGCGCCGCAGGTTTCCAGGTTCGGGGGCTGAATCATCGTCGAGAAAGCAGATGAGATCGCCGCGGGCGGCTTTGAGCGCGGCGTTGCGCTGGGCGGAAGGCTGTGTGCCGCGCGCGACGATGATCTCCAGCTTATCGGCCGGGTAATCCAGGGCGCGGCTGGCCGCAACGGCTTTGATCTCCGCCTGGGCGGGGCGGGCCGCAATCAACACCGTAATGCTCGGCACGTTCTCGTTCACGGGCGCAGGCTAAAGTCCGGGGCGGGAACTTCAAAGTGCAAAAGTTCAAATTGGTTTTGACAAATCCGGGCGAAGTTTTACACTTCTCTCCGCTCCGGATGGGGTCGTAGCTCAGTTGGTAGAGCGCCTGAATGGCATTCAGGAGGTCAGGGGTTCGAACCCCCTCGGCTCCACCATCCGGTTTTTCCAACAAATCGCGTGCATACATCGATAAATAGGCCATTTTCTAGCTTCCAAGCCATTTCACGACATCCTTAGATGTGCGTAGTTGTTGTGGCTTTTTTGGGAGTTGACCTGGAGGAACCTGGAGGATAAACACGGAGGAAAACGGAGTAAATTATGGAACCAAAAGTGCGCCAAGTGAAGAGTGGAAACAACGAAGGAAAATGGGAAGTGGACTTTGGAATTGATGAAGCCGGCACCAGGCGCCGGCCAACATTCCACAACGAGGACGCGGCCACCCTAGCTCAAGAAAAAAGAGGCTGAGAGCGGTGGCAAGGTGAGTCTGAGCGAATAAGGCTGGTAGTTCCATGGTAATCGATCTGCTTCCACGCCGCCGGAATTGCCTTGGCCGCTGCCCCCATAAAACTGGGCGTCGCTGTTCAACAGCTCTTTCCAGTAACCGCCCCGCGGAACGCCGACGCGATAATTGGGCCGGGGCACGGGAGTGAAGTTGAAAGCGGCCAGGAGGAAATCGTCCCGTTGGCGCCCGCGGCGCAAGAAGAAGAGCGTGCTGTTGTCCGCGTCGCTGTGGTCGATCCATTGGAAGCCGTCGGGAGAGAAGTCGCGTTCGTGGAGCGCGGGCTGCGATTGGTAGAGGTGGTTCAGGTCTTTGACCCAGTGCTGGACGCCGGCGTGGCGGGGCTCCTGGATCACGTGCCATTCGATGCTCGATTCGTGATTCCACTCGGGCCACTGCGCCAGTTCGTCGCCCATGAACAAGAGCTTCTTGCCGGGCATTCCGTACATGTAGCCGAAGAGCAAGCGCAGGTTGGCATACTTCTGCCACTCGTCGCCCGCCATCATGCCGAAGAGGGACCCTTTTCCGTGGACAGTTTCATCATGCGAGAGCGGCAGCACGAAGTTCTCGTGAAAGGCATAGACCATCCGGAAGGACAGTTCGCCATGATGATATTTTCGGAACGCCGCATTGCGTTTGAAGTAGCGCAAGGTGTCGTGCATCCAGCCCATATCCCACTTCAGGCCGAAGCCGAGACCGCCCGTGTAGGTAGGCCGCGAAACCTGGGACCAGGAGGTGGATTCCTCGGCAATAGTTTGCACGTCCGGTTGCTCGCGATAAATCGTCTCGTTGAGCCGGCGCAGAAACTCTATGGCCTCCAGATTTTCATGGCCGCCGTAATGGTTGGGAATCCATTCGCCAGGTTTGCGCGCGTAGTCCAGGTAAAGCATGGATGCCACCCCATCGACGCGCAAGCCGTCCACATGATATTGCTCCAGCCAGAAAAGGGCGCTGCTGAGTAGGAAACTGCTGACTTCGGGGCGGCCATAATTGAAAATGGCGCTGGTCCACTCCGGGTGAAAACCTTTGCGCGGGTCGGCGTGCTCATAGAGGTAAGTGCCGTCAAAACGGGCTAACCCGTGGCCGTCGGTTGGGAAATGCGAAGGCACCCAATCCATCAGGACGCCGATGCCCTGTTGATGCAGGTAATCCACCAGGAACATGAAGTCCTGCGGCGAACCGTAACGGCTGGTCGGCGCAAAGTAGCCGGTGGTCTGGTAGCCCCACGACCGGTGGAGCGGGTGCTCGGTCAGTGGTAGGAACTCGACGTGCGTGAAGCCCATCTCCCGGCAATAGGCGGCCAGTTTCACGGCCAGCTCCCGGTAGGTCAGCCAGCGGCACCCTTCCTCGGGCACGCGCATCCATGAGCCGGCATGGACTTCGTAAATGGAAATCGGCGCATCTAGCGCATTGTGCCGCGCTCGCTCTTTCATCCACACGCTGTCGCCCCAGGCGTAATTGAGGTCCCAGATGATGGAGGCGCTTCTGGGCGGCAATTCGGCGCGGAATGCAAATGGGTCGGCCTTCTCCGCGCGGTAATCCTCGTACCGCGACTTGATGAAATACTTGTAGCACGACCCGGGCCTGGCTCCGGGAACGAAGCCAGCCCAAATCCCGCAATCGCCGAGTGAGCGCAGCGGATGGCTCTTGCGGTCCCATTGATTGAAGTCACCCATGACGCTGACCCGCTCCGCGTTGGGCGCCCAGACGGCGAACTGAACTCCGGACACACCCTTCACTGTCGCGGAATGCGCGCCCAGCTTCTCTTGCAGGCGACAATGAGTCCCCTGTTGGAACAACTTTATGTCCGTGTCCAACAGGAGATGCAGGTTCATCGCCGGAACTTCCGGCGGCGCTGGCGTTGGCGAGGAGATTATCAAGCGCCCCTCGACGGCTCCGAGGACCAGCGTCGCACCCTGGTTTGGCGTCGCGGGCAGTCCAGTTTCAGTTTCTTGCGTTTCGCTTCCAACGTTGGTCTGGTCCATAAATGAGGCGGTCGCTAGGCCGCCTGAAAACCAGTAACATCGGAAAAGCGATTCGGCAAACTGCTCCGAGGGGAGTGCCCGCAGCCAAGGGGGAGGGCACCGTCAACGATATCAGTCGCAGGTGCGGGAACACCGGCGCATGGCCAAATAGCCGACGAGCGCCCCCACCCCGAAGGCGATGCCGATGGCCTGATAAGGATTGTCACGCACGACTTCGTCGGCAGCATTCGCGCCTTCGACCGCTTTGTCGCGGACACGGCCCGCGATTTCCTTGGCGCTTTCCAGCGCGGAGGCGAGACGAGCGCGGGCTTCCGCAACTTTTTCGCCGGCGACGTCGGCGGTGGCGGCCATCAAGGCGCGCGCATCTTCGGCGAGCGTGCCCATGTCATTGCTGGGTGCTTGTGTGTGCTTGCTCATGTTTGTGGTGTTTTGAGTTTGTTTGCGTTTTTCAGTGGTAACGCTTCTGCATCGGCTGCTCGGTTAGGTAGAGCTCGTGCAAGTTGCAATGACTTTACGTCCCTCAGCGATCACCAAAGACGACGCCAAAGCCCGCTAATTGGCCGGAATTGAAGAGCTTAAAACGCCACTACGCACTCAAGCTACCATTATGACAACCTTGTTCACAGCGGAAGCGGTTTCCAAGGGCGGACGTTCGGACGTTCGGGAACCATACAGACACCGGACTGGTTGCTGAATGTCACATTGGGAAAGCCAAGACGCTGCATCCCGCAGGGGGCGGTCGCTGGCTGAAGGAAACGGCTTTGGCGCTCGGCACGTATGAATACTGCCTCGTGGTGGATGGCCAATGGATGCCCGACCCGCTGGCCAGAGAAACCGTGCCCAACCGGTTTGGCGGAAGAAACCCGGTTCTGACAGTGGCCAGCACGCCGGAAGCAGCTCAACCGCCGCCGCCGCCGATGATCACTCGAAGAAGCATGATTCAACCTTGCTCAGGTGGCCCGCTTGGGATTCACAAGCAGCAACACGATCCCACCGACGAGCGCCAGCACTCCGACGATTGGCGGGATAAAGTGCTTTACTGTGGTCTCAAAGTGCATCCCAAGGAAGTTGACAGGTTGTCCTGGAGTTGTGAAGGAGATGCCTGAGTAAGCGAGCACTACGAGACCCAGAGCGACCAAAACGACTGCGATGATGGTTTTTGTATTCATTTAGGGCTTGTTGGTGGAGGTGGTCGTTTTGGACTCTTCTGTCTTGGTAGTCGTGCCATCCGGTGACTGGGTAACGGTCTTCTCCTTCGATTTAACAGTGCCGTCGCTGCTTTCGCTGGTGCTCTTGGTGCTGGAAACCTCACGGTCGCACCCGACCAGCAATGGCAACGCCAAGGCGGCAATCGCTACGCAAATTACAGCCATACGATTCATAATCATGTGTTTCATGGAGATTCTCTTAAGCTTCGCACGTGCCACGATGCTCTGTGATGGCCGGCTGCGCACAATCAGCGCGAAGTCGCCACCCTCAAAAACGCTACAAATGCCCCGCCATTAACCACCTACGGGGTAAAGCTGATAAAGCGACGGAGGGATCATGGCGAGTCGGCGCGAGCCTTCTCAAGTCCGATCTGGCCCTCGCGGCCATGCAAAATGCAATGGGTGGCAGTGCAAGGTGCAAGAATTCGTCATGCACAGGTTTGAACCTTACTTCTTCGCAGGGCGATCATGCATCAGAATGCGAATAATAAGGAAGAGACCGCCTCCTCCCACACCCAGAAAACATAAGATTGCGAAACCAGGATACCCAAAGAGACGAAACGAAGTCTCCACCCGCATCAATAGAGCTGCGCCGATGATTAACGCGGCCAAGATTAAACCCAGCGCAATGCGATTCGCGACCTTCTGAAGTCCCTCGATGATTACGTTTTCATCAATCGTCTCCACCTTTACCCTCAACTCGTTATGCGCGATTGCATCGAGAATCCGATTGAGCCGGCTTGGCAGCCGCACCAAAAGATATTTCATCTCCAACAAGCTGCCGAACAGATTGGTCGGCGTGAACGCTTTCCACACACGCTGCTGCAGAATCTTTTCCGCGTTGCGTCGAATCGAAGCGTTGGGATTAAACTTGGGGTCGAGTGTTTGACCGACCAAGTCCAAGTTCAGCAACGTTTTGCTCAACATGGTTAGCTCCGCGGGCACCCGCAGTCCATTATCGCCCGAAATCTGCGTGATTTCCAGGGCGACTCGCCCTACTTGAATCTGGTCCATTTTCGATCCTTGATGCTCGCTTACCAGGCTCGCCACACGCTGGCGGAACGCATTCTCTGAAAAATCTTCTTTTAGCTCGCTGATTTTGATCGCGATGCCTGCGGCATCATCGCCGCGGCCATCACTCACCGCCAGCAGCAACTGAAGCAGGTTCTCCTGCAACTGCGGCGTGATGTGACCCACCATGCCCAGGTCAAGCAACGCAATGCGATGATCGTCCGTGAGGAAGACGTTTCCTGGATGAGGATCAGCGTGGAAAAAGCCGTCCACAAGAATTTGCTTCAGATAGGCGTGAAAAAGTTCTTCCGCCAGATCGGCCCCCTTAATATCCAAACGAGCCAACGGGCTAAGTTCCGTAATCTTTTTTCCGCGGATGTATTCCATGGTCAACACGCGCGCGGTCGTAAAATCCTCGATCGGAGTCGGCACGACAATCCCTGGAAATTCCAGCAGGTTTGCGCCTAAAGTGCTGAGATTGCGCGCTTCCTGGCGATAATCCAGTTCACGCCACAGGCTCCTGCGAATCTCCTCAAGCATCTTGCCGAACTCGTAACGTTTGCCCCACTGCGTGTGCTTATCCAAAAACCCCGCGATCTCTTCCAGCGCCTCCATGTCCTCCGCGATGATTTCGCGAATTCCAGGCCGCTGCACCTTCACCACCACCACCCGGCCGTCAAGCATTGCCGCGCGATGGACCTGCCCCAACGACGCCGTCGCCAGAGGTTTTTCTTCAAATTCTGAAAATGCTTTTGAGATCCGCACTCCCAACTCGCTAGAGACGATTGCTTCCACCTGCTCAAATGGAAATGGATCGATCTTGTCCTGTAATCGTGTCAGCGCATGGATATAAGCAGGGGGAAGAAAGTCTGCGCGAGTGGACAGAAGTTGACCGAGTTTGATAAAGGTCGGCCCCATCTTCTCCAGGTCTTGCGCCAGTTCATCTGCCTTTGACTCGCCCGTCGTTGTCTCCACCGATGCATCCAGTTCCAGCGCGCCATGCAGCCCAGCGTGTTTCACAACGTCCGACCGTCCATGCTTGATCAAAAGCAGAGCAATGTCCTTGTATCGCTTTAGATGTTTAGGATTCAGAGAAATCCCCATTTGTTACTCCTTTTTCAAGAAAAAGCGAGGCTGAGAGCGACGGCAAGGTGAGTCTGTAAGGCCGAACTACAAGTTCGATAACCTGACATGTTTTGAGGCGGTTACGAGTTTGAAGGCCATTTTGGAGTTTTTGGCGCACATGAAGTCGTAGAAGCCGCTCATGGAAGCCTGGCGGCGATTGGGTTGACGGCGGATCCAGTCGACCGCGACGCTGACGACCGCCCGTCGAATAACGGCCAGATTCATCACGGCGTTGCGATGGCGCACGCGGCTGCGATCCTCTCCGGCGATCACGTCCAACCGCAGATGCAGGCCGGTTTCAATGCCCCAGTATTGGCGATCCTGCCGGAGCATCTGCTCGGCGCTCATCTGGGCGGCAGACCTGGAACTGATCAGGTATTCGGTTTCGATTTCCTCGGCTGGTTTTCGCCGGCTATCAACGCAACGAGTCAACCGGGCGGCTTGCTCGGCAAAAGGAAAGTCGATGCGCGTGGCCGTCGTATCAAAGGCGACCACGCAACGAGCTTCGGTGCGTCCGCGGTTCAGCTCACAGCTCTGCGCCATGCGCTGAGGGGGAAAAATCGCGCGACAGGTTCTGGTAGAGCTGTCGCGCGTTGTCGGCCACCCCCTTCTGATTGCCTTTGACGGTGAAGAGGTAATCACCGCCTTTTTCCTGTACCACGATGCGGCCGGTCTCGGTTTGGGTATGCATCGCATCGGCGGTGACCCGGGAGCCGTCCAGCTCCACCCGCTTGAGGAGTTCTTGGGCGGCCGGGATTTCGTTGGACTTCTGGGCGACGGGTTCCGAGCCCAGCCAACGCCCGGTCTGGACGGAGTAAGCGCTCACCACGGCCGCACCCTGACTGTTGAGCAACTCCTTGCCGTCGACCGAGACTTGGTCGCCGGTCGGATCGCGCTTGCCCAGCAGGTGGTCGAGCCAGCGCAGCAACTCCCGTTGCAGGGCCTGGTTGTCCAGATGGCGCAGCAGGCGGGCAAAGGTGGTCTCGCTGGGGGCCAGGTAGGTGTGAATGCGTTTGGACCAATCCCGGGGAAAGCCCAGCGCCTCCATCTGCTCGCGGGTGAGATTGCGCGCAAAGGCCGCCAAATCTCTTTGCCCCAGGCATACCTTGCACATCATCGCGCCAACCGTCACCGCCACCAGGCTGCCCAAACGGTGCGGGCACCGGCGAGTGCGCCACTCGGGCAGACCGCTAAAAAAGCTCCGCATCCGGCCTAGTTCCTCCGGACTCTGAGGACAATCCGGCGGACGATCCTGTTCGCAGGCCTGGCAGGCCGCCGGCAGATTGCGCCCGCGCAAAAGGGTGCGCGCCCCCTCCCACAGTTCGCGCACCCAGAGTTGCTTGGGCCGGTCATGCGCCTCGTAGAAGTCTTTACGCGAACGTTCAAAGCCCTTGGTTTTTCCCAACAACGTCCACCCGCTGGCTTTGTAGGCCGTGCCCTGAAACCGGCTCGGATCCACAAAGGTCTCGGCGATCAAAACCCCATGCCCATAGGCCTGCTGCCAATCATCACTGAGCCGTTGCAGGACCAGTTTCATCACTTTGCTGGCCAGGTTGGGAACGTGATACGCCTCCGGGATGAAGAACCGGCTGTTATTGACGACCAAGGGCAAGCGCCGTTTCTTTTGCCGGTCCGACCATCCGATCCATTCCTCCCGCGGCTTGAGTTTGTAAGCCCCGGCGCTCCAAATCAACAGGGCCAGCCCAATTGCTCCAGCCGTTCCTTCATCGTGTATTGCAAGCGGCGGCCTTCGGTGTGATGGACCACCTGATAGGGAGAGGATTGCCACGGGAGAGCCAGGCCCAAGCGATGGTGTTATTGACCGAACTATTGCTCAGTCCGGCAGCCCAACGGCTGCTGTCTCAGGGAGGGGCCAATGAGTGAGAAGATTACGGCTAAGCACCTCCAACGCAAAGCCGTGCTGTACATTCGGCAAGGATACGCCTGACGGTCGGGTCGTGACCACCAAGCCTTCGGTGACTGCGGGTGTGGTGGCGCTTGCGCGGGTCGGGGATTCAAGGCACAGGCCAACTTGCCGCGGCAACGATCGCGCCAAGAAATGCCAAGGTTTTCAACTGGCGATTTTGCCGGCATCCTCACCGGCGTTGACATGTCCCAATAATGCTGTTAGATGTTGTTTGAGAGAACCACATTTTTGTGAACCTGAACGATGAATTGGAGCGATTGAGCAAGCTCCACAAAGACGAACCCTGAACGATGAGGAGTTCGCACAGGCCAAAGCCAAGCTCTTGAGTCAGCCAGCCGAGAGCAGGCCCACCGAACGAGACAACTCGGGCGACGAAGCCGCCAATCGATTTATGATTGTGGTGCTCACCGTTATTGGAATTATGATTCTCCTCTTCCTTTTCGGGGTGATTGTGCCACACATGCACAGAGGCCATTGGCATCGATGGGCCCCATGATCACCCCCGAGGCTGTTTGATTCCCACGCCGGAATGCCTAAAGCAATCAAAGACAGGTTTCAGTGATTTGCCGGTTTCCCGTCAACGCAAATACCAGTTACGTATGCAGCGGGATCGGCGGTGCAGGATTTGTGGGGAACCGGCTGTGGGAAGGTATTATTGTCTGAAGCACCTGGTCCAGGTGCGGGAGAAAGCGAGGGAAAAAATTGGAGCAAAGAGGCGTTCGAAGAGGGCGCGCAGTTACAGGCTGGAGCAGGAAATGGAATCAGTCCGGAGACGGCATTTGAAGAGGTGACCGGGCAACGACGGTCGGAGCGGCGTCGAAAACCACGGGAATTGTTGATTCGGTTGATAAGAAATGGTTCGATGGGTTTCTTCGACTCCGCCGGGAAATCAGAAACCAAAGAAAGGTTAATTAGATACAATGAAAAAGCGTGAGAGAAGAATCGAGAACACTGTCAAATTCACCGTGCATGTTCGCGTTGTCCTCTTCTGCCTCATGGCAGCGACCGCGCTCAACGCCAATCCCTTCTGCGCCGACACCAAAGCGACCCGCGAGTATTTCCACAAATTCTGCGATTATATCGCCGCGAATAAGACCAACGTCCCGGTGATCTTCACCGGCGGCTATTACATGCGCGACCTGGTGGCGGGCTACAAGATCTTCGGCGAGAAACGCTATCTCGACACCGCTATCGGCTATGCAGACTGGCTGCTCGGAAAGCAATCGCAACGCGGCTATTGGCTGACCGGCTACAGCAGGCTGTATCTGGCCGATACCGCCAGCGCGCTCGGCCTGTTCATCGTGCTCTATAATCACGTGGACCACGAACGGCAGCAAAAGTACTTCGACTCGGTGCAGCGATATGTGGACGCCATTGAGCGCGATGGGCTGATCCGGCCGTCCGGGGCCCTGGATGTCGGTTTTCTGCTCGATACCAACGGCGTTCCCATCAAGCCTTACAGCCAGGACTACTCCACTTCCTCGGCGCTGACGGGCGGCGAGATTCTTACCTGGATGTATTACAGGACCGGCAAGGAAAAATACCGGCAGATTGCGCACAACACCCAAAAATGGATCCTCTCGACGATGCGCGAAGACGGCGTGATCGCTTACAATTATCCGAGTGGCAAATCCGATCTGCGCATCAAGGGCGATCCCAAGAACGATTTCATGCTCTGGACCAACACGGCTTATTGCAACTCGGCCTACATAGGCGAGGGCCTGCTTTCGTTCGACCTTTACTGCGGCCAACGCGCCTGGAAAAAGGAGTTCCGCGCCGGAATCAAACCGCATATTGATTTTCTGCTTAAAACTCAGAATCCCAACGGCACCTGGTCGGTCCCGGGTGACTGGGACCAAAAGCGCAGCCCTGGAGTCATTAATTTCCTCGTTTGGTATTACGACTATGTGGAAAAAGACTCTCGCATCCCGGCGGCGACACGGAAATTCACCGCTTTCATTCTGGTCCCGGAAAACGCCAAAGCCTTCGGCCTGCTTAACGAGGGAGCGGTACCAGGACCCAAGGCACAGACCGCCTACGACTGCGTCACCGGTCTGACTGGCCGCGCACTGGCGGACATCATTAAACCGGGAGTGGACGCGCGATGGTAGTCAAAGCGTATGGGTCTGACGGAGCACATCTAGAACCGGCTCTCCTGCAACTGATACTTGCCATCAATCGGACCATCCTCTGATCTCCTGCCTTTGGGACACCAGCCGCCGTGAGGGATGCCGTTCTTCATGGCCCAATCAAGACCAGCTCGATCAGCGCCAGTTTGACCACCGGAGATGATTTTGATGTCCCACTTGCTCATCCGATTTCAGCAGCCTGATTATGTTTTTGGTTAAAGCTGTGCCGGGACGATGTGCGTGAGTGCCATCCCGAGCAGCAAAAACACAATCAGGCCGAAATACATTCCTGCCATGGCCAGCCGGCGACCAGGCGTAACCTCAAAGTAGCGGCGTTGTTCGTCGCTTTTCTTGCGGAACAAGGACCAGAGTCTGGGGAGCGACATGATGAGTATGAAGCCAACAATGAAGTTCGGGTGGATTACCAGAAATCCCAGCATTACGGCTGCTCCAACGAGCCACAGCCAAGGCGAGAGCGCGGTCACAATGCGCCCACCATCAAGAAAACCGATGGGGGCCAAATTGAAGAGGTTCAGGAAAAATCCAGTGTAGGCGAGCACGAAACAGCGGATTGACGTGATTGTCGGGAAATACCGGAACCTGCTGCTCGGCGTAAAGGAGCCGACCGTGACGGAGGGCTCCGAAGGCAGTGCTTATGTGAACGATCAGCAAACATTTTGACAAGATGCTGGAGATGTGTTTTATTTTCCTGAGTTCCACAGAAAAGGCATGAAAAAGCTCTGTGGATTTGCAGATTGAAGATTGCATGTGTGAGCGAAATTCAAATATGACCACAGCGGCTTGGGGCGTCACTTTTGAGCCAACTCTGAACGGGCGAGCTGGGCGTATCCGGTCTGTGGCGGGTTCACGGCTCGAGAAGCAGCTTTGGTGTAATTGCTTGCAGAGAATGAGAGAACCAAACACCGAAGGCGGCTGGGCCAGAGGCAAATTTTCACCGCCCGCAGCCTCATTCAGCTGGCGGTGCGTCAATAATCAATTTGCAGCAGCGAATTGGAAAGTTACGTTCCTTCTGCCCGCGCTGATAGCCGGTCTCGGTTTGATAATGGCTAGTGGGGTGGCGGCGCAGACCTTACCACCCTGTATAGATAGATCATGAAAAGAGCCGTCCAATTCGTATTCTTGCTGGGTCTCTTTGGTTTAGCGGCTGGGCGGGTACCCGCTGCTGAGACGATCCTTTTTCAACCAGGGGTGGATTTTCCCTCCCCGTATTATCAGGCTGCCTTGGTAGGCCAGGATGGGTGGGAGTCGGGTCTCAATTACTCCTCGAACGCAGCGCAAATCGTCTCGTATGCCGCTGGGCAGGCCCTGGAAATCTTTGGTCCCTTTGTGGCGTCCGGCGGGCCCAATTTCTATGACAGCGATTTTGCTCACCCATTGACGAACTACGATCCCGTCGCGGCAGGCACACCCATCGTCACCGTGAGCGCCGACCTCTGGATGAACCTCGGACCGACCGCGAGCCAGTCGAGTTGGCTGTTCGGCTTCCTCGTCTTGAACGATGAAAACGGCAACGCCTACGAAACCATCGGTATTGACAAGAATGGCGTCGTTTTTGGCCAGAATTTTGCCAGCCCCAATCAGGTTATGACAGCCCCGAACACCGGCACAAATAATTTCCACGTCCTTCGCGCCGACCTCAATTTCACCAGCCGCCAGGTGATTTTCTACATGGATGGAACTGCCTTCGGGTCCATGCCGTTCTATCCGAGTTCCGGAAGCCTGCTTGGCTCCGTGGCGCTTGTTTTACAAGGTTCCAACCCCATCGATTCTATCCTTCTGGTGGACAATCTCAGCGTGACGGCCGGCACGGCCATCCCGGCAGGCGCATGCTCTCTCCAGATCACCAGCGCGCAACCGTGCCTCGCGGGCGGTGTGTCGGGCACTCCAAATGTCGGCGACTTGTATGGCCTGAAAGTCGTCTTCAACGACGTTGGAACGCCCTATCAACCGTTTCGGATCAAATTTACGATCGGGAATGTCACCTGGTATTCAAGTTATCTCACCAGCATCACAACCGGAAACGGCTGGTGGTATGGGTTTGATTGGTCGGTGAATTTGGATGGTTCGATACCGTGGACCATCACGCTAGATCCGGATGGAGTCAGCGGGAGTACGAACAGGGCCGCCATGACCGCGAGCGGGACTTTGACTCCCACCCCGCCTTCCGTGCCGCTTCAACTTTACAACACCGTCACTGTAGGCGGAACGGAAGAATCAATAGCCAGTTACGTCCCGGGAAGCGGCACCATTTCCGACCTCTGGATAGTTTTTGGATGTCCAACTTCTCACGGAGCACAGAACGTGCTTTCCGTGACGCCGCCGACAAATTCCTCCTGCATCGTCACGGCTCCCTACAATTTATCGGTGAACGTGGTTGCAAGGACGAATGTGCCAGCTGGAGTATTTCAGCAATCCGAAAGTTTCACGGCCCAGCTCAGCAGCATGAAGGTGAACCCCGCCATGCTCAGGACCAACACATGGGCGCAATTAAGCGCCCTTCCGACAAACATAACCCAATGGCTTGCCCCCGACGCGATGTGCCAATCCACCAGCCCGGCCATCTCCAATTTCGTCAAACTCTACCTTCCCGCAAATTACAAAACCACGATGACGCCCTATGATACAGCCTGCGCACTTCATAATGCTGTGATGAGGAGTCTCATCTATCTGGAACCTCCGCCGTACGACGATGCGACGAATTCTTTGCAGGCCGGATTGGCGGATTGCGGAGGTTATGCGGCACTTCTGACGGCGGCCATGCGCAATGCGGGAATTCCAGCGCGCCGCATCTCCGGCTTTTGGGAGGGCGATTCATGGCAAAACAATCCGCAATGGCACGTTAGGACGGAATATTACCTTCCCAACACGGGATGGTTGATCACAGACGCTTGCGTGGGCAACGAATGCGATCCAACGGGCACTTTCTCGTGGGACTTCAGTTTTGTTCCGGACGCGAACGAGTACTTCGCGATGGATGTTGGCGACTCTCATGTTCTTCCCTACTACAACTTCCCTGAGTTGCAGGTGCCGAATTCCTGGTGGTATTGTTGCGCTTCATACGTTTCCTATGACTCTCTGGCGTACCTGCAACCGCTCTGCGGGGTGAGCGTATCGAATGCTCCCGGCAAGGTTGTCAATGTGTCGGTGACCAATGTGCCCTACGAAGGCACAGTCTTTCTGCAGGAATCAACAAACCTGACTACGTGGACGACCGCCGCCACTAACTCCAGTCCTTCGGGAACGACCCTGAAATACACTTTCCCTGCGACAAACCGGCCCGGAATGTTTTTCCGCACATGCCAAATTCCATAGGCTGCGAAACGTTTTCCAACGGACTGTCCAGCCGCCCCTGCCTGGGCAGGAAAGAGCGCGAGCCCGCGCTTCGGCCCGCTACCGCTTAGCTCCCTGCCAACGCCGCATGTTCACGCGCCGCCCCAGCGACCAGGGTTGGACAAAATACCTTCTGACCACTGGGTTGGTCACCGTTGACCAGCTCGAACGGATGAGAGCCAACAAGGACCAAGTGGATATTGGAGAGTTATTGGTCGGCAACCTTCCGCATTTTAACGGCTATATCCACGACCCGAAGACGCGTTCAGATTCTTTCGGGACAGATATTAGCCGCAAAAAACCTTCTGCGAACTCGTCGCAGAATGGTCATGCTTCACTTGCTGCTTTGGTTTCCCGTTAATTCGCCTTCGCCGTTTGCAGGCTGGTGCCAACTTGCGGTTTCTATGGCGATCTGGTTAGGCATCATTTGAGGTTGGATTGTAATTTTGAAATAATAGCTTGTCTGGTCGCAATGCCCTGTTCCGCCAATGCCACTGCCGTCTCTCCCCGATTGTTTTTGAGGCCTGGATTGGCCCCGGCTTTCACCAGCAAATTCACGATGTCCAGAGAACCGTGATCGGCTGCCCACATTAGGGCGGTATAGCCGTCCACGTCTGGCGCATCAACTTTGATCCGAGGTTGGGAGAGCAACAGGGCCACTAAATCGAGATTCCCCTGATAAGCAGCACTGGACAATGCGTTGCTGTAACGGTTGGTCGCGTTCGGATTGACGCCCGCTGCCAACAATACTTTGGCGAAGTCCAGAGCTGTCTGCTGGCCGTCATTAAAAGCAGCATCCGCAAGTTCGCGGCCCTGAGGTTTGGCACCATGCGCCAGCAGGAACTTGAGCATCTCCAGGTTCTGGGTCGTTACGGCTCCGTCCAGCGGGCTATATGTTCCGCAGCCGATAGGGGCGTTGATGTCTACCCCCTGCTTGAGCAGTTCCTCAACCTTGTGCATGTCCTGATCTTTAAGGATGGCCATTTGCATCTGCATGGCGCGCATGTCAATGGGGGTTGGGCGTGCCGGCTGGTTTGTGCCCTGAGTTAAATCCGCAAAACCAGTGACGGCGATGGCAAACAATACAAGTGTAATTAGTCTGGTTTTCATCTGGGATTTCCCATTTGGTTTCTTGCCCACGACCAGCGTGGGCCTTTTTCGTAATTTTCTTCCTTAACCACAGGTTTGCAAGGACTTTTTCCAGTGCACCCCTCAGCCTCTCCCAATCGAATCAGATCAGGAGAACTACCAGGCGACAGGTGGGGGAGGAGTTCAAAGGCTTCAACCGTGAAGCTGGAGGAACGGCGGGACACGGCGGACGTGACGGACTTGCTCAAGAAGTTGCACCGGATTGTCAACGAGGCGATCCGCGCGCAAGAACCGGGTGAGGACCAGATGGACTCGAAGTTTTTCGACATGAGCCGGATTGACCTGGAAAAGCTGCGCGACGAGTTTGCCAGGAAGGTGAAGCGCAAAGCGTCGGCGCTGGAGGACATCCGGCAGATGGTGGAAAAGAAACTGGAGCAAATGCTGGCGCGCAATCCGCAGCGGATGGATTACTACAAAAAGTATTCCGAGATCATCGCCGATTACAACCGCGACAAGGACCGCGTCACGATTGAGGAGACGTTCACGAAGCTGGTGGACTTCATGAGCGGTCTCGACGCCGAAGATCACCGCGCCGCAAAGGAGGGTTTGAGTGAAGACGAATACGCGCTGTTTTGTTTGTTGCAGAAGGAGAACATGGCCAAGACCGAGCGGGAGAAGGTGAAGTTGGCGAGCCGGGGGCTGCTCGATTCGTTGCGCAAGCTCATCGCGCAGCGTGAGCGGTGGACGGAAAAGGAGCAAACACAGGCCGAGGTCGAGGTGCTCATTCTGGACAACCTGCTTGAGGCGCTGCCCACGCCGCCATTCACCGAGGACGAAAAGAAGGCAATGGCGAAGCGCGTTTATCAACACGTTTGGCAACAGAGCGCGAGCGGATTTTTTAGAGGCGAGGCGTCTGCAGCCTGAACATCTGGAGCGGACACCCAAATAGCCCAGGGGTTAATCCCGGTCACTCCGCCCAGGTTGGTGTCCACCTTGATGTCCGCCACGCGGCAGGAAACGAACAAGCGCCCTAGGCTTGGAATAAAACTAAGTTAAATAGAGTTTGGTAACGTCTGCCCAGCTGATGTGGTCCTCTTTTACCTGGATTCTTGGGTTTGGTTCACACTGCTGACCATTAAGCACCAGACTCGTGAACACCCCCAGCACGGTTCCAAAGGGCATAGTTCATGAATTTCATGGCCCCCGCTTTGGCAGAGATCAGTGACTGTGGGGTCCAGTTCCCGGTATGTAAGGATAGCCATCAGTGCCGGGTTCCGCATGGGGAATAGCCTTCAGGTACTCATAGATCGCCAACAAATCAGGATCAGTCAGGTCCTTGAACATGGGCCAAGGCATGACCTCCAAATTGCGCCCCGTCTTGTGAGACCGCCCAGTCCGGAGGGCGGTTAAGAACTCGTTGAACGTCAAGCCGCCAGGCAGTCCTGTTTTGAGGTCCGGGGTGAGATTGGCCGATATCGGTGCGTTGGTGTCGTTCGACGCGCCGAAGCGTCTGCCGCCAGCCATATAGTTGACGGCATTAAACGCGACTGTCTGGCCCGGCATGATCTGATCACGGTTGGTAGCGTACGGAGGGCAGGTGTGGCAAAAATTACAGTGCTGATTGGCGTTGACAAGGTAACTGCCTCGGATGATCAGGCTCACGCTACGGTTCTCGACCTTCAACGGCACCGGGTTTAGAGCCACGCCCGGCACGATTTCGCTTGTATAGTCCTCCCAGGATTTAGCACTCACCTGGCCGGCCTTGATTGCTTCGCCGGCTCTGAAGGCTACGAGGACGACCGATACTTGCCCGAGGACCAGACCGATCTTGAATAGTGGTTTCATGTTCACGACTTCTTTCTTCAATCTTTTGCAATTCTTTATCCTAGCCCAATAACACAACCTGTCCCCTGGCCTGTTCAAATATTCCATTAAACTGCGTTTCGCCCAAAGCAATGCCCGTGCCATTTAGTGTGAACTACGACAAAACATACGAAACCCGTTGAAATGTGCCAATTACATTCCTGTGACAACTCGACCTCATTGTTAGTTTCTAGCCACCCCGCTCAATTAAGTGCAATTGCCATTTTGTGCCTCATAAATTGCTGTGTTCAATGCCGCCTAGGTGAACAAGAATTGCGAATGAAAGGCTCTTGCGTCCAAGAGTTGTAGCTCTAATAAGCCTCTCAACGCCTGCAAATCCTCGCTCGCCTCAGGGCAGCCGATGACGACCGGAAATCCACCGGCAGCAACTTGGGTTGCACGCTCCGTTGCGGATTCTCCTGCCAATCCTTTTCCCAATCATCCAGCGACGGCACGGTGACTTCCGCGTGTTTCGAGTAGGCGTGATGCACCGCCTTGGAATTGTGCCCAAGCGCCTGCTGCGCGAACCGCTCCGGGTAATCGAGGATGGTAAGTGCCGCCGGCCGCATTTGTTCCGGGTAATGTTGAGCCATTCACGTAAGGCTTATAGCGAAGTGGTCTGGCGCCAGACGACAGAGAACTTCGTCCGGGCTCTGGAAAATGCGTTCCGTCACTTTGGCGGGGTCACCCGAAGCCTGGTCATCGATAGTCTTCGGGCGGCGGTGACGCGGGCGGATTGGTTTGAACCGGAGCTTAACCCGAAGGTGGAGGAGTTTTGCCGGCACTATGGCACGGTGATCTTGCCGACCCGGCCGGCGATGCCCCGGCACAAGGGCAAGATCAAGGCCGGAGTGAAGTATGCCCAGAACAATGCACTCAAAGGGCGCAGCTTCGAGAGTCTGGGTGCGCAAAACCTGTTTCTGTCCGATTGGGAACCTCGGCAGCGCCTACAAAGACTTGGCCGAGCCGCGCAAAGCGATTGCGTTCTACGAACAGGCCCTGATTATTCGTCGCGAGATTGGCAACCGGCGTGGCGAAGGCAGCATCCTCGGCAATTTCGGCATTGCCTATGCCGGCTTGGGCGAGCCGCGCAAGGCCATTCGGTTTCACGAAGACGACCTGGCGATTGCACGCGAGATTGGCGACCGACGCGGGGAAGGGAAAGCTCTCGGCAATGCGGATCTGCTAGAGGATAAAGGAAACCCCACCGAGCAGGATTGCTTCGATCACATATTGGTCA
>Ga0181521_10001491_pt1 | contig 28968 bp, 25 predicted proteins | sample PEATcosm2014_Bin_32_FD_119764 | JGI IMG/M metagenome (GOLD analysis project Ga0181521, IMG submission 119764) | Peatland microbial communities from MTU Mesocosm Facility, Houghton, MI, USA - PEATcosm2014_Bin02_60_metaG | ecosystem: Environmental > Terrestrial > Soil > Wetlands > Peat | place...
CCGGAAAGCGTCGTCATCACCAACACCGAGGGGCGCATTCTTTACGTCAATCCGGTCTTTGAACGGGTCACGGGTTACAGCCGGGCCGAAGCCATCGGCCAAACCCCGCGGCTGCTCAAGAGCAACAGACAAGACAGCGCTTTTTATCGGGAACTGTGGGCCAAAATCAGCACCGGCGAGGTGTGGCGCGGGCGTTTCATCAACAAAAAGAAGGATGGCGCGCTTTTCACTGAAGACGCTGTCATCGCTCCCGTTCGCAACGAGATAGGCACCGTCACGAACTACATTGCCATCAAGCGTGACATCTCTCATGAACTGGAACTGGAAATTCAATACCGCCAGACGCAGAAGATTGACAGCATCGGTCGGCTGGCCGGCGGTGTAGCCCATGACTTCAACAACATCCTCGCGGTCATTTGCGGCCACACGGATCTGGCGCTCGCGCAATTGTCCCCCGACGCCCCGTTGCGTTCCAATCTCGAGTGCATCCGGGAGAGCGCCGAGCGCGCGGCGAACCTCACCCGTCAACTGCTGGCTTTCGCCCGCCGGCAAGTCATTGAGCCCCGCCGGATTAACCTGAACGAACTGATTGTCAATCTGAACAAGATGCTGCATCGCTTGATTGGCGAGGACATAAAACTGGTGACGCAAACCGCGCCCGACCTGGGCCAGATCAAAGCCGACCCCGGCCAGATCGAGCAGGTGTTGCTGAACCTGGTTGTCAACGCCCGCGATGCAATGCCGGATGGCGGAACCCTGACCATCCGCACGGACAACGTGACCCTTGACGAAGACTATGCGCGCCGGCACCTCGTCACTCCCGGCGACTATGTCATGGTCAGTGTTAGCGACACCGGTGCGGGCATGACTGACGAAGTCAAACAACACATCTTTGAACCTTTTTTTACCACCAAAGAACAGGGCAAAGACACTGGTCTGGGACTGGCCACCTGTTTTGGCATCATCCAGCAGAGCAACGGTCATATTCACTCCGACAGCCAGGTGGATAAAGGAACGCAATTTAAGATTTACCTGCCCCGCGTTTTGGGGGTGGAGGATTCCATTCCAAGTCGCGAGGCCCCGGTCAGTTTGCCGCAAGGCACGGAAACAATCCTGCTCGCCGAAGATGAACCGTCGCTGCGGCAACTCATGGCTCGGGTGTTGCGGACCCAAGGCTACACCGTGTTGGAAGCGGCCGATGGTCATGAAGCCCTCGCTTTGGCGCAGGCGAACGGCGCTAAAATCCAGCTTTTGCTCACCGACGTGATCATGCCCGGACTGAGCGGCAAAACGCTCGCCGAATGGCTGGGGCAGGTAAATCCCGCGGTCCGGGTTCTTTTCATTTCAGGTTATATCAACAACAACGCGGTCCGGGACTCCATGTCGAAACCCGGGACGTTCTTTCTGCAAAAACCTTTTAATCCTTTGGATTTGACCGAAAAGGTGCGCGAGGCGATCGGAGCACCGTAGCCGGGCGGCAACGCCGCACGCCCGAAGACCATGGAAATTTCTGAACTGGCAAAACTGTTGACCACACTCGGCTGTCCGTCCGAAAAATCCGCCGGGATGGCTGTGCAACTGGACAAGCGCGCGCGCCAGCTCGCCGCGCAAAAAGGCCGCAGTTACGACGATGCGCTCCGGCACCTGTTGGATTTGATGAAACAAGGCTGGTCGGCGCAGGGAAAAGGACTTTGAATTTGCGATTTACGATTTACGATTGACGCCATGAATCAATTGCCGGCAGTCAAAGCCAGCTCGTAAATCCAAAATCGTAAATCGTAAATGATCAAGCCTTGGAAAAAAGTCCGTTCGACGCCCATCGGCGATTTCCGCATCTTCAAGCTGCGGTCGGACGTGAAAATTTCACCGCGCACCGGCAAGGAACACGATTTTTACGTCCTCGACAGTGTCAATTGGGTCAACGTCATCGCTGTCACGCCCGACCAGCAACTGGTGATGATCGAGCAATATCGCCACGGCTCGAACACGGTGGAACTCGAAATTCCCGGCGGCATGATGGACACGGGCGAAACCGATCCGGTGGCGACCGCCGTGCGCGAATTGCGCGAGGAGACCGGCTACGAAGGCGACCACGCGCGCGTGCTCGGGCGCATCTGGTCAAACCCGGCCATCTTGAGCAACACCACCTACACCGTCCTGATTGAAAATTGCCGGCTGAAACACGATGTGGATTGGGACCACGGCGAGGATTTGGCGACGCATCTTGTGCCGGTGGCGGAAATTCCGAAGCTCGTCGCCGACGAAAAGATCGGCCACTCCCTCGTCGTCGTCGCGCTGTATCACTTCGATTTGTGGCAGCGGGGAATTAAGAAATATTCTGAATAACCGCCGATGCAGACGGAAAGGATCATACGCAAACTGGTTTTTCAATTTGGATAACACACCCTAGGGTGAAACGGTGCGATAATAGCGTTGACCGCCGCCGACCGGATTGGGATCGGTAAAGATCATCGTAGCTCCATTTGCGTTGGTCGCGCTTCCAGCCAATGTGGTCCACGAAGCGGGGAAAAGATTGGTCGTGGTTTCGACATGGTAGGGGAACAGCAGAGTGGTAGCGTAGGTCAGCGTTACCGAAGTGCCGCCGTTTATCAAGATGCCAAGAATGTTTTGTCGCGGGGGGCTGCCAGCCGGGGAAACCGTGAATGGCGCGCTCACGGCGTTGCTGATGGACAAGCCGTTATTGGGCGCAAACCATTTGTTCGTCAGATAATTTTCCACGGAAGTCCGGTCGGCAACACTCAGTGCCGTGTTATAAACCAAAACCTCGGCCACGTCACCGTCCCACCCGTTGTCCACCGTCGTCGGGTCCGGCTCCAACCGTCCGCCCACGGTCACGTCCGTGATGTTGTATTTGTAGGGGCTGATCCCGTTGGTGATGATCGCGCTGTTGCTGCTGGTGAGACCGCCGGATTCGGTTAAATACAAGCTGGCCGTGCTGGCATTGTCCACGAAGGTCAGCTCGAACGCCGTGTTCGCGGCCAGAGCCGCCACATCCGCCTGCATCGGGGTGGCGGGGTGATTGCGTTGAATGCCCAGCGGGTAAGGCGCACTTTGACTGCCGTCGGTCAGAACCACCACGCCGGCTGAACCTTGCCCGTCAGTCTGTCCCGTCGTGCTGAAACTGACCGGGCCTTGCCAGCCGATGGTGTTTTCCGATTGGCGCGCGACGACGAAATACGTCATCTGACTGCCACCATTGGTGTAAGAGTACTGGCCGATGTTGCCCAGGTAAGTGCATCCCACGCCGTAACCACTTCCGTTCTTGTTGAATGTCACCACCGGCCTGCCGTTCAACTGGTTGGTCAGCCACGGCTGAAGCGTAGTCGTGTTCTGGGTGAACCAAAGGTTCGTACCCGATGCTCCTGCGCCGCCGCTGCCTTTGTTCTTCCATGCCTGAACTCTCGTAGCGTTGGTCGTCAAGGTGCTCGGCGCGCTGGCGTCCAGCCAGAGCACCGCACCGGATACCGGGTTGCCATTCGGGACAGCCGTCGAAGCGACGAGTTGATTGCCGCTGCCAGCAGTGTCAATCGCCAGATCGCTGAACGTCACCACCCCGTTGCTGCTGCTGGTGCCGATGTTGTAATTGGTTGTGCCCAGAAGGTTGCCTGTGCCATTGGTCAATCCGACGCAAACCTGCAGGCTGGCCGGCAAACCCGTGGTGGTCGGATTTCCAAAGGCATCCACCGTTTCGAGGACCGGTTGCTGGCCGAATGGAACGCCCACAACCGCCGAACCGGGCTGGGTGGTAAAGGCCAGCGCCGCCACCGAACCGATGACCATGAAGGAACTGCTGTTGGTCGGCGGAGCGTTGCCGCTTGCAGCGGTGGCGGTCAGCGTTTTTGGGCCGGCTTGGTTCACACTTAAATCGTTGAAATGGGCGATGCCGCCGCCGTCAGTGGAACGAGTCAGCGTGCCAGCCAAGGTTCCCGTGCCACTGCCAAGCGACAGGGTAATCGTGGCGCTGGAGAGCGCTTGGCCGTTGATGTCAAACGCTTGCACCTGGACTTCCGGAGTGATGGTTGCGCCCTGGAGCACATTGCCGGGCTGCTGCACAAAGGTCATGGCCTGCACCTGCGTGGTGAAGCTGGCGGTCTGGGTAATCGGCCCGTTCATCGTAACCGAAGCTGCATTGTTATTCCCCGAATACGACCCGCTCCCGCTGCCCGTCCAGCCAATGAAACTGTAACCGTTGGACGCTGTGGCGTTGATGTTCACCGCCGTACCGCTGTTCGTCCACAAGCTGCCCGGACTTACGCTGCCGCCCGCGCCCGCGCTCATCGTCAGGTAATACTGCGTTGTGAAGTTTGCCGTGTAGTTGGAACTGGTGGTGGGCGTGACGGCATGCGACATCGCCCCGCCATCGCTCCATGAACTCCAAACATACTGAATCCCCGTTCCGCCGCTCTGAGGTGAGGTGGTGGCGATTGTGTGGTTGGAACCCGGCATCCAGTTGAATGTTTGCCCACTGGTGTAATTCGTGCCGTCCACTGCGAATGAAAGTCCCGATGGATTCGCCTGCACCGTCACGCTGATTGTATTTGTCACGAAGTTAAAGGTAAAATTGGCCGACTGGTTGACCACAGCAGTCCCGGATGCCGGCATTGACGTTATGGCCGTACCGTTGACCGTCAAGCCACCGACATTCAGGCTGCCTACGGCATCATTTTTAGCCCACACCCCATCCACTCCTTTGACGCCAACGCCATAATTGGAAATACTGACGACATTCATGGTGGCGTTTGACAGTGAAGCGTAGCTGCCTCCAGAAACGACTTCCATAGCATAGGACAAACTGTTCGTGATGTTCAAATTGTTGATATTTAAATTGGTAATGTTATATACAACACCGTTGACGTCTGGGCAGATCGTCAGGGCGGCCCGCCAGCCCCAGCCGGGATCACGGCCGCCACAACGGGTGAGGTTACACCGCTGGGCGACAGTCATCCCCGTGAATCCATTGTTCCCCTCAGCGAATTCCCCGGCGATCAGTATGCCGCATCCATAGGGTATGTCCGAGAACGCGCAGTCCTCGATCGTATTGCTCACGCCGCCGTAGATCGCACCCCCATTTGCAAAGAATGGCACCTGACCGGTGCAGTGAGTGATCACGTTGAGGCCGGGAGTATATGTCTGTCCGGTGTAGGTTGCCGGCCAGATGGGAAAACAGTCATCCCCCGTGCCCCGGGTGGTGCAATTCGTGACGATGGTGCCTTGCATTCCCACACAGAGATTGATGCCATCGGCGGTGGTGTTGCGGAACCGGCACCCATTAACGACCAAGCCGCTCGAATTGACGAGCCAGGCGCCGGTTTTGGTATGCTCCACCCAAACGCGCGAGATGGTTGAGCCGGTGCCATAGGAACCGCCCAGACCATCGTTGGCCTCGTTGTCATATCGGTAGTTCAGACAACCCACAATGGCGAAATCAGACAAGTTGATGTTACTTCCCTCTCCGTTTAAGGTGATCCGGTTGGCTGAATACCACGTATTGTAGAGGGACGGATTCCCGCGGAAAGTGGTATACCACATGCCGGCGCCTTGGATCGTCGTATTGGAAGGAAGGTTGATGGTCCCGGTTATTAGGTAATTTCCAGCCGGCATCCATGCTGTTTCCCCTGCGGAATGCGCTGCATTAATGCAATTCTGGAGCGCGGTGGTGGAGTCGGTGACCCCGTTCGTGTCCGCGCCATAGCTGGTGATGGACAGTGAACTTGCCGGCGCGGTGAGCGGGGGGGCGACGTTCTCAAGGTCAACGAGATCAATGACATAGTAAGCCGCCGTGTCGTCGGCATTTTCCTGGATGCGCACCGTGTCACCCGCATTGATGGTCAGCCCGTTCAGGCGGACCTCATCGAAGAAGTTCCTCGGGCTGCCCGCGCTGGGATTATTGTTGGTGAAACCAGTGTTATAAGGGCCGTACAGCCATGAATATTGGGATGTCACCGGAAGTTTTTGAACAAAGATTCCGTTCGTGTAGAGACTGATGGTATAGTTGGTTCCGCCTCCGTTCGCCGTGTCCGGCACACAATACCGCACCACAATGGAATTGGCGGCTGCTTGGGCGGTGAACTGCACATATTGGTTCGTGCCGGTAAGCTCGACGGCTTGTCCCCCCGACGCTTCCCCTGCAATTGTGTCCGTGAAGGTGGCATTTATGCTACTGAGCTGTGCCGGGGGCCCTATTATCGTCCCGCCGTTGATCGTCATGTTCTCGGCTTCATAGGTGGTCCAAGGCACAGCCGCCCCGCTGAACGCCTGTGCAGAATGAGTCGAGACAATGGACAGAACGACAAAAGCAAAAAGGCGGGTCCGGCAAATCACCCCACGAACATATGAAATTGAAGAAACGGTATTTTTTAATTGGCTCATATCAGATTTTGTTGGGGTTGTGCAAAGCGACATTCTGAGTCGATTAATGGATTTTTGCTGATAACAAACCGGCTTAATTTCCTCATTGTGTAAATGTAACAGTATGCCACGAGAAGCTTGCGCCCGATAGTCACATGAAATGGGGACAATAGTGTCCGGTCATGCTCTACCCCAGATTCACCGGGTCAATGTCCACCGTGAGCGTCACATCATCCGGCAGGGCGAGCGTTTCGATGATTTTCGCCAGGGTCTGACTCAGTTTGCTCATCACGCGCGTGCGCAGCATGATTTGGTAGCGGTAAAAAGTTTCCGCGCGCAGCAACGGCGCCGGCGCCGGCCCGGCGATGATTAAATCGCGAAATAAATTTTTCCGGGGAGCACACGCGCCTCGCGTGTCCTGTTTGACACCCTCGTCAAACAGATCGGCGTCGTCAGCGAGGGCGCTGACGACCGCACCCGAGGCGGGCGCGCTCCCCAAATTCTTCTCCAACTCCCGTTTCAAATGGTCGGCGCTGAACTTCACCTTGTCCTCATTGCGGCCTTTGAGCGTGAGCAGCGCCACGCGGCTAACGGGCGGATATTTCAGTTGTTCGCGGAACTCGATTTCCTGTTCGTAAAAGCCGGTGAAGTCGTGGCGGCGCGCGTATTGAATCGCCGGGTGAAACGGCGCGAATGCCTGCACGAACACTTCGCCTTCAACGTCGCCGCGGCCGGCGCGACCGGCGACCTGCGTGAGCAGTTGAAAGGTGCGCTCGCCCGCGCGAAAATCCGGCCGATGCAGCGCGAGGTCAGCGTAAATGATGCCGACAAGCGTGACGTTCGGGAAATGCAGTCCCTTCGCAATCATCTGGGTGCCGACGAGGATGTCAGTCTTGCCCGCGCGAAAACCACCGAGCACTTTCCGGTAATCGTCCTTGCGCTTCATCGTGTCGGCGTCCATGCGTTTGACGCGCGCGTGCGGAAAAAGTTTGGCGAGCGTTTCCTCGACTCTCTGTGTGCCCGTGCCCGCAAAACGAATCGCGGGATTTTTGCATTTTTCGTTCGGGCACACCGACGGTACGGGCGCGACGTGACCGCAGATGTGGCAGCAAAGTTTTTGTTCCTGCCGATGAAACGTGAGCGCGAGGCTGCAATTCGGGCACTGCGCGACGTAGCCGCATTTCGGGCATTGCAGCGAAGTCGAGTAGCCGCGCCGGTTCAGAAACAAAATCGTCTGCTCGTGCTTTTCGAGCCGTTGCGTGATGGCTTCCTTGAGTTGCGGCGAAAAAATCGGGATGCCTTCCTTCCCGCGTTGGCGGGACGCGGCCTGGCGCATGTCCACGACGCGCACGTGGGGCATTTTCTGGTCGTCCACGCGCTCCGGCAGTTCGAGCAGTGTGTATTTGCCGTGTTTGCAATTGTAATAACTTTCCAGCGACGGCGTGGCCGAACCGAGCACGACGATGGCGTTTTCCATCCGGCCACGCATGATGGCGACGTCGCGCGCGTGGTAGCGCGGCGCTTCCTCCTGCTTGTAAGAGTGCTCGTGTTCCTCATCCACGATGATGAGGCCGAGCGGTTCGACCGGCGCAAAAATCGCCGAACGCGCTCCAATGACGATGCGCGCACGGCCCTGGCGGATTTTGTGCCATTCATCGTGACGTTCGCCGGCGGACAGATGCGAGTGCAAGACCGCCACGAGCGTTTGCAGTTTGCCGGAACTGAACCGTGCTTTGAATCGCTCGACCGTCTGCGGCGTGAGCGAAATTTCCGGCACGAGCACAATTGCGCCCTGGCCCTGTTCGAGCGCGTGGGCAAGGGCCTGGAGATAGACCTCGGTCTTGCCGCTGCCGGTGACACCGTGGAGCAGAAAGGTTGAGGGTTGAGGGTTGAGAGTTGAGAGAGGTTTGTCCATCGCTGCCGTGATTTTCTCCAACGCCTTTTCTTGGGCCGGGTTCAGCGGCAGCGGCTGTGACGGCAGGATGTGCTCGCGGGCATACGGATCGCGTTCAGAAATTTGGGGAGCGATCTCAACCAGGCCGCGGTCTTCGAGTTTGCGGACGGTGGCGGCGGTGGTTTCGGCCAGCTCGACCAGCTCCTGCAACGGCAACTCGCGCCGTTCTTCAATGATGTTCCAAACTTCCTGCTGGCGCTTGGGCAATTTTGGAAATTCACCGGTCGGTGGCAGCGCGCGGACAAAAAGCCGCTCGCGCCAGCCGGATTCCTCCTTGCGCACGGCTTCGGGCAGAACGGATTTCAACGCGACCTCCGGCGCGCAGCAGTAGTAGTCGGCGATCCAGCGCGCGAGTTTCAGGACTTTCGGCGTGACGAGCGTCTGGGCGCCGATGACTTTCAGAATGGGTTTGAGATTGGCGTGCGCGGATTCTTCGGCGAGGGCGGTGACGCAACCAAGAATTTTTCGCGGGCCGAACGGCACCTGCACGCGGCTGCCGACCTCGATTTGTCCGGCCAGTCCGGGCGGAATCAAATAATCGAACTCCTTGCGAAGCGCGATTTCGAGGCTGACGCGGGCAATCATGCGGAATTGAGAGTTGAAGGTTGAGGGTTGAGTGTCAAGGATGCGCTGCCAGAACCCATTTTGGAGTGATGAGTTGCACGAGTCCCTGATTTTCCCAAAAGTGAAGTTTGGGACTCGCAGAGTTCGCCCCTCCGAATTTCAGTCCCGCGTGATGGCGCGCAATTCGGCTTCCAGTTGTTGCCGCAGCGATTCGCGTTCGGCATCCGACGCCTCGCGCGGGATTCGAATCGGCTTCGAATAAATTATTTCGCAGCGCGAGAATGGCAGTGGAATTTGAAATCGATCCCAGCTTTTCACCCGAATTTTCCAATTCAAACCATACGACACGGGCACAACCGGCAATCCAGTAAGTTGTGCCAGCGACATCACGCCTTCTTGAACAACGTAACACGGCCCGCGCGGGCCGTCCGGCGTGATGGCGAGGTCATAACCGCGCTCCGCCCATGTCGTCAATTCGAGCAATGCTTGCGACCCACGCCGGCTCGATGAGCCGCGCACCGGTTGCACTTTGAAACATTCGAGGATGGCTGTGAGAAATCCGCCGTCCCGGCTTGCGCTGACCATCGCCGCCAAACCGGGTGTATGATTGCGTTTTTTGACATAGCCGTAATATGCTGGCATGCACAGCGCCAGCCGATTATGCCACGCGCAATAAATGGCCGGACCGGGCGTCGGCACGTCAATGTAGCCGGAACGATCGTTCCACTGATAGCGCAGCGTGGCTGACACTGTGCGAATAAGCGCGAAGACCAGCCACGCGAGCGAGCGCTGATACCATTTGGGTGAATGTGGCACGACCACGCCCGATTTTCGGGGCTGGCGTCCCGGGTTTCGGGTTTCGGATTTCGGATTTTCTGCGGCCATTACGCTCCCTTTTTCAGGCACGCGCGCACAAGGTCTTCCACCGTCGCTTTCGCGCCGAGTTCCGCACTGCGGGATGCGGTGCGAACGGCGTCGTGCGCGTCAATCGGTTTGAAACCCAGCGCCATCAGCGCCAGCACGGCGTCGTTGAGTTTCTGGTCTTCCGGCGAGAGCGCCCGCCGGGCGCTCGCCGCCTCCCACGCGCCCGCCGTGCCGATTTTGTCGCGCAACTCGACGATGATGCGCTCGGCGGTCTTTTTGCCGACACCGGAAATTTGCGAAAGCGATTTTACGTCGCCGCCGGCCACCGCGCCGCGAAATGCCGTCACGCTGATGCCGCTCAAAATGTTGAGCGCGATCTTCGGCCCGATGCCGGAAACGGTGTTGACGAGCAGCCGGAACAAATCGCGTTCCGCCGCCGTCATGAAACCGTAAAGCGTGTGCGCGTCCTCGCGGATGACCAGTTGCGTGAGCAGTTTCACCGTGCCGCCCGGCTGCGGCAGCTTGTCGAACGACGACAGCGGAATGAGCGCTTCATAACCGACGCCGTTGACATCCACGACGACCTGTGTGGGCAGCGCCTCGATGAGTTTGCCGTGGAGGAAGGTGATCATGCGATGGAGAAATGCCGAAAACCGATGGCCGAAATCCGAAAGAATTCCGAAGTCCGAAAACCGGGGTCAATCTTCGGCTGAATACCGGCAGAAAATTGGCGCAGAGATTCGGGATTCGGATTTTTGCGGTTCATACTCGTTTCAATGGCGTCAGATTGTAACGGCTGTTTTCCTGCGCGTGGGCGAGTGCCAGGGCCAGCGCGTCGGCGGCGTCCGGCGCGGGCGGTTTCGGCAAATTCAACAGGCGCTGGACCATTTTTGCGACGGCGGATTTTTGCGCCGCGCCGTAGCCGACGACGGCCTGTTTCACCTTGCGCGGGGCGATTTCGTAAATTTCCAGGCCGGCTTCGGCAATGACCGCGATCGCCGCGCCCCGCGCTTCGCCCAGGACGATGGCGGTCTGCAGATTTTGCGCGTAAAAAAGCCCTTCGACGACACAGACGCCCGGCTGGTGTTCGCGCAAAATTTCGCGGAGGGTCTGTGAAATTTTGACGAGGCAGCGAGAATGTTCCCAACCGGGCGGGCATGAAATCGTGCCGTGCGCCAGCGCGAGCGGATGCGGTTTGGCGAGGCGAATCACGCCGTAGCCCGTGCCGCGCAGGGACGGGTCCACGCCGAGAATGACGCGATGAGCGCCGGGCGCGGCGCGCAGCGCCGATGCGAAAACCGGAGAGATCGTATGCGGGGAAGCGCCGCCGAGGCGTTCCTGCATCTGTTCAAATTGCCGCCGCGTGATGCCCACGAGCGGATTTTGCCAGCGGCGGAGAGGTTGCAAAAGCAAAAACGCCGGGCGCAACTTGCATGCCACGGCGTTTGACTAACAAAACCAACGCCAGTTAATGTCTCGGGCCGTTGCTTGGACCATTACCCGGACCATTACCCGGACCATTGCCTGGACCGTTGCCGTAACCGGTTTGGTCCTGATTTTGACCCGACGATTTTGGTTCCGGTGCCGGCGCAGATGAGGACTGGTTGTGTTGCGGGCGTTCGTCGGGCGCGGCGGCTGGTGTGTTGTGGCGGCTGGCTTCGGATGCGCCGGATTGACCCTGGTTGGAAGGGGGTATGGCCACCGGAGCATCGGAATTACGCGTGTTGTTGTACGGCGTTCCCGATGGTTGTTGCTCCTGCGCTCGTGGAGAGTAAGTTCGGTTGTTGTAATTTGGTGCCGGCGATGAATTGTAACTGGCCGGTGGCGCCGGGCGTTGCGGCGGGACGGTGATCGCGTTGTCCAGCTGCGGCTGCCGGACTGAATGCGTTGATGGCAATGGCCGATTGTCGTTCGGTTGCAAGGAATGATTTTGCGCCGGAGAAACGAATTGCGGTGGCCAATTGTTTCGGTTTCCACCGGGAGTCGGATGGTCCGCAAAATTCGGGTGATTCGCGATAAGTGTGCGACCATCGTGACTGAGTTGATCGCCGTGTGGGCCGTGTCCGGCCGGCGAGGTTGTGTCCCGGATGGCGATGGGATGGATGGGTGTATGCGTGCGGGCAACGATTCTTTCCGGCGCGATGCCGGCATTGACAAAGGTCCGGTTGTGGCTGTTGAAATTGAAGTTATTGATGACCGTGGTGTGATTATAAATCTGCGTCACCTGGGCCGGTGCCACGCAATAGCGGCGTGGGTGCGGGTCACAAAAATGACCGATCGGCACGAACGTGAAACAATTTATGCCCAAACCAAAGTCGAATCCAAAACCGACGTTGAGGCCCCGATAAAAGAAGCCGGCGCCTTCCCGATACACCGCAAATGGCGGCAGCGGCGCCCAGCCGCAGTAATCGTTCGAATACCGCCACGTCACCCACGATGGCCCCCAAACGGTGTCCGGCGTCCAGCACCAACCCCAGCGCGAATCCTGAAACCAGCGGCCATAATGGAACGGCGCCCAGCCCCACGAATAATCCGAAAACCAATACCAGCCGCAGTCGGTATAAACCCAATGTCCGTGATCGCAATACGGCTGCCAGCCGGGGTTGTAAACCATCACGCTGGGCCGCCAGCACCAGCCATAGCCGTCCACGTCCACCCAACTGCCATACGGCGCAAGCGTGTCATAAAAACAGTTCACCGTGACTTCCGCCGGTTGCTCCACTGGTTGTTCCGGTGGTGGCGCGGTTTCCGGCTGGTAGGTCGTGTCGGGAGTGGGAGCGGGTTGAGCCGGCGGTTGATACGCCGTCGCGGCCATTTGCTGCTGCAACTGTTGGTCGCGCTGCATCATCACGGTGACGATTTCGTTCGGCAGGCCAATGTCCTTTAAATAAATGATTTTGTCCGAATCGAGATTGAACGTGCTGCCGGAATTCGTGACGTAAGTCATGATGATGCTTTCATCCACGCCGGCCTGTGTGAGCCGGATGACCTGTGCCAGCGGGCTGGTCGGATAAACGTTCGGTGGCAACGCGCTTGATTCCGTTGCGCTGTCCGGCGGGGGTGGAGTGGGTTGCGCTTGCGCCGGGAAATTAAACGGTGAACGGACGCCCATCAAACATAGAATCGCAATCGCTGTCCCAAGAATGTGCTTTTGAAAGGATTCGATTTTCATAAAAAAGGTTGTTGTCAATATAGACGCATTTTAGACGCATTGGTGACAAAATTATTCATCGCCGTGATGTTTTGCGGCGCAACGGGTTAAATGGTACCCCCGCCCGGAATTGAACTGGGATCCGCGGTTTAGGAAACAGTTTAACCTTCTGCATGACGGTAAGCAGAAAACGATTGCAAACATTGGTAATTCATAAAGTTGTAATGATTTCATTACACACCATCTGATACCGCCATGTGATACTGTTTCCATGAAAGCTGAAAATAATGAATCCGCAAGCCTCTGGACGAAAGCTCCAGTAGCAAATCTGGTGCGCTATGAGCCGTCCGGCATCTACTTCGTTCGCGCAAAAGTACGCGGAAAACTTGTCCGTAAATCCCTTGAGACGAATGTTCTTTCCGTGGCCAAACTGCGTCTGGCTGACGTGCTGGACACCGAGTACAAAGCCGTTGCGCCGTCTCAAACCAAAATTGTCGGGAAAATGATTTTTGCCGATGCGCTTGCGATTTTCAAAGAACGACAAAAGCACGCCACGGAAATCAAAGAACGGACGAAAGAATACAACGAGCGCGCTGCCGATGCACTCCTTAAAACATGGACTGGTTTGGAGCAAATGGATGTGAAACGAATCACCAAATTCGACTGTCTCGAATGGCGTTCACGGTTTGGCAAAAGGTACTCCCCCACTGTGACGAACGGCACACTTTCGGTTCTCCGGCGTATTTTGGACGCTGCTGTGGATTCAGGCGCACGTTACGACAATCCCGCCAAAGACAAGGATGTTAAACGCGCCCGTGTGCGCCGAAAAGAATTGCAGTTGCCAGAACCCGACCAATTTCTTGCACTGCTCAACAAGGTCAGAACGGCTGGCAGCAGAGACAGCGGGAACTGTGGAGATGCCATTGAATTCTTTTCTTACGCTGGTCCGCGATTGAGTGAAGCGGCGAAGATTTATGGACGAGATTGCAGCTTTTTGAAAAACGAAATCACCATTCGCGGTGATCCGATACCCGGAGCGGTTCGCCCAGCAGGCGTTGGGACACAATTCCAAGGCGGTGCATCATGCCTACTCGAAACACGCCGAAGTCACCGTGCCGGCGCTGGATGATTGGGAAAAAGAATGGGGGAAAAATTCACAACGCAGTGTGCAACCAAAGTTGCTACCATTGGATTTTCGGTCGCCGTTGGCTGCCGTCGCGCAATAGAATTGAACTCCCTCTCTGCGGTCGGCTATCAGATTTGCGAAAACGTAATTTTCTATTTCGGCGTGATTCTTGTTTGAGGTTACGGTCCTGGTCGCCCACCGATTCCGTGATTGACGGTGCATTTGTTTGCGATTGGGTGTTCCCGTTTTGATTTGTTAGTATAGTCATGTCATCAATGGCGGGAAGTCCAACTTAGGCGACATCCGCGCACACGATGAACATGACTTAACTGGCTGGGGGATTCATGGGGTATAACAACCCGCGATTTATTACACGGGCGGAGACTTGGGAGCGATGCTGCGAAAGGCTTGCTGGATTCTTTTTTTTATGTCCCGGCGGATCAAGGCGCGGGCGTTTTGCACCAAGCATTTCGTTCCCGGATTGCCCGGCTCGTTTTCTTTGTAGGCATTCCCGCTCCAGTAGCCGGCAAACTCTTTGTGGTTTTCAAAATCCTTGCCGTATAAGCCTAGAAAAATCATTTCAAATTTTTTCCACCAAACCCTGTAATTCGCCCGCGTTAAAGGGCCGAGCCGCTTAAATTTAGAATCGTCATAAAAAAACCGGCCATCTTCGGGATCGTAGGGGTCAATCCTCTTGTTACGCCGTAACATATACTCCCTATGTTCCAAAAGGTTCAAGGCAACGCGGACTTCCACTGTTTTCCGCGTCCATTGCTTTTGCTTGAAATTAAGCGGGGCATTTGCGCCTCAATTTGGGCGAGCACTTCGCGTCCAATATTCAACCCGCTCAATTGGAGGCGCAGGGCAAGTTTCGTCTGCGACCAGCCGCGCGCGGCCCGCAATCTCCGAATTTGCGGCCCGACCAGATTGGCAGGAAACTTTGTCCTTCGTGGTTTGCCGTTTGTCATTCGTCAAAATGCGACCCGTGAAAAATCGAAACACTTTAATAGCAGAGCCTCCGAAAAATTTGAAATTGTGTTTGCCTATACGTCTTATAGGCAAAAGCGATAGTTTCACTTGAATCTTTAAATTTGCGAAGGGGGCTGCAATTCTCAATAAAAAGGGGGACAGGGACGTGGACATAACTCAGATGCGATATTTTATGGCTGTGGTCGAGCAGGGAAGTTTTAGCAAAGCCGCCGCGCGCTGCCACGTCTCCCAACCTGCTTTGAGCGTGCAAGTTCAAAAGCTGGAAATCAGGGTGGGAAAACTTCTCCTGAACAGAAATCACCGGCGGATTGTGCCGACGGAAGCGGGCCTGATTCTCGTCAGGCAAGCAGAGCAAATTTTGGCGCAGGTCGAAATTGCCAAACGGGAAATCCGAAGTTCCGACGGACACCATGCCGGCAAGGTGGTCTTCGGAGTTTTGCCAACGATTGCACCCAATTTTCTGGCACATGTTTTGGACTCCTTCGCTGAACGATTTCCGAAAATCCAAGTATTTGTTCACCAAAACATGGCCGAGCAATTGTTGCAACTGATTGAGACGGGCAAGCTGGATTTGGGCATTGTCAGCCTGCCAGTCCGTGAACATGGATTTGAAACGGAGACATTGTTTTACGAAGAAATGGTGCTAGCGCTTCATCCGCGTCATCCACTCACGCGCAAACGGACAATTTTCAAGGAAGATTTGCAGTCCGAAAAATTCATTTTGTGTCAGGAAGACCACTGCCTCGGCGATTGCGCGATGGGTTTTTGCCGCAAGCACAATTTCCGTCCCCGCATTGTCTTTCGCTGCGGCCAGATTGCGACTATTCAAGCACTTGTGGCGGCGGGCAACGGCATTTCCCATCCATAGGCCAACCCACAATCGGAGGCTAAATACGAAAAGCATCAGCACATAAAGAATTCCCGTTGCCAACGCGCCGATAAGGAATGCAAGGGCATGGTTGACACTTGTGTAACGACCGCCCTTGAAACCGAGACGGTTTCCCAAGGTGAGAATTGTTCCTGCGCGGTGTGGTTTGAGAATAACCGGTTGGCTGTGACCAGGCGACTCGCTACGCTGGCGTTCTGCCATGCTGGCCTGCAAAAGGTCGTTTTTTCTCCGTTCTTCCGAGAGAAGTTCCGCTTGCCGCCGCTCTTCTCTTTCCCGCGTTTGTCGCTCAGCCTCTTCACGAGCTCTCCTCTTTTCTTCCTCTCTAGCTTGATTTTCAGAGCGAATAACGGCCTCACGCTCGGCAAAGAATTCACGCAGTGTAACCCACTGGCCGTTGTGGGCAATCTCATGCAACAACCCAATTTGATTTGCAGCGAGTTTCGCTTCGATTACGGCTGCCGTGTATGGTCCTTCCTGCCTGCCACGCCAACGAATCAAAAATGTCGCATTACTGTCATCGGACAGGGCCACTTGCGAAATGGGAGTGTTGTTGCTCATGGTCTTTTGGTTGTGCGAAACAGCGGTGGTAGCGCATTCGCGAATGAAGGCGTATCCAAGCTGACGCCCGCTTTGGTCAAGTAATCTGCGGTCGAAACTGGCAGAGCAAACAGTGGAGACAAAGGCATCGCCGAACTGACGTATCGAACTGGCTGCTTGCTGGCTGGGTCATACCCCCACATTTCTGCGGGTGCGTCTCCTGTCAGGATTGGCTTTCCATCCAGACCTACAAAGCCAATGTAATGGAGGCCATCTTTGGCTGCCGCTTGAGCAAGCGCCAAATTGGCAGCAGCCTGCTTGGCATAGGATACTGATTTCTCGGAAGTGAAGAATTGGTCCAGTTTCGCAGCCCATGCGGCCACTTTCACAGGAACAAGCCAATCCCCACTGTTGATCGGTCCTCCGGCAATGGATTGAATTGTTTTGGAATCAGCGCGGGCAGCCGGGCAGAAGGAAAGCCCCCAAGCGTCAGGTTGAAATTTCATGATTTCAACCAAACTGCAAAAAAGTTGTGCCCGGAATATAGGCGAGCCCTCGCGCGAATCTTTGATGGCATCGAGAACATCCAGCAATGATCCGCCGTAACTTGATCCCGACGTATAAATACTACCAAGCCCGACCGAGCCAAACGCGGCCGTGCCATTCGGTTCGGGGATTGTTTCAAGGCGGTAAATAGGCTGGGTTGGCGACAGTTTTACCCATGTCTGGCGCAACACGACGCCGACGGATTATGTCCAAGGCATCCGGCAACGCATCAAAGAGGAAGTCCGGTTGCCGGTCACGGCGGGACTGGCAAATTCCGCCAAGCTCGCCAAGCTCGCGACCGACGCCGCCAAGGGTATCGGCTTCATCGAAGTGCCGCCGGGTCGGGAAAAGGATTTTCTGAATGACCGCCCGGTGCAGGAATTGTCTGGCATCGCCAAAAATCGGCAACGTTCGCTCGCCGCACTCGGTGCGCTGACGTTCGGCCATGTGGCAAAATTGCCGTCCATGCTGCTCAAGCAGAAGTTCGGAATTTGGGGGCAACAGTTGTGGCTGTTTTCAAACGGGCAATGGAATGAACCGCTCGTGCTGGAAATCAAAGACCGGACGACGATTTCCAGCAGCACGACGCTTCCCCAGGACGAACACGATTACGAGGCGGCGCTGACTTTCATGTTGAGTGAGTCCACGCGGCTGACCGGCCAGTTGCGCCGGGAAAAAATGCAGGCGCGGGAATTTAGCGTGGCCGTCCGGTTCACGAATTTTACCGAAGTCGGCACCAGCCACCGTTTCAAGCATCCGCAGTTTCTAAACTCCGTCATCAACGAAGTGATGGGGCAAATGTTTCGCGGCATCATGGCCGGCCAGCGGTTGCCGGTGCGTCAGATTCGGATTGCGATGTTCAACCTTGAAAAGTTGGACACGCACCCGACACTTTGGGGGCGGACGCATGAAGAACGCTGGGGCGCGGTGGATGACGTGGCGCAAAAGCTGAATGAGCAACTTGGCAAAACCGCGCTGATGACCGGCGCGCAATTCGCGCTCCGGCACATTGACGAATCACAAAAGCAGCCGAAGGCAAAATGTCCGTTCATGCCGCAGAGGGAAATGATTGCCAAACTTTGGGGCGCGGACGGGCAACGTGACGTTGCATCCCACCTGTCCTCACGGACAGCGAAACCTATGCAGCCAACCTTGTTTGATTAAACGGCCATGTGCGTCGGATGTTGATACTACTTCCGGTAAAGTTTTAGCATGGGATTAACCAGTTTGTCTTTTACGTCTTGCGCGGAACTGATGGATAACAATGGCACGGTGTGGACATGGCCGGCGAAGCTGCAATCCCTATCCTCGTAATCAATCTTGGGCCGCTTGGCGAAAACTTCATCCGGGTGGTAGGCGAACTCAAACATTAACTTCTCAAATTTTTTCCAGTCCCGGTGTTTACATTTTATCCTTTCCAAGAGGCCGCAGTAGATGACTGGCCGCTCCATTTCGCTCCAATAAATTTCGACGTGCATAATCAGAACACGCAGCGATTTGTCGAAGGGCGTTTCGGTGAATCCTTTGGTTGTTTTTGTGGCCTTCTCTGGAACGAAGGCCACGGCAATCGTTGATGGTATCCAGCATGCCACCTGCCGTGGATCCAAACCGGCGGAAGTGTATGAGGAGACTGTATAACCGTTGCCGCGACAAATTGCGAATTTCTCGGGTTCTTTTTCCAGGTGCCCCTCCACCTCCTTGATCAAATAGGATGTCTCCAAATAGAATTTTTGGACGTATTCAAACGCGTTGCGCCAGCTTGTTTCAAGTTGTTTGCTCATGTTGTGTTCCGGTTAAAAAGATATGATTTCTGAACAGTGGTCGTGAAATTATGGGAAGACTGTATCGGTTTCCGGTCGAATAAAAAATTACCGCTGCGGGTTCAGGCGCGGCTGGCAAAATTGAAAGGGTCGGCTCAAAGCCGATAAATGCCCCTCGGAAACTAGCGGTTTCGGCGGCAAAAAATATGTGCGACTTTTGGGGATGAGACGGGATACTTTTAGCCTGGGCGAAACTTTTGAATCCCCGGAGGTGTTTGCAGTCCAAAAGCTCGTAAAGGTCGGTGGCGAATTCGTAATCAGGCGCAGCGGTGCTAATACCATCGAGCACTTCAGAAATCATCTGGGCGATGGCCTGCCAGTTTGTCCACGATGTTTTGTTCTGAAACCTGGCCGGCATCTGCGCGAGAAGCCGAGACGGTCGCGTGGCATCGTCCGTCAAAAGCAAAAGGTAGAACGACTTTGCGCGGTTGCGCGCCTCCATTGCCCCGGTTTCAAATTCCCGGATGATCTGGCCGGCGGGATTGCCGTTTTCCTCGGTTACGCCTGAAAAATATTTGGCTTCAACGAGCAAATAACAGGTGTCCGTCTCGATGATCACGTCGGGCTGGGTGCCGTCGTCATAGTTGGGCCAGAATTCAAATTTGACCCGGTGAAGTTCGCTGGTCTTGATATTGAGACCAGCCAAGCGAAGGAATTTGTGGAGGTAGGTTTGGCGGTGGCTGTATTTGAGGAACGAGAACACGTTGGACGTGAGGACATCCTCCCGGTCGCTAGCGGATGGTGGCAGTTTGCCGTTTAGCTCTGCTTGAAACATTCCGAGCGCGACGGTAGCGAAATGGCCGCTGGCCAGCAATGGAATTAGAATTTCCGGTTGGACAGGAATTGTCCATGTAATGTGATATGGTGGCAGCATGTGCGGACGATACACGGCGGCAAAAGATTTTACCGAGTTGATCAAACTCGTTGGCGTCATCATGTCGCGGGTGCCAATCTTTGGGCCTCGTTACAACATCGCGCCAACGCAATTGGCTCCGGTGATTTACCACGAACGCCACCAACCGGCGATGAAACTCATGCGCTGGGGTTTGATTCCATCCTGGGCGAAAGACGAATGCGTCGGCAACGCGCACATCAATGCGCGGTCGGAAACGCTGCCTAGCCGAAATGCGTTTCGCGAGGCGTTCAAGCACCGGCGCTGCCTGATTCCCGCCGACAGTTTTTATGAGTGGCAAGAACGCGAGGGCAAACGGCAACCATTCCGGGTGATGCTGAAAAGTGGCGACCCGTTTTGTTTTGCCGGCTTGTGGGAACGCTGGATCAAGCCGCCGTCGCGAGATCATGCCGAAACCGACCTGGACGAAGCCCCGCCGAGCGAAACGATTGAATCATTTACCATCATCACGCGGGCGGCGAATGACGCCATTTCACCGCTGCACGACCGGATGCCGGTCATTATCGCGCCGAGTCATTTTGGCTGGTGGTTGAAAGACGACGACCCGCGCACCGAGTCGCATAAAATGGCGCTGGAGCGAGCGCCGGATGACCCGCTGAAAATCTATCCCGTCAGCGATCTGGTGAACAGCCCCACGCTGGACGACCCCCGCTGCATTGAGCCGGTGCGGATTGACCGGGATATGTTCGAGCGCCAGTGGTGGGGTGATGGCTGATCTACCAAAATCAAGAACCGAACCTAATGGCCCTTAGATAAGGAATATATCATTGAACCCAAACAACTTACAAACCGTCACGGCCCCATCAGTTTCAGCCAATTTTTTGACCGTGTTTCGCTTTGAGTTTTGGGAATGCCCGGTTTTGCAGGCATTTGCTGCTCCTCCATGAAGGAGCAGAATACAGTCCTCGAAACCCTTTAAAACATATGCATTTTTGCTGAGTCTTAACTAAGAGCCATTCAGAACCGACCCCTTTCTGAGCAATATGCATGCGCTGGGACAGAATGTTTCGCCTTCCGAAGATTGCTTGCGAAAAATCCACTGCGGCTTACGATTCGCGCTAATCATGGTTAAGGGAAACCGTCAGGATGAATCGAGCGGTTCCGCTTTGGGTTTTGAAGCCACGGTCGGGCCACGGCTGACAAGCTTCGCGGCAACCTCGATGCCGCGAAAAAAGGATATTTTCCTCACTCAGCGAAACGGATGAACCGAAAATGAAACGACAGAAAACGGCGTATGAACTAAGCGCGTCGCAGGTTACAACTCCTGCGAAGGCGATTTCGCTTTTCTGGCGTTTAACTGGGAGACGGCGCAAACCGCTAGGGTCGGTTTTGGATCTCGGTGCCGGTGACTGTCGATTTGCTCATGGCGGTAATTACTCCCGTTATGTGGGCGTGGAAATTGACCCAAGGCGGTCTAAGGAGGCTGTTTTGCCGCACAACGGTGAACTGCTTCACGGCTGCGCATTTCAACACAGCGGCCAGGATTATGACGCCTGCGTTGGTAATCCGCCGTATGTTCGCCACCACTATATTGAAAATCCATGGAAGGAAAAGACCGTCGCCGGTATCGAGGATGCGTTGGGCGTAACCTTGAAGCTCAATTGCAACCTCTACCTGTATTTTTTGTGTCTCGGACTGGTTAAAACCCATGACAAAGGCTTGGTTGCCATGATAATTCCTTACGAGTGGGTCTCGCGCCCTTCCGCGTCGCCGGTCCGTGAATTTATCCGAGCCAAGAAATGGAACGTCACGGTCTATCGGTTTCGGGAGCAAATTTTTCAAGACGTGCTGACGACTGCGTCGGTCACTATAATTGACAAGGGTTCGACAGATGGCAGATGGAGCTTCTTCGACCTTGATCAGAAGTCCAGGATTATTCCCAGAAGAGGGCCAGCTGAATCCGAGGAAGGGGTCATTGAATACGAAAAACGCGGCAACGCGTGGGCTTTGCGGGGTATGAGCCCTGGCACCCAAAAAGTGTTCACCCTAACCGAAGGTGAGCGGAATCATTTCGGGCTGAAAAAAACCGACGTAGTTCCGTGTGTCACAACGCTGCGGGATGTGCCGCTTTCTCTTCGGACACTGACCCGCGCGGCATTCAAGAAGCATTACATTGATGCAGGTGGCCGTTGTTGGCTTATCAAATCATTTTCAAAAAAAATCAGCCCCACGCTGAAAGCCTATCTTGAAGCCGTTCCGGCGAAACTCCGGGACACCTGGACTTGCCACAATCAGACGCCATGGTATAAATTCCGTCCGCACCCGACGCCCCAATTGTTAGTTGGCTCTGGCTTCACCCGCTATGGGCCCAAAGTGGTAGTTAACTCGGTCGGTGCTCTCGCCGTTGGTTCGGTATGGGGAATTCACTCCGCAAGGCGATTGCCTGGCCGTAAATTACAGCAACATCTCTATGGGATTGATGTGGAGAAGCGCGTGGTGGCGCACGCGAGCAAGTTAAAGAAAATTGAGGTGAAACAACTCAATTCGTTACTTAACGCATTCAATGAGCACCAGCGTTCAAAAACCTAAAGAGCAGCTCGATACGGGGAGCATTCCGTTTCAAGCCGAGGGACGCCTGTTGCAGGAACTCGGCCTGCGATTGGTCGCCAAACCCGAGGTGGCATTGGTTGAATTGATCAAGAATGCGTATGACGCTGACTCGGCGATGTGCGTGGTCCGGCTTGAGGGCGGCGGGAAGACCTTGGTGGTTGCTGACGAAGGCCACGGCATGACCATCTCGGATTTCAAGACCAAGTGGATGCGGATCGCGACCTCCAGCAAGCTAGCGGGCGAGAAATCTCCGAAATACCACCGACCACTGACTGGAGCGAAAGGTATTGGTCGCTTTGCGGTTCGGTATCTCGGTGATTACCTTGTGTTGGACTCGGTCGCATTCGACAAGTCCTACAAATGCATGACAAAACTCACGGCGCGGTTCGACTGGCCAGAGTTAGATTCCGCAGAGGACATCGGAGACGCCTCGGTCGAATATTTGTTGGTCAGGATGCCAGAAGCGACGCAACCCGGCACCACGCTCACGATCACCAAGCTACGCGAGGCGACGGATTTCACGAAGGAAGCGGAACTTCGGGACGAGGTTCTACGGATTGTGTCGCCTCTTCAGGCATTGGAAAGCGGACCGTTCCAAAAATCACAGAGCGGTGACGGGAACGATCCTGGATTTCGCGTGGTGCTGCCCGGTGAAACCGGGGAACAAGATATTGATCTGGCTGGCATGGTATTAAGCAATTCATGGGGCCGCCTCGTGGTGGAACTTAAGGACAAAGTTCTCAAATTCCGTGTGTGGTTGCCTGGCTTGGATGAACCTAAATTGCTCAAAATGGGCATGCAACACACCATCTCGAAGGGATTATTCGCGGACATCAGATATTTCCCTCGTCGCAAGGGAGTTTTTAAGCAAAAGGGCTTCAACGGCCAACAGGCATGGAAATGGGTGCGTGATACTTGTGGCGTCAAGGTGGTGGACCACGGATTCCACATACGTCCATACGGTTTTGCAAATGATGACTGGCTTCAGTTGGATATTGACAAGGCGCACAGCGAGCGAAACTGGCGGACAGACATCGCCAAAAAGCACTTCCCGCTGAACTCGGCGGAGAAAGCTGATCCCGCCTCCAACCCGGTGCTCTATTTGCCATATACCTTTCAACTCGTCGGCGCGGTTTTTGTGGAAACGCGTCGGAACCTCGGGGACAAGGATGTGGCCGATTTGGTCCCGTCGATGGATCGCGAAGGCTTACTAGAAAACGAGTCTTTTCAAGAATTAAGGAAATTCGTCCGGGCGGGGATCGAATTCCTCGCACACGAGGACAAGGACCAGCTTGACCGTCAAGCCGAAGTGGAGGCAAAAGAAATCGCCAAGGAGGCTCGTGAGGAAATCCGCCGTGCAATCAAGTATATCGAGGACAGTCCCACTCTGACACCAGTGGACAAGGTTCGGATCGTCAAACAATACCGGCATCTTTCCGATAGGATCGAGGAACAGGAGGAATATTCCGCCCAAGCGCGGCGCAGTTTACTAACGATGAGTCTGCTGGGCGTGGTGGCTGGTTTCATGACCCATGAAAGCAAGGCGGTGGTAGCTGAATTGGAGGATGCCGTGGAAACGGTCGGCAAGCTCGCGAAAAGACATCCCGAATTAAGGGAGGTTTCCACGAAACTGTCCGAGCATTTGCATCGATTCGAAGGGCATTTGGATTACGCGCGCCTGTTCGTGCAGAATGTCCGTTCACCGAAGGAGAAAGCTCTCTCGGCTGCCGGACAGGTGCGGCTGATTCTGAAGCGATTTGAAAATTTTGCGACCGACCGTGGTATCAAGGTGACAAACGAGGTGGGAGATGACGTGACGACGCCGCCGCTGCCGGTGACTGCCTATAGTGGGGTGTTGCTTAATCTCTTCACGAATGCTTTGAAGGCCGTGACAGCGGCGCAATCGAGTATCAAAAAACCGCGTATCACGTTTCGTGGCTGGAACGAGAAGGGGAAGCATATTATTGAGGTGGCCGACAACGGCGTAGGCATCCCGCCGGACCTTCAAAAACGAATCTGGGAACCGCTCTACACGACGACATCCGACGTCGGAAACCCATTGGGCTCTGGCATGGGCTTGGGATTGACGATTGTAAAGCAAGTGGTGGCAGAAATGGGCGGAACGGTCAGTCTTGTTTCCCGTCCACCACCGGGATTCACCACATGTTTCAGAGTTGTGTTGCCACGTTAATTTTTATGAGCCTAAAAATCATTCTGTTCGACGACATGCAGGGAAACCGCGATGCGGTGTTGTCTGCTCTGCAATTGGAATTGGCGGGCGATGGCAGCGTGCAGGCTTTTGTGGCTGGGGCCGGCAAGAAGAAGGATGGAACATTTGAGGAACGACTTGGACTGGACCTGACGGCGGCGCCCAATGCCCCAGTCGACTTGATTGTTGCTGACCGAGATCTCTCCAGTTATAGACCGGATTACACCGGACTTTCGGAATCCACTGTAAGACGTGTCGCCGACATGATTGGGGTGCCGGAATGCGGCTACGCGCGGGGAGAACGCGCGGACGACAGCGAATATATCAAGCGCGGCGAGCAACGAGAATCTTGTATCAGACTCTCACGCAAACCGGATGACGCCACATTTGCCAAGCAAGTGGTGGCGGTCGGAAATGGGTTTGCGGAGATCACAAGGAAGCTGTCTGAAATTAAGGAGCCAGCCGCGCGCAAGTCTCCGGGACAGGTGCTGGCGAACGTGTTGGGCAAACCGGAGTATGCGGAAAAAATATCGCTTTTTGCTTCGGGCGACCAAGGCCGTCTCGGCGCGTTGGCGGCAGTGCGAGACACCAAGGACATCGGTGAGCGGAATCGGCTACTGGCCTGCGTGCTTAGCTACTGGTTGTGGGACTCGGTGCTGCGTTTTCCTGGAGTGGTGTTGAATGAGGTGGCGGCGTCCAGTTACCTGAACATTCAACTCGAAGAATTCAGGAAGAACGATCAAATACGGAAATTGTTTGCCGGGGCCATTTACGCCGGCCCATTTGCGGCAGCCAAACCAATGCTGTGGTGGCGGGGAATGCTCGAGGACATGGTTGCGGCGGCTGGTGCTTCGGATGGAAGGGAATATGCGGCGAAGAAACTCGAAAAGGACGTTGCCCGTAGCGAGTGCTGTGAAGATTCCTCGAAGCCGGCGGGTTATTACTGTTTTCTAAGTGAACGCCCCGTGAGTTTGGAAAATTCCAAACCAGGCCTGACGTGGTTTCCCCGGGGTGCAGACCTGGCGCGGGTGTGCAAAAGCAGTTACGCAGAAGATGAACCTTGGTTATAGGCTGAACCGGAAACGCATGCCCCACCATGTTACCCTACAAGGTCACAGTAAAATATGAGATTCTCATCAATGCGTTGAGGGAGGCTGGCACAAGTGCGGACTGTGGTGATGTTGCCTTGGTGAGACCAATTGGTTCATGCTTCCATTCCGACAATGCCGTTGAAGTTTTCGACTGCACTTTGTATCTCAAGAGTTGGAGGTGGAAGGGTGTTTCCACGAAAGAAAGGATCAACATCTTGGTCCACGCGAAGGAACGGATTCGTCGGGCCGACCATGCGCTCTTGACGTCAACGGTCTGCGTGAATTATTTCACCGTCTCGGAGGGACAGCAGAAATTGCTTCAAGCGTTTCACTACGATTATGACCCAACTCAAAAGGACCATCCGTTGTTTCACCTGCAGGTCACCAATCGTTGCATTGCATTGCCGGCAGCGGATAGTGAATCTCTCGAGATACAGATGCCAGACGCAGTGGCGGAACCCGTCTTACGCTGCGCGCGCGTGCCAACCTGTGATATGACGCTGGCGTCGGCGCTGCTGTGTTTAGCCGCAGATCACGTTGGAGGCCAGTTATTCGCGGAATTCCTGGCGAAAATTTGTGAAATTCAAAAGGAGATGCCACAACCGAATATCGTCAAGCTTGGCCAAAGTCTTGGCAATCCTGTTCAAGATGTGCGCAGTTCCCACTGGTTTAGGCATCTGCTATAAGAAGTTCAATCCTTCATTTTGTCACAATCATTGAAAAAAGGTTTTGCCGTGGACGAACTAAATGATCCGTCCGGCGTAGGAGGGGTATTGCGGCGAAAATAAAAATTTAAAAACCGGGTTGGACAGGCTTTGTCCTAGTCGGTGGTGGACCTACTGAATAACTTCGTGCTATGGTGCCACATATAGCCGCGTTCCTTGATGTATTTATCAATTGCCAGTTGCCAGCGCACGGCCTCCACACGGCTGCCCACCACCACCATCGCCTTGGCCCGGCCATGCAACAGCGGGGCCACAAATTCGCGGAAGTGCTCCACCACGATTTCAACTTTCTGCGCGATGTTGTAGGGATGCAGCCGCACCCAGCCCATGATGCCCTTCATGGCCGCGCTGCGCTCGACGGTTTTCTCGTCGTAATTCTTGCCTTCATGCGCCAGCTTGAACGCCAGCTTGTAGGGCGTGTAGTTTTTCAGCACGTCAAGGATGAACTTCTCCTCAATGGCCTGCCGCATGGAATACACATGAAACGGGAACGGCACATTATCGTTTGCCGGCTTGCGCGATGGATCGGGGCGCGTGCCAAAAATCTCGATGGTCTTATTTTTGGGTGTGGCCGTGAATGCTACGAACGTGATGCCGCGGTCGTCGGCCCGTGCCGCCATCTGCGCGGCGAGAATGTCTTCCGTGCTGACTTCGCCGCCATCGTTCAACTCCTGCAATTCTTCGGGACTCAACACCGCCTTTAGTTTCGCCGCCGCCTCGCCGGTCTGCGAGCTGTGGGCTTCATCGGCGATCACGGCAAAGCGTTTGCCATGCGTGGCGGCCAGTTTGCGCACGGCTTCCAAGGCAAACGGGAAAGTCTGGATGGTGCAAACGACAATTTTCTTATCGCCGGACAGTGCCGCCGCCAATTCACCGCTCTTGCTGCCGTCGTTGCCGGTTATCGTCGCCACTACGCCACTCGTGCGCTGGAAATCAAAGAGCGCTTCCTGAAGCTGCGAATCAATCACCGTGCGATCCGACACCACGAGCACCGTGTCGAAAACTTTCTGGTTTTGGGCGTCGTGCAACTCCGCGAGAAAGTGCGCGGTCCACGCAATCGAGTTCGTCTTGCCCGACCCGGCCGAGTGCTGGACGAGATACTTGCCGCCCGGGCCGTCATGCAGCACGGCCACCTGGAGTTTCCGTGTCACGTCGAGTTGGTGGAAGCGGGGGAAAATTATTTCCGTGATCTGCTTCTTTTTGTCGCGTCGGGCGATGAGGTAACGCCCCAAAATTTCCAGCCAGCTTTCGCGCGCCCAAACTTTTTCCCAGAGATACGCCGTGCGGTGGCCTCCCGACGGGTTCATCGGGTTGCCGGCTCCGCCTTCATTACCCTGATTGAACGGCAGAAAGTCTGTCGCTGGACCGGCCAGCTTAGTCACCATCTGAACCTCGCTGTTGCTCACGGCGAAATGCACCAGCGCGCCGTTGAGAAAAGACAGCAGCGGCTCTGGTGCCTGGCCTTTGGGCTTGGGGTTGCGGTCAAAACGATACTGGTCAACCGCGTCGCCGATGCTTTGGGTAAAATCCGTTTTCAACTCCACCGTGGCGACCGGGATGCCGTTGAGGAACAGCACGACGTCAATGCAGTTCTCGTTGTGCAGGGAATATTTCACCTGCCGCACCACGCGTAGACGGTTGGCAGCGTAACGGGCGAGGATGTCGGGATTGATGGCGAGCGCCGGTTTGAACTGTGCTACCGGCAACGGCTGTTTGAGGCCAAGCAGTTCAATGCCGTGACGCAATACATCCAGTGTGCCGCGCTGGTCAAGCTGGTCGCGCAGGCGGGCCAGCAAGGTTTCCCCGGCCTTGTCGCCGTGGTTTTTTACGAGGATTTCCCATGCCTGCGGCTGGGTGGCCTGCACCCATGTCAGCACATCGGAGGGGAACAGCGCGAGCGCCCGGTCGTAGTTGGCCGCGTCGCCCTCTGCATACAGCCAGCCATGGTTGGCAAGGTGCTGGCAAATCTCGGTCTCGAAATTGATTTCTTTGTGCAGGCTCATGGCATCAAATAACCATCAAATAAGAATCCACCGACAAATCTGTGAAATTGCCAGTAAAACGGCGATTTTTGATTTTTCTGGCGGCATCATGTCCCCATTTCATCAAATAACCATCAAATAAGATTTTCATGCGCTTCAAGCCCAGAACGGCAGGTATTTCGCGTATTTTTTCCCCTGTTCCGGGTCGTAGGGTTTGACGATTTTATCCTCGATGGCATCACGAATAATCCGGGAGGCAATCGCGCTGTTTTGTTCTTCGATGCCAAAACGGTCCCGCAAGCTGGAATTGGTCATCGGATTTCGCTCCACATAACGCAAGCAAGCATGCAGGTAACAGGCACGCACCCGGTCGGCACGATCCATTTCATTCAACGGCTTGTGTGAAAAAAGAACCGCCCTTGTGCATCCCTCTGGTGTCTCGAAAATCGGCGCGGGCAAGTCCCGCAGCCGCCAGGTGCCGTGATGCAAGGCGGTTTGCGCCGCCTGTTCCAGCGCTTTGACCGGATGCTTTTGCGCCAGTGCCAACAGTCCATGCAAGACGCGGATAGTGACGGCAGAACTCTTCCACTTTGGCGTTGAGCTCAGGATCATACCAGTCGGCCCGCGTCACCGCCGCCCGCAGGTTGTCAATGATCAGCGTGCGGGGCACTCCGCCGAAGTAACGAAA
>Ga0181521_10001492_pt1 | contig 28957 bp, 22 predicted proteins | sample PEATcosm2014_Bin_32_FD_119764 | JGI IMG/M metagenome (GOLD analysis project Ga0181521, IMG submission 119764) | Peatland microbial communities from MTU Mesocosm Facility, Houghton, MI, USA - PEATcosm2014_Bin02_60_metaG | ecosystem: Environmental > Terrestrial > Soil > Wetlands > Peat | place...
AGGCCGATTGAGTAGCCAAACCGCCGAAATCGGCCAGAGGCCGATGAGTAGCCAGACCGCCCGGGGGGGTTCCGGGGGGTCGTCCCCCCGGGCCAGCACTGCGGGCAACTAGCGAAATCGGCCAGAGGCCGATGAGTAGCCAGACCGCCCGGGGGGTTCCGGGGGGTCGTCCCCCCGGGCCAGCACTGCGGGCAACTTGCGAAATCGGCCAGAGGCCGATGAGTAGCCAGACCGCCTCGGCTGGGGTACCAGGACTCGAACCTAGACTAACGGGGCCAGAACCCGTCGGGCTGCCAATTACCCCATACCCCATCGCGGCGGCCCCGGAGAGCCGCTCGCGCCCACGCAGTCTAGCCCAGAACCGGCGCCGCAGCGAAACGTGGATCCGCCCGGCCCGGGGCGGGAACCGGCGCCGGTCGTGGTGACGTTCTGCGCCGCCCTTCCGGCGGGGCTCAGTCCCGGATGACGACCCGGTTCCGGAGGGTGCCGATGCTCTCGATGGTCACGGACACCTCGTCTCCGTGCTGCAGCGGGCCGACGCCCGCCGGAGTGCCAGTCAGCAGCACGTCACCTGGCAGCAGCGTCATCACCTGGCTGACGAACGCGACCAGCGACGGGACGTCGTGCACCATCTCCGAGGTCCGCGCCCGCTGCCGGACCTCCCCGTTCACCGACGTGGCCAGGGCGAGGTCGGTCGGGTCGGTCATCGTCTCGATCCATGGCCCGAGCGGGCAGAACGTGTCGAAACCCTTGGCGCGGGTCCACTGGCCGTCCCGGGCCTGCAGGTCGCGCGCGGTGACGTCGTTGGCGCAGGTGTAGCCGAAGATGACGTCCTGAGCGCGCTCGATCGGCACCTCGCGGCAGAGCCTCCCGATGACGACGGCCAGCTCGCCCTCGTAGTCGACCCGCTCGGTCAGCTTCACGGGGTAGGCAATGGGGTCGCCCAGCCCGGTCACCGACGTCGACGGCTTGAGGAACAGCACCGGCTCGGCCGGCGGCTCACCGCCCATCTCCAGCGCGTGGTCCACGTAATTCCGGCCGACCGCGACCACCTTGCTCGGCAGCACCGGGGCGAGCAGCCGGACGTCAGCCAGCGGGAACCTCCGGCCGGTGTACCGAACGCCGGCCGGGTCTGTTCCGAACGGGTGCCCGTGCAGCTCCGCGATGACCATCGGCCGGTCGGGGCCGCCAGGAACCCCGGGGGCGTCATTCCGCGGGGCGGGCGACGCGCCGTCACCCTGGTCTTCTTCGACCACGCCATAGGCGACATCGCCACCCATCGCGAACCTTGCGATACGCACGGCTCTCCTCACGCTCCAGCAGACGTGTTCCCGACCCTCACCAACCCGCGTCCGGGGGTCCGCACTCCGTCAGCTCTCCCAGCCCTAGAGCCTACTGAGGTCATCGACTGCTACTGCTGGTAATTCTCGACCTCCGGTATCGGGCGGGCGTCCACCGCATTCGGATCCTCGCCAAACTCGCGGCGGGCCCGGCGCTGCCGGAGAAGATCCCAGCACTGGTCAAGAGCCTGCTCCGTCTGCTGAAGGCGCTCGTGCTCTTGGTCCGTCGATAGCTTTCCTTCGGCCAGGCGGTCGCGCAGCTCATGTTCGGTCTGGATGAGCTCATCGATGCGGGAGAGAATCTCCTTGTCGTCCATGTCACCACCGTAGGAGCTATCGTTACGGCGCGCGCGGGGGGGTGCCCGACGGGAGCCGTCCACCGGGGTACACGTAAGGGCGCCTTTGCCTACATTGGCGGGGGCCAGGGACGGGCGCATGAGGATGCGCCCCCGGGGAGACCCCTGGGGCTCAGGCGGGCTGGTGGCCGGCGCGGAGCAGGCAGTAGGTGACGGCTTCCTCGAGGGCCTGCCAGGACGCGGCGATGATGTTCTCGTCCACGCCCACCGTGTTCCAGCTCCGGCCGGTTCCGTCGTCCGACTCGACCAGGACGCGGGTCACCGCGCCGGTGCCGTGGCTGCCCTCCAGGATGCGGACCTTGTAGTCGGCCAGCTCCAGGCTCGCCAGCTCGGGGTACATCTTCTCCAGGCCGATCCGCAGCGCCTTATCCAGGGCGTTGACTGGGCCGTTGCCCTCCCCCGTGGCGACGACGCGCTCGCCCTTGGCGGTCAGCTTGACGGTCGCCTCGCTGACGACCTGGCCGTCCGTCCGCCGCTCGACGATGACGCGCCAGGACTCCACCGCGAAGTACCGTTCGCCGCCCGGGACCAGCTCGTCACGGAGCAGCAGCTCGAACGAGGCGTCGGCGGCCTCAAAGGTGTAGCCCCTGGCCTCGAGCCCTTTCACCCGGTCCACCACGCGGCCGAGCGCGGCCTTGTCGCCGGACAGGTCGTAGCCGAGTTCCTTGCCCTTGAGCTCAACCGACGCCCGGCCCGCCATGTCAGACACCAGCATGCGCATGTCGTTCCCGACCAGTTGCGGGTCGATGTGCTGGTAGAGCATCGGGTCGACCTTGACCGCCGAGGCGTGCAGGCCCGCCTTGTGCGCGAAGGCCGACAGACCCACGTACGGCTGGTGGGTGTTGGGCGTCACGTTGGTGACTTCGCTGATCGAGTGGGCGATGCGGGTCATCTCCGGCAGGCAGTCGTCCGGCAGGACCGGGCGTCCCTTCTTCAGCTGGAGCCCGGCGACGACGCTGAACAGGTTGGCATTGCCGGCCCGCTCGCCGTAGCCGTTCGCGGTCCCCTGCACGTGGGTCACGCCCGCGTCAACGGCGACGAGCGTGTTGGCCACCGCGCAGGCGGTGTCGTCGTGGCAGTGGATGCCCAGGCGCGCTCCGGTCGCCGCGGCGACGGCGGTGACCACGTCCCCGAGCTCGCCCGGCATCATGCCGCCGTTGGTGTCACAGAGCGCGACGACCTCGGCTCCCGCCGCCGTCGCGACGCGGACCACCTCGAGCGCGTAGGCCGGGTTGGAGCGGTAGCCGTCAAAGAAGTGCTCCGCGTCGAGGAAGACTCGCTGGCCGTTGTCCCGGAGGTGCTCGACCGTCTCCCGCACCATCGCGAGGTTTTCCTCACAGGTGGTGCGAAGGGCCAGCCGGACGTGCCGGTCGTGACTCTTGGCGACAAGCGTCACGACCGGCGCGCCCGACTCACGCAGCGCGGCGACCTGAGGGTCATCGGCCGCCTTCGCGCCGGGCCGGCGGGTCGCGCCGAACGCGGCGAGCTGCGCGTGCTTAAGATCCAGCTCGCGCTGAGCGCGGCGGAAGAATTCGGTGTCCTTGGGGATGGCGCCGGGCCAGCCACCCTCGATGAAGCCGACGCCCAGGCCATCCAGCTGCGTGGCGATCGCGAGCTTGTCCGCGACCGTCAGGTTCAGTCCCTCCTGCTGCGCGCCATCGCGCAGCGTGGTGTCGTAGACGTGGAAGCTGTCGTCAACCATCGCGAGGTTCCGTTTCTAGAGAGGTGTCTGGGCCCACAAAGCAAAAGACCCCTCGCGGCATGCGAGAGGTCTGCGCGTCCAGGCGGGGGCCGGGGGGTCGTCCCCCCGGGCTAACACTGCGGACTGGAGCGAAGCTGATCAAAGATCAGCGAGCAGCAGCCGCCGCCTCGGACGCGCCCGCCGATAATGATGCGGCCGGACGTCATGAGGTCAGTCTGCCACATCCAGCCGTCCGCTGGCACATCAATCTCAGCATCCGGGACGCCATCGTCAGGCCGGCCCGGCCCTGCCTGGTGGCCGGCGACGAAGAGCCGGGATGAAAGCGGCTCCGAGCAGGTCCGTTCAGCAGACTTTGTGGATCCAGCCGAAGGGGTCCGGGCGCTGGCCGTACTGGAGGCCGAGGAGCTCCTCGCGCAGGCGCATCGTGACCGGACCGGGGGTGCCGTCGCCGATGAGCCATTCGCCGGTGGCCGTCTTGACCTTGCCCACCGGGGTGATGACGGCCGCCGTGCCGCACGCGAACACCTCGGTCAGCTCACCGGACGCGCTGTCGGAGCGCCACTGGTCGGTGGAAATCCGGCCCTCGACGGCGGGGATCCCGAGATGGGGTGCGAGCTGGAGGAGGGAATCGCGGGTGATACCGGGCAGGAGCGTCCCGGTGAGCGCGGGCGTCATGATCCGCGCGCCGGCCGCCGCCCCGTAGACGAAGAACAGGTTCATCCCGCCCATTTCCTCGACCCAGCGATGCTCGGCGGCGTCGAGCCAGACGACCTGATCACAGCCGTTATCGACGGCCTCCTGCTGGGCCACGAACGCGGCGGCGTAGTTACCCCCGCACTTCACCTCGCCGGTACCGCCGGGTGCGGCGCGGGTGAAGTCGTCACACAGCCAGACCGTGACCGGTTTGACCCCGCCGGAGAAGTAGGCGCCCGCCGGTGAGGCGATGACCGAGAACAGGTACGAGGAGGAGGGGCGGTTCACGCCCAGCCCGGGCTGCGTCGCGATCTCGAACGGGCGCAGGTAGAGGCTCTTCTCCAGCTCCAGCGGCACCCAGCCCCGGTCCTGGGTCACCATCAACTCGAGGGCACGGAGGAACGTCTCCTCGGGCAGTACCGGCATCGCCATCCGGCGGGCCGAGTTGTTGAACCGGGCCGCGTTCGCCTCCGGCCGGAACATCACGACCGACCCGTTCTCCTGGCGGTAGGCCTTCAGGCCCTCGAAGAACTCCTGCGCGTAGTGGAGCACGGCCGTGGCCGGATCGAGGGTGAAGGGGCCGTACGGCTCCAGCCGCCCGTCGTGCCAGCCCTCGTTCTGCGTCCAGCGCAGGGTGACCATATGGTCGGTGAATCTCACGCCGAACGCTGGGGCGGCCAGGAGCCGTTCCCGTTCGGCCACCGGGACCGGGTGGTCGGACAGGCGCACGTCAAAGGCGATCTCAGTCTGCGGAATCGCGGTCATCTCGGGAAGTCCTCCTTACCGCCGGCCATGCGGCGGAGCATGCTAAACCATACGCCGGGACTTCGACCGCGCGACACCGACGATCGGCAGGTCAGACGAGACGTCCGCGGGGACGGTCCCAGCTGGCAGGAACGGATGAGGCGGCTCGCGCCGCCCGCAGCATGCGGGCCGGTGTCCTGGCGGGAGGCCGGCGGCCCGGGGGGTGGCGAGCCGCCCTTTCGGCGGGCGGCCCGGGAGTCCGCCGCCCGCGGGCGGCGCACGAAGCACCGCCCTAAGCTGGCTACTCGCTCGGCGATGTCGTCGCCGATTTCCGGGGTGCTCCGGCGCGCCCAGGCGCCCTGGCGCTCGACCAGATCCTCCGCCACGGCCTGCTCGATCTTGGCCGCCTCGGCGGTCAGGCCCAGATGGTCGCAGAGCAGCGCGGCGGAAAGGATGGCCGCGGACGGGTCGGCCTTCTGGCGGCCCGCGATGTCGGGCGCGCTGCCGTGTACCGGCTCGAACATGCTGGGGGCGGCGCCCTCGGGGTTGATGTTCCCGCTCGCGGCGAGGCCGATGCCGCCGGCGACGGCGGCACCCAGGTCGGTCAGGATGTCCCCGAACAGGTTGTCGGTGACCACCACGTCGAAGCGCTCGGGCTGGGTCACGAAGAACATGGACGCGGCGTCCACGTGGCAGTAGTCCACGGACACGTCGGCGAACTCCTTGGCCAGGCTGTCCACGGTCCGCTGCCAGAGGTCGCCCGCGTAGGTGAGCACGTTGGTCTTGTGTACGAGCGTGAGCTTGCGCCGGGGGCGGCCCATCGCCCGGCCGAATGCGTACCGGGCGACCCGGTGCACGCCGAACGCCGTGTTCAGGCTCTCCTGCGTGGCGATCTCGCCGGGGGTGCCCTTGCGCATGACGCCGCCGGCGCCCGCGTACGGGCCCTCGGTCCCCTCCCTGACCACGACCATGTCGATGTTCTCGGCCCGCGCGGCGGCCAGCGGGGTGGTCACACCGGGATACAGGCGGACCGGGCGGAGGTTGACGTACTGATCGAGCTCGAAGCGGAGCCTCAGCAGCAGCCCCCGCTCCAGCACGCCGCTGGGCACGCCGGGGTCCCCGACCGCGCCGAGCAGGATGGCGTCGTGCCCGCGGATCTCCTCAAGGACCGCATCGGGAAGCGTCTCACCGGTCCGGTGCCAGCGGCGCGCGCCCAGGTCATAGCTGGTCTCATTGATGGTCACGTCGTGGGCGGCGGCGCGGAGCACCTTGAGCGCCTCGGCGACGACCTCGGGCCCGATGCCGTCCCCGCCGATGACGGCGAGCCTGATGGTACGAGAAGCCATGTGAGAACCCTTAACGAGCAGACGGGGCGTGCGCCACCGCGAACGGGTGGCCGGTCCGGATAACGACAATAGCTGATGCCCGCCGGGAGTGTACGCGAGCTGGCACACAGGATCTCACGATGTGAGACAGCGGAGACCCGGGCCGCCGTGTCCGGCGCGGCGGCCCGGGCCGACCGGTCAGTCCTGTTCGGAACCGATCCAGCTCATCAGCGGTCGGAGCCGCGCGCCGACCTGCTCGATCTGCTCGTTGTGCTCGGCCTCACGCCGCTTGAGGAAGTTCGGCTTGCCCGCGTCGAACTCCTCGACCAGTTCGCGCGCGAACCGCCCGTCCTGGATCTCGGCGAGGATCTTGCGCATCTCTTCGCGGGTCTGCTCGTTGATGATGCGCGGGCCGCGGGTGTACCCGCCGAACTCCGCGGTGTCGGAGCACGACCAGTACATCTTGGAGATGCCACCCTCGTACATGAGGTCGACGATCAGCTTCATCTCGTGCAGGCACTCGAAGTAGGCGATCTCGGGCTGGTAGCCGGCGTCAACGAGGGTGCCGAAGCCCGCCTTGATGAGCTCGGAGACGCCACCGCAGAGCACGGTCTGCTCGCCGAACAGGTCGGTCTCGGTCTCTTCGGTGAACGTCGTCTTCAGCGCGCCGGCCCGGGTGCCGCCGATGCCCTTGGCGTAGGCGAGGGTCAGCGGCCAGGCTCGGCCGGTCGCATCGCGCTCGACCGCGACCAGCACGGGGACGCCGCGGCCGGCGTCGAACTGGCGGCGGACCAGGTGCCCGGGGCCCTTGGGCGCCACCATGCAGACGTCGACGCCGGGCGGGGGCTGGATGAGCCCGTACCGGATGCTCAGCCCGTGCGCGAAGAACAGCGCGTCCCCGTCGACCAGGCTCGGCGCGATCGCCTCCGTGTACAGCGCCCGCTGCAGGGTGTCGGGCACCAGGACCATGATCAGGTCGGCCTGCTCGCACGCCTCGGCGGGCGTGACGACCGGCAGGCCGTCATCTTCGGCCCTGGACCGGCTGCCCGAACCCTCCGGCAGGCCGACCCGCACGTCCACGCCCGAGTCCCGGAGCGAAAGCGCGTGCGCGTGCCCCTGGCTGCCATACCCCAGCACGGCGACGTGCCGGCTCTGGATTGCCGCAAGGTCGGCGTCGTCGTCGTAGAAAATCTCTGCCACTGCCTGGCCTTTCTTGATGATGTGTATGGGCTGAGCTGTGCGCTGGCCCTGGCTGGCGTCAGGCGCTGCGCTCGACGGGACGCAGCGCCCGGTCGGTAATCGACCGGCCACCGCGCCCGACCGCCACCATGCCGGACTGGACCAGCTCCTTGATCCCGAAGGGCTCGAGCATCCTGATCAGCGCGTCGAGCTTTTCCCGGTTGCCGGTGGCCTCAACGGTCACCGCGTCGAGCGCCACGTCGACCACCTTGGCCCGGAAGAGCTGCACGGTCTCGAGCACCTTCGACCGGCTCTCGGTGTCGGCACGGACCTTGATCAGCATGAGCTCTCGCTGGACCGCGAAGCCCTGCTCCAGCTCAACGATCTTGAGCACGTTGATCAGCTTGTTGAGCTGCTTGGTGACCTGCTCAAGGGGGCGCTCATCGCAGTTCACCACGATCGTCATCCGGGAGATCTCCTCGTGCTCGGTCGGCCCGACCGCCAGCGAGTCGATGTTGAACCCGCGCCGCGAGAACAGCCCGGCGATCCTCACCAGAACGCCCGGCTTGTTCTCCACCAGCACGGACAGCGTATGCCTACTCATATTTATCTGCCTCCCTCGCGGGCGCTTCGCTTGGTCGTGCCGCAGGCGCGCGAAGGGACACCGCGGGAGGCGGGTCCTCGGCGCCGGGACACCGCTACGGCCCTGGCGGGCGTGCGCGGTCGTGCCGGAGGCGCGCCAGTGGCGCGGCGGCCCGGCGCCTGCGGCGTACGCCGATTAGCCATAGCGGAACGATTACCTATTTTCCTCGTGGCTGTGGTCATTCTGAGCTGCCCCAGTCGGGGGCCATGTCGCGGGCGAACTGGATGTCGTCGTTGCTGGTGCCGGCCGGGACCATCGGCCAGACCATGGCGTCGCGGTGCACGATGAAGTCGATCACGACCGGCCGGTCATTGATCTCCATCGCCTGGTTGATCACCGCGTCCACGTCTTCCGGCTTCTCGCAGCGGATACCGGCGCAGCCGTAGGCTTCGGCCAGCTTGACGAAATCCGGGACGCGGGTGCCCGCGAGCGGCCCCGCCCCGGCGGGCTCCGCGTTGCCGGGAGCGGCACCGGGCAGATTTGCTGACGTGCCGGCGCGGCGCAGGTCAGTGTTGGAGTAACGCTCGTTGTAGAACAGCGTCTGCCACTGCCGGACCATGCCGAGGTTCCCGTTGTTGATGATCGCGACCTTGACCGGGATGCCCTCCAGCGCGCAGGTGGCGAGTTCCTGATTGGTCATCTGGAAGCAGCCGTCACCGTCGATGGCCCAGACGCACACGTCCGGGCGCCCCACCTTGGCGCCCATGGCCGCGGGCACCGCATAGCCCATGGTGCCGAGGCCACCGGAGTTCAGCCAGGTACGCGGGTGCTGATAGGAGATGAACTGAGCGGCCCACATCTGGTGCTGGCCGACGCCGGCCACGTAGACCGCCTCGGGCCCGGCGATCTCGCCGATGCGCTTGATCACGTACTGCGGCGCCAGCGTACCGTCGGTGGGCTCCTCGTAGCCCAGCGGGTAGGTGGTCCGCAAGGCGTCGAGCTGAGCCCACCAGGCGCTGTGGTCCTCCTGCTTCCCGGCCTGGTGCTCGGCCCGCACGGCCGTGATCAGGTCGGAAATCACCTCGCGGCAGTCGCCGACGATCGGCACGTCGGCCCGCCGGTTCTTGGAGATCTCGGCCGGGTCGATGTCCGCGTGCACGATCGCGGCGTCGGGCGCGAACGACGCCAGGTTTCCCGTCACCCGATCGTCGAAGCGGGCCCCGAGCGCGATGATCAGGTCGGATTTCTGCAGGGCGCCGACCGCGGCGACCGTGCCGTGCATGCCGGGCATGCCGAGGTGCTGCGGGTGCCCGTCCGGGAAGGCGCCCCGGGCCATCAGGGTCGTGACGACCGGGATGCCGGTCAGCTCGGCCAGGGTCAGCAATTCGGGTGCGGCGCCCGCCTTGATGATGCCGCCGCCGCAATACAGAACGGGCCGCTGCGCGCCGGTCATCATCCGGGCGGCCTCACGGACCTGGCGGGAGTGCGGGCGGGTCACCGGGTGATACCCGGGCAGGTCCAGTGGCACCGGCCAGCCGAAGTCGGTCTGCGCCTGCATCGCGTCCTTGGCGATGTCGACCAGGACCGGGCCGGGGCGCCCGGTGGAGGCCAGGTGGAACGCCTCCGCGATCGTCCTCGCGATGTCCTCGGCCTTGGTCACCAGGAAGTTGTGCTTGGTGACCGGGAGGGTGATGCCGGAAATATCGGCTTCCTGGAAGCCGTCCGTGCCGATCAGGCTGGTGGACACCTGGCCGGTGATCGCGACCAGCGGAACCGAGTCCATGTAGGCGTCCGCGATCGGGGTGACCAGGTTGGTCGCGCCCGGGCCCGAGGTGGCCATGCACACCCCGGTCCGCCCGGTCGCCTGCGCGTATCCGGTCGCGGCATGCCCCGCGCCCTGTTCGTGCCGGACCAGGATGTGCCGCACCTCGTCCGAGTCCAGGAGCGGATCGTAGGCCGGCAGGATGGCGCCGCCCGGCAGGCCGAACACCACGTCCGCACCGACCTTCTCGAGCGCGCGGACCAGCGCCTGGGCGCCGGTCATCCGGATCCGGGACGCGGGCCCCGCCTGTGTCCCCGCGCTGGTTGTTGCGGCGCTGGTTGTCGCGGTGCTGGCCGTCCCGGGCGTGGCGCCGCTCGCGGCCGCACCGGCCGGGGGGCCGGCAGTCGCCGCCGTCGCGCCACCTGCCGTGGCCGCCGGGGTGGGGCCGGGCGCAGCCTCCGGAAGGCCGCCGCCGGCTGAGGCGGCGGCATCGTTCACGATCGCACTGGGATCCGCGACCGCCTGCGGGCCGGCCGGCGCGGTGCCCCGAGGAGCGCTTCCGGCGCCGTTCGCGCCAGCGGCAGCCGGGCCTGGCGTGCTGCGCGGCCTGGCCGCGCTGTCCTCACCGCGGGCCGCCTGGTCATCTGGGTCCGCGCCACCGGTGGTCCCGGCCGCGTCACGATGCGCCGCCCGCGCGGCCAGGTCCAGCGGCGTGGGGCCGGGATGCGCGCGCGCCGGGTGGGCGGGTTTCGTCTGCTCAGTCATCCGATGGTTTCCTTGTTAGCGAGAGACTCCGCTGCGAGCGCGTTTGCAAGCGGACGGGCATTAAAAAACCCCTCGTGCCCGGTGGCAGTCGAGGGGAGCGCGCAGAAGCTGGCTTGGTCAGCGGCCTGCGCGCCAGCCAAGTACCAGAATGAGTATCATGTTCACACCACACACCATGTCCCATAGATCGCGCGGCGTCAACTTGAAGCCGGATACGTCTCAGCTCGTGAGACGCGCACCCCGGTCCAGAATGATCTGGCGGTCGGAGGGCCGGCGTGGCCCGGGGCCATGGGGGTTCCGTGGGGAGACGCGGGGTCAGGGGGCCGGGGCGGGGGTCTTGCCCTGGCGGGAGTTTTCGGGGCCGGGGTCACCCTGGTTGGCGCCGGGCTCGCGGTCGCCGCTCGCGCCGTGATCGCGCTCGGTGGCGTCCCTGCGGTCGCCGCCGTGGGCCAGGTCGGTGGGGGCGGTGGCGATGAGGGACTCGATGCCGGGGGCGGCCATGGGCCGGCCCACCAGGAAACCCTGGCCGTAGCCGCAGCCAACTTCGCGGAGCAGTTGCAGCTGCAGCGCGTCCTCGATGCCCTCCGCGACCACCTGGATGCCGAGTTCGCGGCCGACCTGCACGATGGTTTTGGTCAGCAGGGTCAGCGTCTCGTCGTGGCCCAGCCCGGCCACGAAGGACGGGTCGATCTTGATGATGTCGACGGGCAGGCCGCGCAGGTAGGCCAGCGACGCGTAACCCGTGCCGAAGTCGTCGATGGCGAGCCGCACGCCCAGGCGGCGCAGCTCCGCGAGGCGCCCCACCATCAGGCCGCCGTCCTCGACGAGCACGCGCTCGGTCACCTCCAGGGTGAGCGCCTCCGGCGGCAGGCCGCTGTCGGCGAGCGCGGCAGCCACCGACTCGGGGAACCGGGCTGAGTTGATCTGGCGCATGGACAAGTTCACCGATACCCCGACGTTCCACGAGTCAGCCCGCCACGCTGCGCCCTGCTGGCAGGCGATGGTCAGCACCCACGCCCCGAGCGGCACGATCAGGCCCGAGTCCTCGGCCACGTCGAGGAAGTCGGCCGGCGGCACGGCCGCGCCATCGCGCCACCACCGCACCAGCGCCTCGGCGCCGATCACGCGGGACGTCTCCAGGTCGACCACCGGCTGGTACTGAACGGTCAGTTCCTGCCGCGAGATCGCGCCCTGCAGGTCGCTCGCGAGTTCCAGCCGCCGGACCACGTCGGCGTGCATATGCGCCGCGAATACCTCGACCCGGCCGCCGCCGCTGTCCTTGGCTTTGGACATCGCGACGTCGGCGTTCCGCAGCACCAGGCCGGGGGGCGAGCCGTCGGCCAGGGCCACGCCGACGCTCGCGGTCAGCGCGATGTCACGGCTCGCCACGCGGAACGGCGCGGAGCTGATCGTCCCGGCCATCCGTTCAGCGATGTCCGCGATGTCCGCGACGCCAGGGGCACCGTCGATGAGGGCCGCGAACTCGTCACCGCCCCAGCGCGCCACCGTGTCGTGCGGCGGCACGGCCGCGCGGAGCCGTCGGGCCGCCTGCGCGAGCACCAGGTCGCCGGCGCCATGACCGACGGAATCGTTGACCGCGGTGAAGCCGTCCAGGTCGAGGAAGATCACGCCCGTTTCGGTGCCATCACCACGGCGGCGCAGCGCGTCCCGCGCCCGCTCTTCGAGGTAGGCCCGGTTCGGCAGGCCGGTCAGCCCGTCGTGGAAGGTCAGATGGGTGACCTGCTGGCGCAGCGCCACCTGATCGCTGATGTCGCGCGCCGTCACGAGCAGCTGGTCCTGCTCGCCGGGAACCAGGTACGGCATGACCGTGGACTCGATATGCCGCCAGGTGCCGTCGGCGGTCCGTACCCGGACCGGGAACCGGCCCGGTACGTCGCCGGCCCCAGCGTCCGGTGATGTGTTCGCTGTTGCCGATGCCGGCGTGCCTGGAGTTGTCGTTTCCCCGGCAGCGTCGTTGTCGTATCTGTCCGGCTCGGCGGACCCCCCGAGCGCGGCGCGGACGGCGCGGATGGCCACGGCCCGGTCCTCCGGGTGGACCAGATCATCCAGCCGCACACCGTCCAGGCTCTCGGGCGAATAGCCGAAGTCGGCCACCGCCGGGCTCGCGTAGCTGATCCGGCCCGCCAGGTCGGTCACCAGGACCACGTCGCTGGTCCGATCGGCGAGCTCACGCAGGCTGCCGCTCGAATCCCGCCAGGCGCGCAGCACCGCACTGGTCTCCCACACCAGTGCGAGCACCCGCGCCACCAGGACGAGCAGGGCCGCGCTGCCGGCGACCGCCACAGCCAGGCCCGCGGGCCGGCTGGCGCCGACGACGGCGAGGCTCGAGGCGGGCGTGCCCACCAGCTCCCGGACCAGGACCACGAGCGTGGCGACCGCGACGGCAAGGGCCGAGACGATGGTGGCCCGGCCGGATCCGACGATCCGCCCGGAGCCGGGGATGCTGCGCGGCAGCCTCCCTATCTCCGGCACGCGTGCCCGGGAGATCCACGGCGTTAGCCCGATCAGGCAGAACGCAAGCACCTGGGCCACCTGCTGGGCCAGGGATTGATGCCCGGACGACAGCCGGGACCCGACGCCGAGGGCGTCACCGACGCCGATCGTGAGCAGGGCGAGATAAGGCAGGAGGACCCGCCGCCAGCCCGCGACCAGGGCGGGCAGCAACATGCCCAGCACCGCGGCGTCCGCCAGCGGGTGCACGAGGCTGAGCAGGAACGTACCGGGCCCCTCACCCGAACGCCGGAAGTCCGCGCCGAACAGCGTGACCCAGCCGATGACGAGCAGGGCGATGGCCATAACGTAACCATCGGCGAGCGAGGAAAGGATCGAGTGGGTGTCAGCCTCGTCCGGCCTGATCGCCGGGTCGGCCCCGTCCGGCCACCCACCGTCCGGGGGCTCCGCGGCCAGGGCGGTCACGCCGACCACGAACGGTCCCAGGGCCAGGAGCGGCGCCACGTCCGCGAGCGAGAGCGGCCCGGACGTCCCGAAGGCGCCGGCGAAAAGCTGGTCGGCGAGCAGCCCCGCGAACCAGAACACCGCGGCCCCCGCGAGCCAGCGGTAGCCCCGGGCGGCGCCACCCGACTGGCGGGACGCACCGAACAACAAGCTCACCACGGCGGCGCACGAAACCAGGAGGCCGACGACGTTCATCTTCGGTCCCCCCAGATGAGCTCCTGCACGTAGCTCCTTTCGGCGTACCGCGGTGGCTGCTCACCGACCTGGTGAGGGTCGCGCGCACGCTCTATGTTCCGGTGACCGTCAGTCACCATGGACTCGTATCCCTTGGCGCCTGACGCTGTCCGGATTCGCCGGGGAACAGGCAACGGTCTCGGAACCGATCGTGGCGCTCACTCTATGTACGGGAGGTCACGCTTCGGTTGAGGAAGGGCCTACACCGGGCGACATCTGCGGTTACGGAAAGGCGTATGAGGTCGTCCATTCCGGTTCATCCTAGAACGTCTTTAGGGTGATCCGAATGAACGCAGCGTAGTTACGTGGCTGGTAAGGACCTTTCGGCTGGCAGGCGCCGCAGGCGCAACTCCGGCGGGCGCGGAACCAGGGGTAGATCGGTAGATGGGAGTCACGGCTAGAATCCGTATATCCCCAGGGCTTCCACCGGAGGCCCACAGCAACCTGCCCGGGAACACCGAGCCGGAGGAGAGGTCACCGTGCGGAAGGTCCTTATCGCGAACCGCGGCGAGATCGCGGTGCGCGTCATCCGGGCCTGCCGGGACGCGGACCTGGCCAGCGTGGCCGTCTACGCTGAACAGGACATCGACGGTCTGCACACGCGGCTGGCGGACGAATCGTATTCGCTGGACGGGGCCACCCCGGCGGAGACCTACCTCAACATCGAGAAGATCATCAAGGTGGCGGCCGAGTCCGGCGCGGACGCGATCCACCCGGGCTACGGTTTCCTGGCCGAGAATGCCGACTTCGCCCGGACCGTCGTCGCGGCCGGGCTGACCTGGATCGGGCCGCCCCCCGAGGCCATCGAGGCGCTGGGCGACAAGGTGCGCGCCCGGCACATCGCCCGCGTGGTCAGCGCCCCGCTGGCGCCGGGAACCACCGACCCGGTCTCCGGCCCCGGAGAGGTGGTCACGTTCGCGCGCCGGTATGGGCTGCCGGTGGCCATCAAGGCCGCGTTCGGCGGCGGCGGGCGCGGGCTCAAGGTCGCCTGGACCATGGACGAGGTGGAGGACCAGTTCGCGTCCGCCGTGCGGGAAGCCGTGACCGCGTTCGGGCGGGGTGAATGTTTCGTCGAGCGGTACCTCGACCGGCCGCGGCACGTCGAGACCCAGTGCCTCGCCGACGCCCACGACAACGTGGTGATCGTCTCGACACGGGACTGCTCGCTGCAGCGCCGCCACCAGAAGCTCGTCGAGGAGGCGCCGGCGCCATTCCTGACCCCCGGGCAGATCTCGCTGATGCACGAGTCGTCCAAGGCCATCCTGCGCAAGGCCGGTTACCAGGGCGCGGGTACGTGCGAGTTCCTCGTCGGGCAGGACGGGACGGTCAGCTTCCTGGAGGTGAACACGCGGCTCCAGGTGGAGCACCCGGTGAGCGAGGAGATCACGGGCATCGACCTGGTGCGGGAAATGTTCCGGATCGCCGAGGGCGAGGAGATCGGGTACGACGATCCGCCCGTCCGCGGCCACTCGATCGAGTTCCGGATCAACGCCGAGGACCCCGGGCGCAACTTCATGCCCGCCCCCGGGACGATCCGGTCCTGGCAGCTCCCGGCCGGCCCCGGCGTCCGGATCGACGCGGGATATGAGCCGGGCATGACCGTGCCGCAGGCCTTCGACTCCCTGATCGCCAAGCTGATCGTCACCGGCGCCACCCGGCGCCAGGCCATCGAGCGGGCCCGGCGCGCCCTGGCGGAGTTCGAGGTGGAGGGGATGCCGACCGTGCTGTCCTTCCACCGCGCTGTCGTCAGCAACCCCGCCTTCACCAGCGAGCCGATGTTCGTGCACACGCGCTGGATCGAGGCCGATTTCAAGACGGAGATCCCGCCGCAGGCCAGCGCGCCCGCGGAGGAGCCGACCGCGCGCGAGCGGATGGTCGTCGAGGTCGGCGGGCGACGGCTCGAGGTCGTGGTACCGGTCGCCCTGACCCTGTCCGGTGCGGCTCCGGTGGCCACGGGTGCTCCGGCCGAACGGCGCGGCGCCAGGCCCCGGCACAAACATGTGGCGCCGACCGGCGGCGGGGCCGGCCTCACCAGCCCCATGCAGGGCACTGTCGTCAAGATTGTCGCCTCGGACGGGCAGGCCGTCTCGGCGGGCGACCCCATCGTCGTGCTCGAGGCGATGAAGATGGAGCAGCCGGTGACCGCGCACAAGGACGGTACCGTGACGGAGCTGTCCATCGAGGTGGGCCAGACGGTCACGACAGGGACCGTGCTCTGCCGTATCGAGGATCCGAACGAGGACTGAGGCTGAGTGCCGCGAATCCCTGGTGACCCGGGAATCGGCGGGAGACTTCGGTTCGCGATCGGATTCCGGCTACCGCCCGAGAACCGCGACTGGGTGCGGCACGAGCTCACCGATGCGGGCTGGCGGGGCCGGACCGTGCTGCGCCACCTGATCGTGATGGTGCCCATCTGCTGCGTGCTCGCGGCGCTGCCCGGTCCGCTGTGGCTGCGCCTCATGGTGCCGGGACTCGCCATCGCCGGCAGCGTGTTCACGGTGGTCGCCTACGCCGACAACATCCGGGTCACCCGGCTGCGCCAGCACCATCTCCCGGTCCCAGACGACCCCGACCTGGGCCACCCGGCCCACTGAACTGGCCCGGGGGGCGTGACCAGCGCGGGCTACGGCGAGGCGCTCATACCGGCCCAGCGAGTCCCGGGCTTTAGCCCGGGCGAGTGGCCGGTGTGTCGGCGAGTTACCGCAGCGGGGCGCGAAGCGCAGCGGGGGGTTCCGGGGGGTCGTCCCCCCGGATTATGCTGCCGCGCCGGGGAGGGACTCGGTGGTGATCCGGGTGTTGTCGTCCCACAGCGCGTTGATCGCGGTCGCGGCCATCACGTGGACGCCGGCCCCGATCGCGCGCTCGTCCACGTCGAACGTGGGCTGGTGGATGTCCAGTTCCTGGGCGGAGCCGGGCGTGCGCACCCCGAGCCGGGCGAAGGAACCGGGCACGGACTCCAGGTACCAGGCGAAGTCCTCACCGCCCAGGCTCTGCGGCGTGCCCACCACGGCCTCGGGCCCCAGCGTCTGCTCCGCGGCGGCTACGAACATCGCGGTGCTCATCGGATCGTTGACCGCCGGTGGCACTTTCCGCGAGTAGCTCATCTCGGCGAAGACCCCGTAGGCGCCGGCGACCGAACCGACGAGTTCCCTGAGCAAGTCGGGGGCCCCGTGCCAGGCGTCGTCGTCCAGGCACCGAACGGTGCCCTCCACGATCCCTTCGTCGGGGATGGCATTGGCCGTCGTGCCGGCGCTGACCCGGCCCCAGACCAGGCTCAGGCTGGACCGCGGGTCCACCCGCCGGGAAAGTGCGGCCGGCAGTTCAGTGATGATCTTGCCGAGCGCGTAGACGAGGTCGGCAGTCAGATGCGGCCGCGCGGTGTGCCCGCCCGGCCCGGTGACGCGCACGGAGATCCGGTCACACGCCGCGGTGATGGGACCGTTCCGGATACCGACCTGGCCGACGTCGATTTTGGGGTCGCAATGCAGGGCGAAGATGCGGCCCACCGAGGTGATGCCGCCCGCGGCGAGCACGTCGAGCGCGCCACCGGGAACCTCCTCGGCCGGCTGGAAGATCAGCCGGACCCGGCCGGGCAGCAGCCCCTGGGCGGCCTGGCCGGCCAGGAACAGGCCGGTGCCGAGCAGCACGGTGGTGTGCACGTCGTGCCCGCAGGCGTGACAGACGTTGGGGACGGTCGAGCGGTACGGGACGTTCTTCTCGTCGGGCATCGCCAGGGCGTCGATGTCGGCACGGAGCGCGATGACCGGGCGTGCGGCGGTCTCGTGGTCATGGTCGCTGCCGCCGATGTCGACGATCAGGCCGGTGCCCTTGGGCAGGATCACCGGGCGGAGGCCCGCAGCCGCCAGCCGCAGCGCGATGCGGCGCGTGGTGCGGTGCTCGGCGTAGCCGACTTCCGGGTTGGCGTGCAGGTCGCGGCGGAACGCGATGAGCTCGGCCTCGTGCTTGGCGATAAAGGCTTCGAGATCGCCCGCCAGGTCATTTCCTTCCATACCCGCCTTCCCCCGGGATGACGAAACGGTCCTCGGCAAACTCAGTGACAAGCGCGTCGACAACGGCGGTCATGTCGCCGTCATAGGCGAGAACGGCACGCTGTCTTTCGTACGAAGCCCCGTGATCAAGCACTTCAGAGGTTACTCGCAGCTCTTCAAGACAGCCAAGCCGATCGGCGACAGGCTCGAGCTCGCGGACGAGTTCATAAAGCTCGTCGCGGAGCGGCGCCGTCGTACCTGACTCATCGGTGATCACCGTCGCGTCAAGACCATATCTCGTCGCCCGCCATTTGTTGTCGCGAACGACCCAAGACGACGGACTCGGAAGCTGGTAGCCGCGATCCAGCTGGGCGTCGAAGAGCTGCACGAGGCTCTGCGAGAGGGCGGCGACCATCCCGATTTCGCGGGCCGTGGGCAGGCCGTCAAACATCCGGATCTCGACGGTGCCCAGATCCGGATGCGGGCGGACGTCCCACCACACTTCCTTGATGCTGCGGATGGTTCTGGCCCGCAACAGCGTGTCCATGTACTCCTCGAACTCACCCCAGCTGGAAAGCCGGTGCGGGGGACCCGCAGTCGGCAGGTCGCCGAAGATGACCGCCCTGGTCGAGGCGAGCCCGGTGTCCTGCCCGTTCCAGAACGGGCTGGACGCCGTGAGCGCCAGGAAATGCGGCAGATATACGGCGAGCGCATTGACGACGGGAATCGCCTTGCCGCCGTCCCGCAGCCCAACGTGGACGTGGACACCGAAGGTCTGAATCCTCCGGGCCAGCCATTGCATTTGCTCGACAAGTTCCGCATACCGAGCAATAGGCGCCATCTTGGCATCGCGCCAGTTGCTTACTGGATGCGTCCCGGCGCAGGCCAATAGGATACTGCGGCCGGCCGCGATCTGCTGGAGTTCTTCGATTGTCTTCCCGAGGTCGGCCTTGGCCTCTGACACAGTGCTGCAAACGCCCGTCACGATCTCCACGGTCGACTGCATGAGCTCATGGCGGATCTTCGGGTGCTCACCGCTCGCGTCCAGGCCGGGCAGCGCGGCGAGGACCTCGTCGGCGTCCTGGCGCAGGAGCCTGGTCCGGGCGTCGATGAGCTGCAGTTCCCACTCGATCCCGAGCGTCGGGCCGCGAGAGGGATTCCAGCTGATAGCCACCGGCAACCTCCGTTCGGGCATGCGGTTGCGGCGTGGGCTCGAAATAACATGGGCGCAGAAAAGACGAGAGAGTTAATTAGGCAAGCCTAAATGCGTTCCGGTTAGTAAGCGTCCGGCGGCCGGTAAACGCCCCATACGTCGCGAAGCGCGTCACCGACCTCGCCGAGGGTGGCCTCCGCCCGCAGCGCCTCGCGCAGCGGGTACAGCAGGTTCGGTGCCCTCCGCGGTGGCCTTGAGGCGCTCGATCTCGGCCGTCTGGAAACCGCGCTCGATCGCCGCGACGGCCCCGCCCATGTCCTCGATGGTGGTCATCAGGCCCATGGGGCATCCTCGATGTCGCTTGTCATGGACTCGATGGCGTAGGAGCGCCGGTTGGACTCCGTGGCGCTGGCGAATCCGGCGTACTGCCGCATCGTCCAGGGCCGTTTCGTGTACATCGTCGGGTAGACGCCCCGGGTATACGGATACGCTTCTGGCTTGCCGAGCTTCTCTTCCGGACGGAAATTTGTAAGCTGTTCTTCGTCGTAAACGGGTTCGATCCGCAATCCGGATTCCGACATTCGCTGCATACGCACACGTTACGGCGAAGAGCCGGTTTTGGCGCGGGGGGCGACCGAGCATGGGGTGCGGGCCGTCACGGTCCGGCGCTTCCGGGCAGGCTGCGCCCTCGCGAGAAGAGGGCCATCGCGGGAAGAAAGAGAACGGGAAAGACCGGTGAACGCGAAGGGAGATCGGTGACGGAGCGTATCCGCACGGCTCTGTTCAGAGGCGCAGCCCTTCTCGCGGCGTGCTCCGTGACCGGCGCCGTGGCGCTGAGCTCGCCCGCGCAGGCCCAGCCGCCCGCTCGGGCCCCGGCGGCCCCTGGCCCGGCACGCTCCACTCAGGCCAGCGCCACGCGGGGCCCAGCCACCGGGCCCACCACCGAATCACCTCGGCAGCAGGCGGCGGCCGCGGCGCTGCTGCGGCAGGCCAGCGCGGAGCCGGCCAACCCGGCCACTGTGGGCGGCGCGCAACTGGCCGGGAGCGGCGTGATCGTGAACGGCCCGGCGGCCCCGCTGCCCAAGGTTCCCGCGTCGGCGTACGTGGTCGCCGACGCCGGAACCGGCCAGGTCCTGGCGGCCAAGGACCCGCACGGCCTGCTGCGCCCGGCGAGCACGCTCAAGATGCTGACGGCGGTCGCACTCGCCCCGCTGCTGAACCCGGACGCCACGGTGGTGGCGTCGGCGCAGGCTTCCAACGTCACCCCGAACATCGCGGGGCTGGTACGCGGCCAGGCCTACAAGGTGTCCGACCTGTTCTACGCACTGCTGCTGATCTCGGCGAACGACGCCGCGATCGCCCTGGCGCAGGCGACCGGCTCGCTGGGCAACGGCGTCGCGCTGATAAACGCCGAAGCGCACCACCTGCAGGCGTACGACGTCGACGCGAAGGACCCGAACGGGCTCGACGTTCCCGGCCAGCACGTCTCCGCGTACGACCTGGCGCTGATCGCCCGGCAGGCGCTGACCATGCCGGATGTCATGCGGTACGACTCGGCCAGAGAAGCGCATTTCCCGGTCACGTCCCGCAGGGCGGAGACGCTGTCCAACCAGAACGAGCTGCTGACCAGGTACCCGGGCGGCATCGGCGGCAAGATCGGCTGGACCGGCGCCGCGGAGGCGACCTACATCGGGATGGCCCGCCGGAACGGCGTCACGCTGATCGTAACGATCCTGCACTGCACCTCGCTGACCGAGGTGAGCTACGCGTCGAAGTTGCTGAACTGGGGATTCGCGCAGGACGACCGGACCCGGCCGATCGGGACGCTGGTCAGCCCGCTCGCGGCTACCCCGGCCCCCTCGGCCAAGCCCACCGCGCCCCCCGTCACTTCGGGCACCATCACCGGCCCGAAGATCCCGCGCGGGCCGGCGGCCGCGTCCATCGCCCTGATCATCCTCGCCGCCGCGGCCGCCATCGCGGCGATCCTGCTGCGGCGCCGCTCCCCGTCACGCTGAATTGACTAGCCGGCGCGGTCCACGCGGGGGACGAAGCCGATCCGGTCCCGGACCAGGGCCATGGTCGGGCGAGCCTCCCGGCCGGCCCGCGCGGCCCCGTCGGCCAGTATCTTGTCCAGGGTTTCGGAGTCGGCGAGGATCGCCTCGGTCCGCTCGCGGATCGGCGCGAACGTGGCCACCGCGATCTCGGCCAGGTCCTTCTTGAACTGGCCGTAGCCCTTGCTGCCGTACTTCGCCTCGATCGAGGCGATCGGCTCGCCGGTCAGCGCCGAGTAGATGCGCAGCAGGTTCGTGACGCCCGGCTTGGCCTCGTCATCGGCGCGCACGTCGCTGCCGGCGTCGGTGACGGCGCGGGCGATCTTCCGCCGGATCTGCGCGGGGTCGTCCAGGACGTCCACGATGCCCTGCAAGGACGACGACGACTTGCTCATCTTGCTCGCCGGGTCCTGCAGGTCCCCGATCCGGGCGACCGACGGGAGGATGTAGGGGTCGGGCAGCACGAAGGTCTCGCCGAACCGGTAGTTGAAGCGCTGGGCGAGGTCCCGGGTCAGCTCCAGGTGCTGGCGCTGGTCCTCCCCCACCGGCACCTGGTCCGCCTGGTACAGCAGGATGTCGGCCGCCTGCAGGATCGGGTAGGTGAACAGGCCGACGGAGGCCTGCTCGGACCCGCCCTTGGTCGCCTTGTCCTTGAACTGCGTCATCCGGCTGGCCTCGCCGAACCCGGTCAGGCAGCTGAGGACCCAGGCGAGCTCGGCGTGCTCGGGCACGTGGCTCTGCAGGAACAGCGTGCAGCGCTCCGGCTCCAGGCCAGCCCCGATCAGCTGCGCCGCCGCGACCCGGCTCCGCCGCCGCAGCGCATCCGGGTCGTGCGGGACCGTGATCGCATGCAGGTCCACCACGCAGTAGAACGCGTCGTGGTCCTCCTGCAACTTCACCCACTGCCGGACGGCGCCGAGGTAGTTGCCAAGGTGGAACGAGTCGGCGGTGGGCTGGATGCCGGAAAGCACGCGTGGCCGGTTCATGCCCGTGAGTCTACGAACGCCGACCGGCCGAACGCGACTGGATAACGCGGTCGGCGAGCCCGAGATCAGCGCACTCGGGGAATGGGGCCGGTCGCGTTGATGCTGCCCATGGCGTTCTGCGGGCCGTGGGCGTCCCGGGGGGCGCCGGGGGCCACGACCACCTCGACGCGCTGGAACTCCTTCAGGTCGGAATAACCGGCGGTGGCGATCGTCCGGCGCAGCGCGCCCATGAGGTTCATTGACCCGTCCGGGACCGCGGACGGCCCGTGCAGGATGCGCTCGATGGTCCCGGCCGTGCCCACATTGACCCGCGCGCCGCGCGGCACCTCCGGGTGGCTGGCCTCACTGCCCCAGTGGTAGCCGCGTCCGGGGGCCTGCTCCGCGCGGGCCAGCGGCGAGCCGACCATCACCGCATCCGCGCCGCAGGCCAGCGCCTTGGCCATGTCCCCGCTGCGGGTCATGCTGCCGTCCGCGATCACGTGCACGTACCGGCCGCCGGACTCGTCCAGGTAGTCGCGCCGGGCCGCCGCGACGTCGGCGATGGCCGTCGCCATCGGCACCGCGACGCCGAGGACCGCCGCCGTCGTGTGGCCGGAGCCACCGCCGAAGCCCACCAGCACCCCGGCCGCCCCGGTCCGCATGAGATGCAGGGCGGCGGTGTAGGTGGCACAGCCGCCGACGATCACGGGCACGTCGAGCTCGTAGATGAACTGCTTCAGGTTCAGCGGCTCGGCACGGCCGGACACGTGCTCGGCGGACACGGTGGTGCCCCGGATCACGAAGATGTCCACGCCGGCGTCGATGACCGCCTTGTAGTAGCGGGCGGTCCGCTGCGGCGAGAGGCGGCCCGCGGTGGTGACCCCGGCCCGGCGGATCTCCTCGATCCGCCGGCCGATCAGCTCCTCCTTGATCGGCGCCGCGTACATCTCCTGGAGCCGGCGGGTGGCGGCCTGCTCGTCGAGCTCGGTCACCTCGGCGATCAGCGGGGTGGGGTCCTCGTACCGCGTCCACAGGCCCTCGAGGTCCAGTACCGCCAGGCCGCCCAGCCGCCCGATCTGGATGGCGGTCTGCGGTGAGACGACGCTGTCCATCGGGCACGCGATCAGCGGCAGCTCGAACCGGTAGGCATCGATCTGCCAGGCGATCGACACCTCCTCAGGGTCCCTCGTCCGGCGGGACGGGACGATACCGATCTCGTCGAGGGAATAGGCCCGGCGCCCGCTCTTACCCCGCCCGATTTCCACTTGGGTCACGCTTACCCGTCTCTCATAGCTGTCCGCGTACTTGGCCGCGTACTTGGCCGTCTACGGACGGCGGACACTGTAGTTCGGCGCCTCAACGGTCATCTGAATGTCGTGCGGGTGGCTCTCCTTCAGGCCGGCCGGGGTGACCCGGACGAACTGCGCCTGTTGAAGGTCGGCGATGGTCCGCGCGCCGCAGTAGCCCATGGCGGCGCGCAGGCCCCCAACGAGCTGGGTGGCGACGGCGGCCAGCGAGCCGCGGTAGGGCACCTGGCCCTCGACGCCCTCGGGCACGAGCTTGTCCTCGCGCAGCACGTCGTCCTGGAAGTAGCGGTCCTTGGAGTAGGAGCGCCCCCGTTCCCGGTTGCGCATCGCGCCCAGCGACCCCATGCCGCGGTAGAGCTTGTACTGCTTGCCGTTGATGAACACCATCTCGCCGGGCGTCTCCTCGCATCCGGCGAGCAGGCCGCCGAGCATGACCGTGTCGGCGCCCGCGGCGATGGCCTTGGCGATGTCGCCGGAGTACTGCAGCCCGCCATCCCCGATCAGCGGGACGCCGGCCGGGTGGGCGGCCCGGGCCGCCTCGTAGATCGCAGTGACCTGGGGAACGCCCACCCCGGCGACCACCCGGGTGGTGCAGATCGAGCCGGGCCCCACCCCGACCTTGACCCCGTCCGCCCCGGCGTCGATCAGCGCCTGCGCGCCGGCCCGGGTGGCCACGTTGCCGCCGACCACCTCGACGCCGGTGTTGGCCTTGAGCTGGGCGACCATGTCCAGGACGCGTCGGGCGTGTCCGTGCGCGGTGTCCACGATGAGGAAATCGACCCCGGCGTCGATGAGAGCCTGGGCGCGGCGCTTTGCGTCCTCGCCCACCCCGACGGCCGCGCCGACGACGAGCCGACCGCCCGGGTCCTTGGTGGCCAGCGGGTACTCCTCGCTCTTGGCAAAGTCCTTGACCGTGATCAGGCCGCGCAGCTTTCCCGCGCCGTCGATGAGCGGCAGCTTCTCGACCTTATGGCGCTGGAGCAGGGCCAGCGCCTCCGCTGGGGCCACCCCCACGCGCGCGGTCACGAGCGGCATGGGCGTCATGACCTCGGAGACGGGGCGGTCCCGGTCGGTCTCGAACCGGATGTCGCGGTTGGTCACGATGCCGAGCAGCACGCCGTCGCCGCTGATGACCGGCAGGCCGGAGATCCGGTACCGGCCGCAGATCCGGTCGACGTCGGCCACCGTGGCGTCCGGCGTGCAGGTCACCGGGTCGGTGATCATGCCCGCCTCGGATCGCTTGACCACGTCGACCTGCTGGGCCTGGTCCTCGATCGCGAGGTTGCGGTGCAGCACCCCGACGCCGCCCTGGCGGGCCATGGCCACGGCCATCCGCGCCTCGGTCACGGTGTCCATGGCCGACGACACCAGCGGCATCCGCAGGCTGATCCGCCGGGTGATGCGCGTGCCGGTGCCGGCCTCGGCGGGCAGGACGTCGGACGCGGCCGGGAGCAGCAGCACGTCGTCGAACGTCAGTCCGGGAGGGGCGAACTTGTCTGACTCGTTCATGGCACCTTCAGCGACGCGGTGGCCGGGGGACATCTTCCATCCTAGTGAGCGCCCGGGACGCCCGGACGCGAACGGCGGGCCGGCCCCGCGTGGGAGCCGGCCCGCCGGGTGGAACAGTTAGTGCGAGTGACCGTGGCTGTGGCCGGCCGCGGCCGGCTCCTCGTCCTCCGGCTTGTCCACCACGAGGACCTCGGTGGTGAGCAGCATGCCGGCGATGGAGGCCGCGTTCTGCACTGCGGAGCGCGTCACCTTGACCGGGTCGATCACGCCCTGGGCGATCAGGTCGCCGTACTCACCGGTGGCGGCGTTGTAGCCGCTGCCGGGCGGCATGGAAGCCACCTTCGCCGCGACCACGGAACCCTCGGCGCCCGCGTTGATGGCGATCCACCGGCAGGGCTCCGACAGGGAGTTCCGCACGATGCGCACGCCGGTCGCCTCGTCGCCGGTGCGGCCGAGGTCGTCGAGGTCGTTGGCGATCGCCACGAGGGCGCTGCCGCCGCCCGCCACGATGCCTTCCTCGATCGCCGCCCGGGTGGCGGAGATCGCGTCTTCCAGGCGGTGCTTCTTCTCCTTGAGCTCGACCTCGGTGGCCGCGCCCGCGCGGAGCACACACACCCCGCCGGACAGCTTGGCCAGCCGCTCCTGCAGCTTCTCGCGGTCCCAGTCGGAGTCGGTGCCCTCGATCTCGGTCCGGATCTGGCGGATCCGGTCCTGGATCGCGGTCTTGTCCCCGGCGCCGTCGATGACCGTCGTCGTGTCCTTGGTGACCACGATCCGGCGGGCCCGGCCCAGGTCGTCCAGGCTGATGTTGTCCAGGCGCAGGCCGAGCGCCTCGCTGACGACCTGGCCGCCGGTCAGGACGGCCATGTCGGCGAGCATCGCCTTGCGCCGGTCACCGAAGCCGGGCGCCTTCACCGCGACCACGTTGAGCAGGCCGCGGATCTTGTTCACGACCAGCGTCGACAGGGCCTCGCCCTCGACGTCCTCCGCGACCACGAGCAGCGGCCGCTTGGACTCCGCGATCTTCTCCAGCAGCGGCAGGAACTCGCTCATCGAGGAGATCTTGCCCTCGCTGATGAGGACGTAGCCGTCCTCGAGCACGGCCTCGAGCCGGTCCTGGTCGCTGATGAAGTACGGGGAGATGTACCCCTTGTCGAACTGGAGGCCCTCGGTGAACTCCAGCTCGAGGCCCATGGTGGGGGCCTCCTCGACCGTGATAACGCCGTCCTTGCCGACCTTGCTGAACGCCTCGGCGATCAGCTCGCCGATCTTCTCGTCCTGCGCGGAGACGGTCGCGACGTGCGCGATGTCGCTCTGCTCCTCGACGTCGCGGGCCACCGCGAGCAGCCGCTTGGAGACCTCGGCGGCCGCGGCGTCGACCCCGCGCTTGAGCTCGATCGGGTTCGCGCCGGCCGCCACGGAGCGGAGCCCGTGGTGGACCATGGCCTGCGCGAGCACGGTGGCCGTGGTGGTGCCGTCGCCGGCCACGTCATTGGTCTTGGTGGCGACTTCCTTGGCCAGCTGGGCGCCGAGATTCTCGTAGTTATCCTCGAGCTCCACCTCGCGGGCCACGGTGACGCCATCGTTGGTGATTGTGGGCGCGCCCCACTTCTTGTCGATCACGACGTTGCGGCCACGCGGGCCGAGCGTGACCTTAACGGTATCGGCCAGCCGGTCGACGCCGCGCTCCAGCGCGCTGCGCGCGTCCGCGCCGAAGTCCAGAATTTTGGGCATTGACTACTACCTCACCCTGCGAATGTTTATCTAAAGTCCGCGTCATGGGCCACGTGATAGGGGCACCAGGCCAGCGACCGGCCTGGCGCCCCTATCCGCGCATCCTGTGCGGTCTTACTTGTCGACGATGGCGAGTACGTCACGAGCGGAGAGCACGAGGTACTCCTCGCCCGAGTACTTCACCTCGGTGCCGCCGTACTTGCTGTAGAGGACGATGTCCCCGACCTTGACGTCCAGGGGCACGCGCTTGGCGCCCGAGTCGTCGAAACGGCCGGGGCCAACCGCCAGGACTTCGCCCTCCTGGGGCTTCTCCTTGGCGGTGTCCGGGATGACAAGGCCGGATGCTGTGGTCTGCTCCGCTTCGAGCGGGCGAACCACAATCCGGTCCTCAAGCGGTTTGAGAACAACCTTGGTGGCGGTCGTCACGATCTGACCTCCCCCTCCGGAAGGCTAAATGGTCAATTGCTAGAGAGGGCGAGCACGGTGGTCTGTCGTCGCGGGTGCCAGACCTGCCTCGTCGCATTAGCACTCTACTTGTCAGAGTGCTAGTCCGACAGTATCCAGACCGCGCCAGGTCGTCAACACGGGAGCCGCCACGCCCGTGCCAGTCGATAAATTTCACGTTCCGTGGACACCTTATTACAGCTAGCTACCAAGGTGCGTGCGAGGTCGCTATTCCCACTCGATCGTGCCGGGCGGCTTGCTCGTCACGTCGAGCACGACCCGGTTCACCTGCGGAACCTCGTTGGTGATCCGGGTGGAGATGCGCGCGAGGACATCGTCGGGCACCCGCGCCCAGTCCGCGGTCATCGCATCCTCGCTGGTGACCGGGCGGAGCACCAGCGGATGCCCGTAGGTGCGGCCGTCTCCCTGTACCCCGACGGAGCGGACCTCGGCCAGCAGCACGACCGGGCACTGCCAGATGCGCCGGTCGAGCCCGGCCCGGGACAGTTCGTCCCGGACGATCGCGTCGGCGTCGCGGAGCACCTCGAGACGGTCCGCGGTCACCTCACCGATGATCCGGATGCCCAGCCCCGGACCGGGGAACGGCTGCCGCCACACGATGTCGTGGGGCAGGCCCAGTTCCTCGCCGACCCGCCGTACCTCGTCCTTGAACAGGGCCCGGAGCGGCTCCACCAGCTGGAACTTCAGGTCGCTGGGCAGTCCGCCGACGTTGTGGTGGGACTTGATGTTGGCCGCGCCCGTCCCGCCCCCGGACTCGACCACGTCCGGGTACAGCGTGCCCTGGACGAGGAAGCCGGCCTGTTCGCCGTGGCTTTGCGCGTCCTCAGCAATCTCCAGGGCGGCGCGCTCGAAGGCGCGGATGAACTCGCGGCCGATGATCTTCCGCTTCTGCTCGGGATCGGTGACCGCGGCGAGGGCGCTCAGGAACTGCCCGGCCGCTTCGACCACCTTGAGCTTGACGCCGGTCGCGGCGACGAAGTCGTTCTCGACCTGCTCGGCCTCGCCCTTGCGGAGCAGACCGTGGTCCACGAACACACAGGACAGGCGATCGCCGATCGCGCGCTGAACCAGCGCCGCCGCGACGGCCGAGTCGACGCCGCCGGACAGGCCGCAGACGGCGACGGCTTCGCCGACCTGCTCCCGGATACGCTCGACCTGCTCGTCGATGATGCCGCGGGTGGTCCAGCCCGGCTGGCAGCCGGCCGCGTCCAGGAACCGCTGCAAGATGGCGGTGCCGTGATCGGTGTGCATCACCTCGGGGTGGAACTGCACCCCGTAGAGCTTGCGCCGGGGATCCTCGATGGCCGCGACCGGAGTGGCCTCGGTCCGGGCGGTGACGGCGAAGCCGGACGGCGCCGCGGCGCACGTGTCGCCGTGTGACATCCACACCCGCTGGCGCCCCGGCAGGCCGGCCAGCAAGCCGGCCGCGGGAGCCTCGCGGGGCTTATCCACCGCGTCCAGCGTGGTCGCGCCGTACTCGGCGGCACCGGTCCGCCGCACGGTGCCGCCCAGGGCCTGGACCATGAGCTGGAAGCCGTAGCAGATGCCGAGCACCGGGACGCCCGCGCTGAACAGTCCCTCCGGGGCGGGCGGGGCGCCGTCCGTGTACACCGACGCCGGGCCGCCGGAAAGGATGATCGCCTTGGGCTTGCGGGCCAGCATCTCCGCGACGGGCATCGTGTGCGGAACGAGCTCGGAGTACACGTGGCACTCACGGACGCGGCGCGCGATGAGCTGCGCGTACTGGGCGCCAAAGTCCACCACGAGGACGGTGTCGAAACTATCGGACGAGTGCACCTACCGAGTTTAGGGCATCTCCCCCGGCGGTCCGGCGAGCTGAGTGCGGCCGTTCTGTCCGGCCGGCGCCTGGCCGTTCCGCTCGGCGGGCGCGCCCGCCTGGGGCTGCCCGCCGTCTGGCTGGGGCTGCCCGTTCGCGGGCGCCTGCCTGTGCGCCGGCGCCGGAGCCGGTCCGGTCAGCTGTGGAGGCGCCGAGAGCGGTCCGGGGGGCTGGGCGGAGACAGCCGCCGGGGGCTGGGCGGAGACAGCCGCCGGGGGCTGGGCGGAGACAGCCGCCGGGGGCTGGGCGGAGACAGCCGCCGGGGGCTGGGCGGAGACAGCCGCCGGG
>Ga0181521_10001494_pt1 | contig 28946 bp, 19 predicted proteins | sample PEATcosm2014_Bin_32_FD_119764 | JGI IMG/M metagenome (GOLD analysis project Ga0181521, IMG submission 119764) | Peatland microbial communities from MTU Mesocosm Facility, Houghton, MI, USA - PEATcosm2014_Bin02_60_metaG | ecosystem: Environmental > Terrestrial > Soil > Wetlands > Peat | place...
AGCAGCGCAATGCCCGCGCCCAGCGGCCCGTACACCTCGGAGTAGTTGGTGAACCGCGTCACGTACCAGCCGAAGACCAGCGTCGCCGGGAACCACAGCGCAGTGGCCAGCATCGCCCCTGGCAGGATCGTCCACCACCACCCCAGAGCCTGCACCGCGTCGCTACTCCCGCCCGCCGCCCGCCCGCCGACGCGCTCCTCCGGAACTCCCAGGCGATACAGCAGCGTAATCAGCCCCACGCTTGCGCCCACCGCCACCGCCCAGCGCAGCAGCAACGTCGCCGCGTAGATCGGCTCGCGCGCCTCCGGCCCGATGCTTGCAACCAGCCAGCCCGACACCGCATGGCCGAAGACCACCAGTAGGCTCGCGATGGTCAGCGGCACCAGCGACAGCGGCACCAGCTCCATCGACCGCCTCCGCCTTTGCCAGAAGCTCCAGCTGTTGCGCGGCAGACCGCGCGCCCGGCGCAGCCCGTCCATCAGCGTCGCAATCACGTTCGACGCGCCCGCAAAGCTCACCACCCCGGCCGACACCAGCGCGCGCAGCGAGTGGGTGTGCTTCGGTGCATTCTCGAACGCCGCATCCAGCAGCGCACTCACCCCGCCCGGCAGCACCCGGTCGAAAAAATCCGCAATCTGGAAGCGCACCGGAGCCGTGTCCGGCAGCAGCCCGATCACCGCCGCAGCCACAATCAGCGCGGGAAACAGCGCCACAATGGCCGAGTAGGCGGTCGATTGCGCCACGTTCAGGCAGTCGTGCGCCAGCACGCTCAGCACAGTACGGTGCAGCGCCCGCGACACCACCGCATACCAGCGCAGAAGTCGTTTCACGCGCGCCCGTCGCGACTGCGACTGCGCAGCCTGCCCCGGTTCGCTGGCCGGGCCTGCCCCGCTCAGCTCTTCCATGTTTCCAGGAACTCGGTCACCGAGGCTGGCTCCATATGCCGCATGTCTTCAAACTCTCCCGCCTTCTGCGCGTAGAGCAGCCTGCCGTCCGCCCCTAGAACGGCCAGCGCGGGAACGCCCTTCGCAATCGGCACGCCGTACCTCTTTGCCACGTCCAGGTTGGCGTCCATGTGCCCGATCCACACATGCACCAGCACAAAGTGGTCCGCCAGCAGTGCATCGTTGGGAGGCTGATGGAAGTAGAGGTCCAGCACCTGGCAGTCGCCGCACCAGTCCCCGCCGAAGTCCAGTAGCACGCGCTTGTGCTCGCGCTTCGCCTGGGCCAGCGCTGCGGCAATGTCGTCCACCGGGTTGGCCGTCTCGGAGTAGATGTGCTTCGGCGTGTACGCGGGCGCGGACCTGGCCGGCTGCGCTGCCACCGGCGCCGCCGCGTGCCGGCTGCTGGTCCACAGGTACATGCAAACCATACCCAGCAGACAGACCGCCGCAAGGCCGATGGTTGGGCCCAACGACATCGGCGTGGTCTTCGGATCCTGCGCGGGCTTTTTGCGGAATCGGGTGCGTTGCGTCATAAGGCTTGTCCTCGCTTCCATCATGCACGAGGGGGCACGCGCGGCGCAAAAGCCGAACGGGATCGAAGCGAACTGCATGGCTGGTGTATTCTGGAATAAAGCAATGATCTTCTCCAGGGATTATGTCGGCTATCTGGCGCGCCGGACGGTGAAGCACCTGGTCGACGCCAAGATGATCGAGACGGCCAAGCCTGCCGTCCTGAACGAGCGGGTGACGGCTGCCATGATCGACGAGCTGGCGCTGGAAGACCGCATCAATGAAGAGGTCCGCGTCATCCTCGACGCCTTTCAGGAAGACATGCTGCGGACCGGCGCGAACTATCAGGAGATGTTCAAAAAGGTGAAGAACGAGCTGGCGCGCAAGTACAAGGCGGTGCTGTGAGGATCTCGAGCGACAAGGTGAACAAGCTGGCCCACACCATCGCCGACACGCTGGCCGAGACGGACGAGTGCGACTTTCTGGAGGACCGCAACACCATCCGCCAGGAGGCCCGCAAGGCGCTGGAGAAGCTGCTGGCCGAGGAGACCAAGCTCGACGCCAGCGCGCGGCTCAAGATCGCCTCGCAGCGCAAGATCATCCTCGAAGGATCGCAGGAGTGGGACATCCTCTACCGCAAGTACTACAACGACGAGGTCAAGAAGCTCGGCCTCTAGGAAAGCTCCGAACAAGTCACGAAGAAAGCTCTGTACAAGTCCCTGCTTTGAAAGGGCGGGACTTCAGTCCCGCCGTAAGCGTCGCAATTGCACATGGGCTTTAGCCCCCGAGGGAATCTGGAGTGCTGAGAATGCCCTGTTTTAGCCTATTCCGTAGGCTGCGACAGTTGAGCCGCTCGCCGCCGGCTGATATAGTTGAACCTGCACTGGAGAAAACATCCTCCTGTCGTGCGACGATGGCGTTATGGTGTAACTGGTTAACACGCCGCCCTCTCAAGGCGGAGAGTCCGGGTTCGAGCCCCGGTAACGCTACCAATCTTTCTACTTTGTAATGAATAAGTTACAATCCTTCCGGTAAAGACTCCCGAGAGGATGAAAATCAGGTGAGATACGAAAGGGATACGCCCCGCAAATAAATTTGCGGGGCGTATCTTATTTTTGTCTCAAAGTGGCGTTTTGGGCTGTCTGAGGATCAAGCGACCAGACGCGCCGGATGGTCGCTACGGGAGAAGTGCAGGAGGTCGGCCATCGGGATTAGGACGCGAGTGCCGATGCGGCGTGTGTTGAGCTGCTTTTTACCGATGAGGTAGTCCAGCGCCCTGCAACTGATGGAGAGCATCTGCGCGGCCTCGGAGCGTCCAACAAACAACCTGTCTTCGGTGGGGATGGTGGCGCGGCCCGGAGGCTTGCGCTCGGTGACGTTGGGCCGGTTGCGTTCGACGACGTGTACTTCTTCCATGAGTGTCCTCCGTGGGGTGCCTGCGGTATCGACTCGTGCGATGCGCCCAGCACGATGTTTCAAGGATGGGGCTACTCGTAAAGTCCGTCCAATACTTATTTCCTATGGCTCAAGAGGCTGCGCCTATGGTGGAAAGGCAACTCAGTCTGGCAGGCTTTGTAGAGATTGCCAGCAAACGAGCGAATCGGATTTGCTGTGGAGAGGAGTGCGAGAACTTCATTGCCCGTTCGTCCACGATCAGCCATAGTCTGTGGCTATAGCAAAGCGTTGTTTTTGATTCGGCAACAGGCGGGGGACTCCCCAGAACCCCAATTTGATATTTGGTTCTTGCGTCTCGCCGCCGTCGTAGAGGCTATGCGGATGTGGGAAGCGTCCTTTGCTTTCCACATCTGCATAGCCTGTTTTTCTTCAGAATCCGTGGGAATACCTGGGTTTCCCCACGAATCCCTGAGCATCACAAGTTATTGATGCTGTTCGACTGCCTTCAAGTATCCGTAAGGAAACCCCGCACGACCCTCGGAGGGGTGGAGTGTCATAATCCATCCGGTGCGCAGCACCGCGCCTATTGCGGCACAAATGATTGCGTCGCCGGGGATCGGCAGGAGCGCGCTGAATGGAGTCACGGCGCTGCAATTCGACGACGCGTTCCGCGTGACTTGATTAGGAGATATGAAACCGCGCACGCGTCCACGCACTTTTAGCCAATGAACGCATGACAAATTCAGGGTCGGCAGCAATGACGATAAAAAGAGCCCATGGCAGCGCGGCACCAATGAAAATACCAACGGCCTTCTAAGACAATACTTCCCCAAGAACACCGACTTGTCCGGCTACTCTCAAGCCGATCTTAACAAGGTAGCTCTGCGCCTAAATCAACGCCCGCGAAAGACCTTGGGCTTTCAAACTCCGGCGAGTAAACTGCAAGCCAGTGTTGCATCGACCGGTTGAGCCCGCCTGACTTAACAGGCACTTCGTCTGCGGGTGAAGAATTATTTCACTGCTGACACCGATACGGATGTGTTGATCTGCTCCATAAGTTTGTAGTCCGACGGAGGGGCGAAGAGCGACGGTCAGGTTCGGCGCGGCTCAACTCGGTCACTTCGTTGGTGGTGTGACCATTACTGGGGTCGTCGTCGAAACGCAGCATGGCTATTCCGCTGCCGTGGGCGATCCAGACCTCGCTAGTCGTCTCGATGGGCAGGGCGTTACCGTCACGAAATATCTCCCCATTTAAGCCCGGCTTGTCTCTGTGTTTTACCGCGCCAGCGAGCAAAGGGTGGATTGATATATGGACATTGCCCCGGACAATCCTATAATCTGTGGAAAGAATGATGAGCGAACGCAATCAATACCGTTGGGCCCCGCTTCGCGGGTGTGCGTCTATCGCCATCCAAGGTATGCAGGCCAGCAGAAATGTGCAGGGCCGCATCGCCGCATCCCCCCGCGCATTTTCTTGTTGACCCCTAACCGTACTGCATATCGCACCGCATTGGGTGCTGCCTGAAGTGAGGCAGTGCGCAACCAGGAGTGCAGCCCCGGCGTTAAGCCGGGTAATGGGTCAAGGGGAAAGCATGAGCATCGCACAGAATGTTACAGAATTGATTGGACGCACGCCGCTGGTTCGCCTGAACCGTGTCACGGAAGGAATTAACGCCACTGTTGTCGTCAAGCTGGAGAGCCACAACCCGGCAGGAAGCGTGAAAGACCGCATCGGACTGGCCATGATCGAGGCCGCCGAGCGCGAGGGAAAGATCAAGCCCGGCGAGACCGTGCTTATCGAGCCGACCAGCGGCAACACGGGCATCGCGCTTGCCTTCGTCGCCGCGGTCAAGGGCTACCGCCTGATCCTGACCATGCCGGAGACAATGAGCGTGGAACGCCGCATCCTGCTGCTGGCCTTCGGCGCGGAGATTGTGCTGACGCCCGGGCCGAACGGGATGAAGGGCGCCATCGTCAAGGCGGAAGAACTGCTGCGCGAAACACCCAACGGATTTATTTTGCAGCAGTTCAACAACGCTGCGAACCCGAAGATCCACTTCGATACCACCGGGCCAGAGATATGGAACGATACCGATGGCAAGGTGGACATTCTCATTTCGGGCGTGGGCACCGGCGGCACGCTGACTGGCGTGAGCGAGTACATCAAGCCGCGCAAGCCCGGCTTCTGGACGGTCGCGGTCGAGCCCGCTGCCAGCGACGTGCTCTCGGGCGGCCAGCCCGGACCGCACAAGATCCAGGGTATTGGCGCAGGCTTCGTTCCCAAAATACTCAAGACAGAGCTGATTGACGAGATCGTGAAGGTGAGCAACGACGACGCGTTCGCTATGGCGCGGCGGTTGCCCAGGGAAGAAGGCCTGCTGGTCGGTATCTCGTCCGGGGCAGCGGTGTTTGCCGCGCTGGAGATTGCGCGGCAGCCGAAGAACGCCGGCAAGTTGATCGTCGTCGTACTGCCCAGCTCAGGCGAACGCTATCTCTCCACATTGCTGTTCGACGAACTGCGCCAGAAGGCGCTGGAGACGAAGACCTCTACCGTCGCGTTGTGAAGACGATCAACTTGTTGTAACTTGTTCACAAAAACTGGTGCGGCTGGATTGCGAAGAGAACCGACGCATACATCTGAACGATTCAACCGCTCTTATAGATGAATAGAACTGCTCATTAAAGAGATCCGATCATGCCAACAGCTACAAGCCAGCGCCATCTCAGTCAGACCGCACCGCTGATCCTTCAGTCGGAGATCCGCTCGATGTCCGTCGAGTGCGAGCGGATCGGCGGAGTGAATCTGGCGCAGGGGGTTTGCGATACCGAGCTGCCGTCGCTGGTTGCGCAGGGCGCGATAGAGGCAATTAACAGCGGATTGAACACCTACACGCGGCTGGACGGTATCGCTCCGCTGCGCGAGGCAATTGCAGGAAAGCTGGCGGCGTTCAACGGGATTCGCGCCGACCCCGACACGGAGATTCTGGTGACTGCGGGAGCCACCGGCGCTCTGTATGCGGCGAGCCTTGCGCTGCTCGATCCCGGCGACGAGATAATCCTCTTCGAGCCGTTCTATGGCTATCACTGGAACACGATGCTGTCGCTGCGGGCGGTGCCGGTGGCGGTTCCGCTGTACGCGCCGGAGTGGCAGCTCGACATTGCGCGACTGCGCGACTCCATTACGTCGCGCACCCGTGCGATCCTTGTCAACACGCCGTCGAACCCGTGCGGCAAGGTCTTCTCGCAGGCGGAGCTGGAGGCCATCGCCGAGCTGGCCATCGAACACGACCTCTTCGTGTTCACCGACGAGATCTACGAGCACTTCCTCTTCGGCGGCAATCGGCACATCAGCATTGCGACGCTACCGGGAATGTTCAAACGAACCATTACCATCTCCGGCTTTTCCAAGACATTCAGCGTTACCGGATGGCGCGTCGGCTATCTTGCAGCAAGCAGCGAGTGGATTCCAACAATCGGATATTTTCACGACCTGGTTTATATCTGCGCGCCAGGTCCATTGCAGTATGGAGCTGCGGCGGGAGTGGTTGGACTGCCCGCATCTTTCTATGGCGATATTTCCCGCGAGTACCAACAGAAGCGCGACCAGCTCTGCGCGGCGCTGAGCGATGCCGGTCTGACGCCGTCCATTCCGGCTGGCGCTTACTACGTTCTCGCCGATGCCAGCCGCATCGCCGGCGCAACCGCGGCGAAGAAGGCGCGCACGCTGCTTGCGGCCACAGGTGTTGCCGCCGTTGCCGGCTCTGCGTTCTTCGAATCCGGCGGCGGAGAGAATCTGCTTCGTTTCTGCTTCGGCAAGAAGCCGGATGCGCTGGACCGCGCCTGTTGTGCGCTGCGAACTCTTTGAACTCTTTCTATTACAACTTTCATCGAACAGAAGCACCTTGATCCCTCAAGGTATGAACCCAAAGGAGTTACCTAGATGCCTACCACCGAAGTCCGCCGCGCCCTTGGCGATGCAGCAGCCCGCCACTTAGCCAACACCACAAAGACGCCGCCGCAGCTTACTGCCATCACTCCGCGCTGGCTGGTTCAGTTGCTCTCGTGGGTGCCGGTTGAGTCGGGAACATACCGCGTCAACAAGGCCAGGAACGATAAGGAGATCGATGTGGCCTGTGGCTCGCGTGACGAGCGCAAGCTGCCCGAGACCTTCATCGACTATGTGGAGAAGCCGCGCGAGTACACGCTGAGCGCCATCTCCACGATTGTGGATGTGCATACCCGCGTCTCCGACCTCTTCAGCCATCCCCACGACCAGATTCGCGAACAGCTTCGATTGACCGTGGAGAAGGTGAAGGAACGCCAGGAGAGCGAGCTGATCAACAATGCGGACTACGGACTGCTGCACAATGTTGCGCCGGAGTCCCGTGTGAAGCCGCGCAAGGGCTCGCCTACACCGGACGATCTGGACGAACTGCTCGCCAAGATATGGAAGGAGCCTGCGTTCTTCCTTGCCCATCCGAGAGCTATAGCGGCGTTTGGCCGCGAGTGCACACGGCGCGGCGTTCCTCCGCCCACGGCCACCATTTTCGGTTCACCCTTTCTCACATGGCGCGGCGTTCCGCTGGTTCCGTCGGACAAACTCGCCGTCGATGCGGCGGGCAAGAGCAATATTCTGCTGTTGCGCACCGGCGAGAAACGTCAGGGCGTCGTCGGTCTCTTCCAGCCTGGGCTACCCGGCGAGCAGACGCCCGGCCTTTCCGTCCGCTTCATGGGTATCGATCGCAACTCGATCGCTTCGTACCTTGTCTCACTCTACTGCTCAGCCGCCGTGTTGACGGAGGACGCGCTGGGCCTGCTCGAAAACGTCGAGGTCGGAAACTACCATGAGTACAAGTGACCCACGCTTCCAGTTCGACGAGGACGCGGTCGCGCAGGCGAAGTCTGCGGCAGGGGCAGCGTTGCCGGACGTTGCCACGCTGACTCAGATGGCGAACGAATTCTTCCGCGCACTGCCCAATCAGGGTGTTCGTGCAGCGGACCAGGTCCTTAGCGGGACATTCCTGCCTGCGTCTCCTGGCGCGTATGCATCGCCCGGCCTACCTGCGACGTACTCGTCCTCGATTCCAGGAGCGGAGATGCGTCAACCGCAGTTTGGCGCTCTAGCGCCGTCTGTGCCTGCGCTCCCTTCCATCGACAAAGCTCCCAGCGAAGCGGACGTTGCGCGACTCGCCGGTGCTGGTCTGCCCGCGAGTTATCCTGCGGAGGTCACGTCCTTCGCCGTTGCGCCGACGCTCTCGCCCTCCATGCATTCGTTGCCCTCACAGGCTGCCATTGCACAGAATGTTGTGCCGCTGAGTACAACCTCACCCTTCAGTCTTCCTCTGCCCGACTTCGATCTTCCCTTTCCGAACTTCGAAGCCTCGCTGCCGACTATTCCACCACTCGCAGCACTGGGCTCGGAGGACTACGCTCAGACTGTACTGGATGTTTCTTTGCCGCTCTATTTTCTCGAAGGAGCGGGTGCGCTCTCGCAGCCCATCGTCGCGGCATCGCAACCCATCGCATCAGGATCGCAGCCAGCACAGAGCTTCGCGCCTGCTCTTCTGCCGGATCTTGCGCTGGTCAATCGCCAGTTCGACGTCACTAGCATCCGCCGCGACTTTCCGATCCTGAACGAGAAGATTAATGGCCGCCCACTGATCTGGCTCGACAACGCAGCCACCACGCAGAAGCCGAAGGTCGTCATCGACCGCCTCAGGTATTTCTACGAGCACGAGAACTCCAACATTCACCGTGCTGCACACGATCTAGCCGCCCGCGCCACCGACGCTTACGAAGATGCGCGCAGTAAGGTTGCGCACTTCCTCAACGCGCCGTCTTCCAAAGAGATCGTCTTCGTGCGTGGTGCAACCGAGGCCATCAATCTGGTGGCACAGAGTTGGGGACGACAACACATCGGAAAGGAAGACGAAATCATCATTAGCTGGATCGAGCACCACGCCAATATCGTTCCATGGCAGATGCTGGCGGCGGAGAAGGGAGCGCGGCTGCGCGTCATTCCGGTCGATGACAGCGGACAGATCCTGCTGAACGAGTACGAGAAGCTGTTGAGCACCCGCACCAAACTTGTTTCGTTTACGCATGTATCCAACGCGCTAGGCACGATTACGCCCGTGCAGCAGATGGTGCAGATGGCGCACCGCTACGGCGCTCGCGTGCTGGTCGATGGAGCGCAGGCTGTCTCGCACATGCGCGTTGATGTGCAGCAGCTTGATGCGGACTTCTATGTCTTTTCCGGCCACAAGGTGTTTGGCCCGACCGGCATCGGCGTTCTCTACGGCAAGCCGGACGCACTGGCCGACTCGCCACCATGGCAGGGCGGCGGCAACATGATCGCCGACGTTACCTTCGAGAAGACCCTCTACCAGCCGCCGCCCTTCCGCTTCGAGGCAGGCACGGGCAACATCGCCGACGCGGTCGGCCTGGGCACGGCGATCGCCTACCTCGACATCATCGGCATGGAGAACATCTCCCGTTACGAGCATGAACTGTTGGTCTATGCCACGCAGGAACTGCTTAAGATTCCTGGGCTCTGCATCATCGGCACGGCGAAGGAGAAAGCGGGTGTACTCTCCTTCGTGCTCGATGGCTACAAGACCGAGGACGTGGGCGCCGCGCTCAACCGTGAAGGCATCGCCGTGCGCTCCGGCCACCACTGCGCCCAGCCCACGCTGCGCCGCTTTGGGCAGGAGACCACCGTCCGCCCATCGCTGGCCCTCTACAACAACTACGAAGACATTGATGCAATGGTTGCCGCGCTGCGCCGCCTCAAACAACTACATGCATAAGGCCCTCGCATCCGATCCTCTTCACACGTAGAGCGATTACTATCAAGTTTTCGTGTGTGCTATACGGACGCGCAGACGTCGTTGCCCACGCGCTGAGGCCGGCAAATGCTTGCCGCACCTCAAGAAAGCTTACCGTAGTAGAATCTGATTTGTGCGCAGCAGGAATGCCTCTGTCGGCGTAATACTGTACGTCAAACGACGGTTGAAGTGATCCAGAGATTATCAACCCCACAGAATCTGACTGCTCTGGCCTATGAGAGCATCAAGAGACATATTCTTGAAGGCAATCTCAGCCATGATGTCCGGCTGACCGAAGAGACCTTGTCTCAACAACTTGGTATCAGCAAGTCCCCTATTCGTGAGGCACTCAACAACCTGCAGGGTGAAGGTCTGATCCGGATTGAGCCGCGCCGTGGTGCCTATCTACGGAGCTTCTGCATAAAGGAAGTGGAAGACCTCTACAACCTGCGCGAAGCGCTCGAGGTCTATGCAGTGTCAGTCGCGAAGATCACACCACAACTCATCCAAGAGTTGAAGTCCAGTGTGGAGCGCACGAAAAAATATCTGAAATCGCACGACAAGATCCACCATATTGAAGAAGACACGCGATTTCATACTATTATCGCAAAGGCGACGGACAATCAGGAGCTCTGTAGGGTCCTTGAGAACATCCAGAACCAGCTATGGCTTCTTCGTTGTCAGACGTACGATCTCTCTTCAAGCTCTGCGCCCAGAACACATGCCGCGATCCTGCACTCATTTGAACAGGGAAATCGTGAAAGCGCGCAGACTGCAATGCGACAGCACATCAGCCATGTGCGCACCCGCCTGATCGATTTTCTGAATGCATCCACTGGCTAAGCTGTGGCCCGTTGAAAAAAACTCAGAAAAACTATTGACAACGCTCTAATATCTGATATATTACGAATATGCGCCGAAGCAGTTCCATATTCGAGATTGAAGTTATTGCGAATTGTGTGCGCATCCATGTCTGTCGATGTTGCTAATCGCACTCTCTGTGCGAACCCCCACTCATAATTAATGTGTCGCTATTCAGGAACTTCCTGGCAGATGTGTATTTCTGCTCTGTGAATTACTGATTGAGCCCTAGCTCGCTCTTTTGTCGACTTATGTCTTCCTAAGTGCTGAGCAGCCGACGCGATGCCCCACCTGTAACTGCGTGCATCTGCATGCCTATTTCGCGTGAATTCCACGCCATAGGACCGTCATGACTTCATCCAGGTTACCCAGGCTTGTTTTTTCCTTGCTAATTGCTCTTTTGACAATCCCACATCTATTTGCTCAAACACTAACCAGTGCAACGGTAGTGGGCATCGTGACCGACTCCACAGGCGCGGTTGTGGCGAATGCAACACTTACCATTCGCCAGCCTGAAACTGATGCCGTCAGCACCACAATTACCGGGCCATCCGGACGGTATCGCTTCCCATTTTTAAAACCAGGCGTATATGTGATTTCGGCGGATGCACCTGGATTGGTAGCAACCACAGCGCGGTTTCAACTGCTTGTGGGGCAGGAGCAGTCCGTCAATCTGAAGCTGGATGTGAAGGCCGTGGAGCAAAGCGTCGAGGTGGATACCTCGGCCGGCCTACTGCAGACAGAAAATGGAAATGACCTAACCGACTACAGCCAGCAATACATCGAGAATACACCGGTGAATGGCGGCGATATTACCAATATCGCCTTTAGTACGCCAGGAATTCGCCTTAATGTTGGCGGAGGAAATGCAAACTTCAATGTCAACGGACTGCCCTTCAATTCCGTGCTCTTCACCGTCAACGGCGCCGATATTGTGGAGCCATACAACAACAACAATAAGTCAGGCTCCAGCAACAATACGCTGGGGGCGAACGACGTGGCCGAGGCCTCGGTCATCACCAATGCCTACAGCGCACAGTATGGTCGAGAAGCAGGCGCGCAAGTAAATTATGTAAGCAAGTCCGGCTCGAACAAGTTTCATGGAAATCTGGCTGAAAATTATAACGGCGAGTTCCTGAATGCGAACGACTATTTCAACAATGCAAACGGAACCCCGCGCGCCCGCGCCGTGGCAAATCAGTATGCGGGCTCAATCGGCGGTCCCATTCTTAAGGACAAGCTGGCATTCTTTTTCAATGCCGAAGGCCTGGATTACGCACTTCCTTCGGCAGGTGTTGTCTCGTTGCCGTCCCCGGCGCTACAGACCTATGTACTGGCAAATGTTCCAACTTCGGCACTGCCCTACTATCAGGCAATCTTCAATCTCTATAACACATCCCCAGGATTGAGCCGGGCGGTGCCTGTGGTGAATGGAACGAGTGGATCGTTCGTGGATACCACCGGCAATCAGGGTTGCGGCAATAAGGGATTTTCCGGGACCTATGTGACTGGCAGCAGCGGCCCGACCTTTGGCGGGGCTTCTGGCGTCTCTTGCGCGGTCGCGTTTGGAACGACTGCCTCCAGCGTTAACACAGAGTATTACATTGACGGGCGGATAGATTGGAACATCAATAACAAACAGAAACTCTACTTCCGCACCAGCCGGGATGCTGGGGTGCAGGCGAGCAGCACCAACCCTGTCAATTCTCTCTTCAGCGGGAAAAGCCCTCAGCCATGGGTAATTCCACAATTGAACCACACCTACACAATTACCTCCAACCTGGTTAATAACTTTATTCTGAACGGAAACTGGTACTCCGTTGTCGGTGGGGCGAATACGGCGGCACAACTTGCGCTGATTCCTCTCGCCATTGGCATCTCTGACGGTGGCGCCAGCGGTGGCGGCTTCCCAACGCTGTCGCCATCGCTAAACACTGGCCGGATAGGACAGCAGCTCGGCATTATTGACGATCTGTCATGGGAGCATGGCAAGCACACACTGCAGATTGGCGTGAACAACCGGGAAAACCGCATCAGCAGCAGTGCAAATATCAGCGGCACACTTCCGAACTATTCCTTTGGCGATCTTGCTGACTACGCCAAGGGAACGGTAACTGACAGCAAAAACTACAATAGCTTTTCGCAGGCCTTTCCGTTACAGCCCTACGTCCATATTCGCGTCGATTCGCTCGGCTTTTATGGACAGGATGAGTGGAAGATACTTAAAAACCTCAACCTGACTTATGGGGCACGTTTTGAGTATCAGGGCAATCCGTGGTGCAAGGAAAGTTGCTATTCGCGGGCGAATGCTCCGTTCTTGGGCAGTGGCTATCAGGCAGGGGCCGCAGTCCCATATAACTCCACACTTCAAAATGGGTTCAATAAAAATTTCGCGCAGTTGGAGGGCATAGTCACAGAGCCTCGGTTTGGATTTGCCTACTCGCCACTTGGAGAAGGCAAAACCGTCGTGCGAGGCGGGCTTGGACTCTTTGCCAACACATTTACAGCCGGTATAACTTCCAGTGTTTACGGCAACTCACCGAACAAGTTCACTCCAAAGGTGACGACCGGTATTGTTGGCCTCGCACCAACAACAGGAACGTCGCAGGCTACCGCAATCGCCTCGAATACCGCATTCCAGAATGGATTTGCCAATGGCGACACGCTTGCGCAGCTACAAGCAGCGGTAGGAGCTGGGGTAACATTTTCCACGCCTGGCCTGTATGTCAATCCCAACAAATTTCACACCAATAAGGTCCTTGAGTGGAGTTTGGAGATTGAACAGCCATTGACTCGGCATGATGTATTCACCCTGTCCTATGCAGGAAACCACAGCTACAACTATGCACTCTCAAACGGCGCGGCAAATGGGGCCTCGACCAAGGGATTTGGAGGTTTGCCAACGACAGTTCCCGATTCGCGCTTTGCCGGTGTGACACAGGTGATTGATGAAGGTTACGGCAATTACGACGGACTTACCGTAGTCGAACGCCACGCCTTCTTCCATGGGTTTCAGGCGCAAGGCAGCTATACCTGGAGCAAGTCCCTGGCGTTGACGAGTATCTACAACCCAACGCTCTACTCACTGGGAACGCCTGCCACCATTGGGAAGCGGACGGATGGATACGGCCCGACAGCCTTTGATACACGGCACAATTTCTCAGCGGATTTTGTGTATTCAGCTCCCAAGTTTGCAAAGGCCATCTATGAGCATTCCTTGGGAGGATGGAAGCTAGGCGGAAAGGTCTATCTCTATAGTGGCCGTCCGTTCACTGTAACGAACAGCGCAATCAATACCGCCAACGACGGTCTATCGAGTACATTCAGCGGTTCGGTGCTTGCAGATCTAGTTACCCCTACAACTCTCGGGACACACTGCAGCAAATCCTCGGTGAACATATCGGGGCATACGCCATGCCTTACCCCCCTCAACTTTGCTCCGGCAAATACAAGCACTACCTATCACGGCACAACCAATACTGCGGCGCCACAGGCTGACTGGGGCAACACCAAGCCAAACAGCTTCCGCGGGCCCGGCTTCTTCTCGATCTCTGCGCAGCTTGGCAAAACAATTCCCGTGACGGAGAGTACGCATTTCGAGATTGGCGCGGACGCCTACAACCTGCTGAACCATCCGAACTTCGGGTTGCCTACCTCGGACGTAAACAGCGGAAACTTCGGCCTGATTACATCCACGCAGGCCTCGCCGACCAGCATCTACGGCACGGGTCAGGGAGCGGCTGTCTCCGGGCGCGTTCTGGTTGTCTTCGGCAAGTTCGTCTTCTAACCCCGTACGGCCGCCGTTGCCGAGTTGGCAGGCGGCCGTACATACATGGCACTGAATTCATGGAGAAAAATATTATGCGAAATATTAGATTCGTATCCAAATCCTTGGTTCTATCGGCTTCCTTATCGGTGCTGTTTCCCGTACTGCTGGCGGCGCAGACCGATAAGCTCACATTGGAAGATCTGCTAGGTGGCGGGCGCGGCGCTGCCGGCGGTGCTGCCACTCCCGGCGGACCTGCTGGAGGCCGTGGCGGAGGTGGTCGTGGCGGTCGCGGCGGAGGCGGAGGTTTTCGTGGCGGTGGTGACGAGGCGCAGCTCACAGCCGACAGCAAGTACTCCGTGACGGAGGACAACAGCCAGATTGTGTTGAAGCCTGTGGATGGCAGTGCGGAGAAGGTGCTGACCTCTACGCCGGATTTGAAGTCTAACGTAGAACTGTCGCCCGATGGAAAGCACATCGCGTATTTGAGTCTGGGGCAGGTGTGGGTGGTGACGACTGCTGGCGGCGACGCGTTGCAGTTGACGCACGATCCTAAAGGCCCTGGCGATCCGCGCGGCGCGACCGATCATAATCCGCAATGGAATCCCAATGGCAAGTGGATACTGTATGACACCGGAACCAAGGGATACAACGAACTATATGTTGTCAGCCAAGATGGCAAGGTCAGGAACTGGCTGGCGGCGACGGAGATCTATTACGGCAAAGATGTGATTGCCGCAAACACCGCGCCGGACAAGGGCGATGCGGTAGCGTCGGACCGCTTCGATGCCCGTCCGGCCTGGTCTCCTGACGGGACGCGCATCTCGTACACGGAGCGCTCGCGGGAGTTCTTCTCCGGCAAGCTGAAGGTGCTGCCGTTCAATCAGGAGACAGGTAAAGCGTCCGGAGTGGCGCTGGATCTCTATGTTGCGAAGAACGATCCAGGCGGCGCGTGGGCCATCAACACGGACGTATGGTCGCCCGACAGTAAAACTCTTGCCGTGGTGCTGCAGGAGACGCACTGGGACAAGATATGGTTAATCCCTTCCACAGGCGGCGCGCCAAAGGAGCTGACCTTTGGCGAAGGTGAGGACGAATCACCCATATACTCGCCAGACGGAAAGTGGATTGCTTTCGAGTCCAACCGTGGTGTTGCCGAAGAGCGCCACATCTGGGTGGTCCCATCGGCGGGCGGCGAAGCACATCGCCTGACGAGCTTTACCGGTCAGGAGGCTGGTACTCGCTGGTCTGCGGACAGCCAGAGTATTCAGTTCACACACAGCACGGTGCTTGGCGCGTCGGCAACCTATAGCGCGGATGTAGGTGGCAAGACGGCACCGCGCCTGATTGGTGAAGAGCGTCCTTCGCGCTATGCAAATCTCGGCATCACCCCTGAGGTTATTCACTATAAGAGCAAGGACGGGTTGACGATTGCCGCCATTCTCTATAAGCCGGTGAACTATCAGGCTGGCACGCGCTATCCGACGATCATCGAGGCGCATGGCGGGCCCGAAGGGCAGACCACGCTCACCGCGTCGATCACATCGCTCTACTTAGCCGATCAAGGGTACGTCGTACTGGAGCCGAACTTTCGTGGCAGTACGGGCTACGGCGAGCGCTTCCGCAATGCCAATGTGGAGGACTCCGGCGGCGGAGAGATTGATGACATCGCGGCTGGCGTGAAGTATCTGGTCGACACAGGGCTGACCGATCCGAAGCACGTTGGGATCTCCGGAGGAAGCCACGGGGGAACGGTGGTTGCCAACGCCGTGACCAAGCTGCCAGACACCTTTGCCGTGGGCATCGAGAAGTTCGGCGTCGTCGATCGCGCGCTGTTTTTGAAGTACACCAACCGCAACTCCGAGATCCGCTGGGAGACGAAGATGGGTGGCACGCCGGAGCAGAAGCCGGCGGTCTATCGCAAGGCGAATGTGCTTCCCGACGTGGCGAAGATCAAGACCCCCCTGCTGATCCTGCATGGCGAAGAGGACCCGCAGGTCCCTCCGCAGGAGTCGCAGGAGTTTGCGGCTGCTCTAAAGTCGGCAGGCAAGACCTTCTCCTACTTTACCTATCCAGGTGAAGGGCATGGCATCTCGCAGCCCGACCATCGGCGGGACGCTACAGAAAAAGAGATCGCGTTCCTCAACAAGTACCTGAAACCGGACTCAGTCCAAGTCGCCGCCCAATAACAACAAGACAGGAGCGCGGCCCGCGCATTGTGGGCCGCGCCTTACTGAGGAGAGATTCATGAAACATCTGAAGATTGGCACAACCTGCGCAGCGATTGCACTCGCAATCGCCACCACGCTCTTGATCGCGCAGCAGCGCTCCCGCTTAAGCTCTTACGATCCCGGAATTCGCCCCGTGACCGCTGACTCAATTCAGGCGGAGAAGACAGCAGAAGATGCATGGTTCGAGCACATCCGGGTGCTTGCCAGCGACAATCTAAAGGGACGCCGAACGGGGACGCCGGATTTCATCCAAGCGGTAGAGTACGTCGAATCGCAGTACAAGGCGATTGGACTGAAGCCGGCAGGGACGGACGGCTATCGGCAATCGGTTAAGTTTCGCAGCGCCAGCGTGGACGCCGAAGATTCAAGTGTTGAGCTAGTGCATACGGATGGACAGACACAGAAGCTGAATATCGGCAGCGAAGTCACGATCAGTCCGAACGCAGAGGGTGCGGTCTCAGTCTCTGCTCCGGCTGTCTTCGCCGGCTATGGCTTGGAAGTCCCCGGTCTTGGATTGAATGCTGTTAAGGGCATCGACCTGCACGGTAAGATTGCGGTTATTTTGTTAGCATCGCCGACTTCGGTGCATGGGCCCCTGAAGGCTTACTTCCGCACGGCGGGCGCGCGATGGAAGGCGCTGAAGGCTGCCGGAGCCGTGGGCCTCATCACAATTCCCGAGGCGCGTCAGTTTGCGGGAGGTGCTGGGCGTGGAGCAGGCGGTGGACGTTTCGCTGTAGGAGCAACAACTCCAGGACAACCAGGAGGGACTGCTTCGGCAGCCGGTGCCGTTCAAACGGCCGCTGGTGCCGCAGGAGATGCGCAACAGGAAGGCACGGGACGCGGGGCAGGGTTCACGCGTCAGTCCGGCATTCAACTGGCCGATCCGGCGCTCAATCCGCTGGAGGGTGCGCGGCTGAGCGCAACGCTGCCCGCAGCTTCCGCCAGTGCATTGTTCGCTGGCTCGCCGCATACGCTGGATGAACTACAGGCGCTGGCGAAGAATGGCGATGCGCTGCCATCGTTTCCGCTTTCGGTGACGGTCCACGCAACAACAACGACGAAGGTAATCTCCACGGTGGAGGCTCCGAATGTTGTTGCGCTGCTTGAGGGCAGCGACCCGAAGCTGAAGCATGAATACCTGGTGCTGAGCGCGCATCTCGACCATCTTGGGGTGGGCCGCCCGGTGGATGGCGACACAATCTATCACGGCGCGATGGACAACGCTTCGGGAATTGCGTCGCTGATCGAGACGGCCAAGGCGTTGGCCCAAGGCCCGCGGCCAAAGCGGTCTGTTATCTTTCTTGCGCTAACCGGGGAAGAAGAGGGCGAGCTTGGGTCGCAATTTTACGCGCACTACCCGACCGTGTCGCGCGCGCAGATCATCGCGGACCTGAACATGGACATGTACCTTCCGATCTTCCCGCTGCACTTTCTGGAGGTGCAGGGCCTGGGCGAATCGACGCTGGGGAACGATGCGCGCGCCGCGGCCCAGCGGAATGACATTGAGGTGCAGTTCGACAAGCAGCCGGATGAGAACCGCTTCATCCGCTCCGACCAGGCAAGCTTTGTGAAGTTTGGGATTCCATCCCTGGCCTTCAAGTTTGGCTGGCTGCCCGATACGCCCGAGCAGAAGGCCTTCAACGACTGGATTCGCGATCGCTACCATCGCCCAGGCGACAACCTTACTCAGCCAATCGACCGCGAAGGGGCCGTGCACTTCGATCGCGTTCTATTCACACTGGTCACTCGCGTTGCGAATGCGTCGTCGAGGCCTGCGTGGTACCCAGAAAGCTTTTTCAGCACAATTCCACGAACATGAAACTCAACCGCGCCAGAGCTTTTTTGGAGGCACAATGAAAACTCGCTCAACACTTATTCCATTTGTGAAGTCAATTCTTGCTCTCACGGCGGTCACATTTGTTCTGGGCAGTGCAACCGCTCAGAAGTTGACTGTCAACTCCGTCGACTATGCCACCCTCGGCAATCCGACCTCTGCCGTGGAGACGCCGGACGATCGCTATGTCTTCGTCTCGGTGACAAACGTTGGCGGGCCGAACTTCACTGGTCCGGACTCGGCAGGCGCGAGGAAGGGCGTTGTCTCGGGCGTTCAGATCTTCCGCGATGCAGACGGCACCCTTAGCTCGATCGGATTCATTCGGCTGGGCAGCAGCGGCGCCAACGGTCTTGCTTTGTTGCCCGGCGGAAAAACCCTAGTCGTCGGCGCGGGAGATGACGGCGTCGCATTCCTCGACGTGCAGGACGCGATCCACGGAACGGCCAAACCGGTCTTCGCCGCTCAGGGTGCGGGTGCCGGAACCTTCGATGTGGTCGCGACCCCCGATGGAAGGTATGTGTTTTCCGCCAATGAATACGGTGTAGTTGCGCAGCAGCGCGGCAATGTGGGCGTCATCGCGGTCGAGCCGGATGCGAATGGACGCGTAACCCAACCTGTGACGATCGAGCAGATTCCGCTGGGGGACGTAGTCCCCAGCCTCACTCTCTCGCGCGACGGAACGCGTCTATACGTTGCCACTGAGTTGGTGCCTGCGAAGAGCGCCTTGCAGATTGCCGGCGCGGGCAATCCAACCTTGAACAAGCACGATTGCGTGCAGGCGAAGGGATCGTCGGCAGGGACAAATGGATTTATTACCACCATAGACGTACCGCGCGCGGAAACATCGGAGTACGCCGGGCAGGACGCGATTCTCTCGCGCACGGCTGCTGGATGCTCACCCGTGCGTCTGGTCGAGTCTTCGGATGCCTCATCCATATTTGTCTCCGCCCGTGGAGACAACGCAGTTCTTCAGTTCAACCCGACATTGTTGGAGTCCGATCCGGACCACGCATTTCTGCGTTCCATTCCAGCGGGCGGCGATGCGGCCGTCGGCCTTCTTCTCTTCGACCAGGATCGCTTGCTCGCGGTTGCAAATTCAAACCGTTTTGCAGACTCCTCAGGGTCTCTCGCCTTGCTCAATGTTGCAAAGCCTGCCGAGCCAAGCCTGTTACAGACGCTGCCCACAGGGACCTTCCCAAGGAACCTTAGCCTGGCGTCCGATGGCCGCTCGTTCTATCTGACCAACTACACATCGCGCAGCTTGGAGAGAGTCATCGTTGCTTCTGCACCAATTACTGTGGCCTCTCGTAATTAAGTCAGACCGTAATTTACTATCAGGAGAATAACCAAGATGAATGGATCAGAATGCCACCCATTGCTTCTCTAGAATGTTCTCGCTGTCATGCAAAGCTCTCCGCGGATACGCCGCAGACCGTCTGTACGCAATGCGTGGATACTCCCGCAGGCTCACTCTTTGTGCGCTATGACTTTTCCTCGCTACGCGGCAGTTCTCCCGATGCGGTCATCGCGCGGGACCTGACGACTCCCTGGGCTGGGATGTGGCGCTATCGGCCCGTTCTCCCCGAAGTTCAGCCTGTGACGCTTGGCGAAGGGTGGACGCCGATGCTGCGCAGCAAGCGATACGCAAATGTGTTTGTGAAGGAGGAAGGCGCCAATCCGACTGGGACCTTCAAGGCCCGTGGGCTGGCCATGGCCGTCACCATGGCTCGGCACTACGGACTGCGCAAGCTGGCTGTTCCTTCCGCCGGCAATGCCGCCGGAGCGCTGGCCGCCTATGCCGCGGCAGCGGGAATCGAAGCACACATATTCATGCCGAAAGATGTCCCCTTCGCCAACTATGTGGAGGCGGTTGCATACGGTGCGAATGTGACGCTGGTGGATGGGCTGATCTCAGACTGCGCACGGATCGTCAACGAGCGCAAACAGCAGGAGGGATGGTTCGACATCTCCACTCTCAAGGAGCCGTTTCGTATTGAAGGCAAAAAGACGATGGGATACGAGCTGGTGGAACAGCTCGGATGGGAGTATCCGGACGCGGTCTTTTACCCTACGGGCGGAGGGGTTGGATTGATCGGCATGTGGAAGGCTTTTGAAGAGATGGAGGAACTAGGCTGGGTGAAGCCAGGTAATCGACCGCGCATGATCGCGGTGCAGGCCGCCGGATGTGCCCCCATGGTTCGCGCCTACGATGAAGGCGACACTGTGAGCAGAATGTGGCAGAACGCATCCACCTTTGCGGCGGGGCTGCGCGTTCCCAAGCCTTATGGAGATGCGATCATCCTCGATATTTTGCGGGCCTCGGACGGCATTGCACTCACCCAGACCGACGAAGAAATCCTGGCTTCAATCCTGGATTGGGCCAGGAACGAAGGGATATTTCTATCGCCTGAAGGCGCTTCCGTCACTGCTGCCTACGACAAGCTGCTGGCCGATGGAATCCTCAAGCCATCCGACCGCGTCGTACTCTTCAATACAGGGGCCGGACTGAAATATACCGATGTCACGGCGGAAGCAATGAAGCTAAAGCGGCCCTAGGATGCCAAGGTGGATTAGCTCATCTCCGAGCAGTTTGGCCAAGAGCACTCTGGTCCTCGCGTTGACGGGACTTGCGCTGTGGCTGGGAGGAGCAGTTGCTGCTCTGCTTGGTCATGCGGCGCTGGGCGCAACGCTGCGCTGTATAGCACTTGTCCTGTTTGCCGTTGCCATTTTGCCTCGGTCTACGCTGATGCTATGGACCTTTCTCGCCATGCTGGCAGGCGTGGAAATTGGTCTCGATGCGCCACGCTTCGCGGTCGAGACACATTTTTTGGGCGAGCTATTCCTGCGGCTGATCCGCATGATCGTCGCTCCGCTGATCTTTGCCAGCATCACCACGGGCATCGCGGCGCACGGTCATCTGCGCTCCGTTGGACGCATCGCGGTCAAGTCGCTTATCTACTTTGAAGTTGTCACCACGCTCGGTCTGATCCTCGGCACAGTCGCGATGAATCTCTCCGGCGCAGGCTGGGGAATTGCACTGCCTCGCGCGGTTCAGGATTCCGTACCCGCGATCCAGGCAGCCCATACTTGGCAACTGTCGGTAGTGAATCTGTTCCCGGAGAACATTGCGCAGGCGGTTGCGCAGAACCAGATTCTACAGGTTGCAATCTTTTCGCTGCTATTTGGCGCGGCGCTGGCTATGTTGTCGCAATCGAAGCGTGCTCCACTGCTCTCCGTGTTGCAATCGCTCGCGGAAGCAATGTTTCAGTTGACACGAATCATCATGTTCCTCGCTCCGCTCGCCGCCGGCGCAGCCTTGGCCTACAGCGTGGCGAGCATGGGGCTGGCCGCGTTGCTGCCACTGGGCAAGCTGGTCCTCACGTTCTACGCAGCGCTGACCGCGTTCTGCTTATTTGTTCTTATCCCCATCCTTCTTCTCTTTCGTATCCCGATGCGGAGATTCGTTGCCGCGGTGGGGGAGCCGGCGGCGATTGGATTCGCCACTACAACGTCGGAGGCTGCGTTGCCACTGGCGATGGAGCGCATGGAAGAGTTTGGCGTACCGCGCTGGATCGTCTCATTTGTGATCCCGATGGGCTACAGCTTCAATATGGATGGCGCCAGCGTCTATCTTGCCATGGCTTCCATTTTCGCAGCGCAGGCTTCAGGAATTCACCTCAGCCTCGGTCAGCAGATCGCAATGCTGGCTACATTGATATTGGCCAGCAAAGGTGTCACAGGTGTTCCGCGCGCCACCCTTGTAGTGCTGTTAGCGACAGCCAGCGCAATCCACATCCCCACCTCCCCCGTACTCTTGATTCTTGGTGTTGACACTTTGATGGACATGGGTCGCACCATGATCAATATTGTGGGGAATTGCATGGCCAGCGCCGTCATCGCGCGTTCTGAAAGCTGTTTACTCGATTCTTCGACCTTGCCCAGGACGGAATAGCGATTCTGAATTCATAATCCGACTCCGACCACCGTTCGTTCCATCGCGGTGCTATTGGCTAGGTGAGGCAGCTTCGGAACCAGCTCTAGTTCCCCATACGTCGAATAGCAGAGCCTTCAGTCCCAACGCCCAAACCGCGGTCAGAAAGATGCGGCGAAGCCACAGATTGCCGATGCGAATAGCAAATCGTGCCCCCACCAGGGCACCCAAAAACATGGTTGCTCCAAGAATCAGTCCGAGTTTATAGCTGACAAGCCCATGCCACATAAACACGCCCGTGGCAACGGCGGATGAGAATACATTCATCAGCTTGGTTGTAGCGATGGCCTCGACAAATGTAAATCTAAAGATCGCGACATATACGGCCGTCAGAATCGTGACGTAGCCCCCGCTGAAGAACCCACCATATATACCGAGAAGAAACGTCATGGCATAGCCTGCGATTTCGGCCCCGGCAGATGGAGCAATCGCCGACTCTTGCATCCCCGACTTGCGATAGACCACGGAGAAAGCCGCTACTGCAATAACGGCAACCGACACAATCATAGGGACCGAGCGAGTAGGAACCCGTAAGAGCAGGAATGCACCCATTACAGAGCCGAGCAACGTCAGACCGGCCAATAACGGAAGCCTCTTGAGATTCACATCCGGACTGCGTAGGAACGGCAGAGTCCCGCCAACACTCATAAAGGTCAGAGCAAACATATTGGTTGCAAGCGCCGTGCGCGGCTCAATATGGAACTGAAGCATCGCGGGAACGGTAATGAGCGACGTACTACCTGTGACAACGCTGATTGCACTGGTCATAAGGAAGATGACCACGAGCCAAAACACTTGAATACCGGCCATACCTCATACCTCTATCATAAAGCCCGTTCCCACTCTGCTAGCCACGAGAGTACGCATGGTGAGCAGGAAGCTCCGTGAAAACGGGGTTTCGCCGACTTCGACCCGCCGATCTTTACGGGATATTCGAACCAATCGACGACCAATACTCAGGTGTTTCAAAAAATACGGGGCACTTCACCACCTTAGAGATGAAATGTCTTGTCCGCGCCATAGACAAGGCCGAGTGTGATCAGAGCAATCACAATTTCACCGATGGTCCCGACTAACAGCGGACGGATGCCTTGTTTGCTGAGTTCCCGGACGCTAGTCCGGAGGCCGACGCCGGCGAAGGTAAGCAGGAACGCCCAACGGGAAAGATTGCCGACTGCCAAGAGCTGCGGTTTGGTGAAGAATCCTATAGTGGCGAGCAATGAGATGAGCAGGAAACCGAGCACGAACTTAGGGAACTTCTGCCAGAGAAAGGCTGCCTTGTTTTGTATGCCGGCGGCTTGACCCTTCGAAGCCCAATAGATTGCATAACCGAGCACAACAAAGCCGATGAGCGCATTGCGGCAGGTCTTGGTGAGGACGGCGATTTTGCCGGCGGTGTCGGAGTAAAGAGCGCCAGCAGCAGCGGTTTCTGCCGTGTTGTCGACAGCGAGACCAGTCCAAACACCGTAGGCGTGATCGGAAAGGTGCAGCGTGTGCCCGATCACGGGGAAGACGAAGAGCGAGATTGCGCCGAGGGCAAGAATGGCAGCGATGGCATAGGAGGAATCTTCTTCGTCGGCTTCGATAGCGCCCTGAGTCGCGATAATCGCAGAGACACCGCAAACCGACGCGCCAACAGACAGCAACGAAACCAGCTTTGGAGCCAGCTTGAATCGCTTGCCAAGCCAGGTCATGAAAGCCAGGGCAAGAGCGATCTCGATGAAGACCAGTGCAAGCGAGATGCCGCCCAAGCGTGCGATGTCGCCCAGAATAAACCGTGCACCCAATAGAACAATGCCGGTCTTTAGCCAGAAATCGTAGGTGGCGACTCCGCGACGGAAGAGTGTGGGGACACCGACTGTATTAGCGATGATGAGACCAATAAGAATGGCCCACAGAACATATTCGATGTTGGGGAGTACCAGGTGATGGGATTTCCCGTAACGCGCAATGAACTGTTCGATGAATTTGCCGCCATACCCGACGGCTGCAAGCAGAAGCAATCCAGGAACGAGTCCAAGCCAGTAGCTGAGACGGCTCGAAGACTGGGCAGGCACAGCAGCGATGGTACTTGTATCTGACATGACGATCTCCTGTGCCTACCAGGGCACGACTTTGAGAACTCCGAAACGGACGAGGAGGGCTAGTCCAATCGAAAGAAGGACGGCCCAGGTATCTGAAGAAAAAATGGCGGATAGCGTAGGGCGCGGCGAAGCCGGCATAGATTGCTCCTTGAAAGAGATGGAAGAGTTGCAGTCTGACCGCACAAGTGAGTGCAATCGCTGTCTCAGAATTGAATTTGGAAAGGGAGGTGCGAAGGAGCGCTTAGCGTTGAGGACAACAACGCACAGGCTGCAGCGGAGCGACAATTTTGGCGAGTGTACTCATGTGTGGTTCATTTGTAACATCTGGAATGATGTCGATCAAGACAAGAAGCCGCGATCAGATTAATACCAGGTTAAAATCATACCGTTGTTTCGACTGCAAAGCGAAGCGAGTTGTCCATGCTGCGGTAGAGCGCCTCTACTGCCTCCAGCAGCGCGAAGACTTCTTCTTCAAGCTGATTGAGGGCCTCATTGTTCTTCTGCTGCGCAGCCGCAATCACCGGCTCAAAGCGCATTCCGACCAGCCCTGCCTGAATGAAGTGCTTAAGGAAGTTCTCAAAGACGGCCGCGTCTGTAGGCGCTTCGATGCCCCGCGTGATCAACAGTGCACGAGCGCTGCGCAGAGCGATAGCGTACAGCGCGTCGTCATCCTGCGAGTCGCCGGAGCGATGATCTTCGCGCAGATGCCGGGCACTCTTCAGGTCCACTTCAATCAGGTCGAACAGGCCAGCCGAGCACTCTCCCAGTCCCTTGCCAATCAGCGAGAAGGTGTCCTTGGCGCCCCAGTCGTAGTAGTAGGTCTTGTCCACACTGAACTCTGGAATTGTGCGGAAGCGATCGGCAATGGCCCGAATTTCCTGCATACCTTTGCCATCCACATAGGCCGCGAATGAGGAATGGCTGTCCTTCCTCACGAGCCATAGTTTCAGAACCTCATGCACAAACTCGGGTAGATCGCGCGCGCTCACGCGATCGATCTGTCGCGCCAGCCGGGCCTTGCCGTCGCCAATCTCAGCACCCGCTACGACCATGTACGCCGGAAACATCTGCTGATCCTTGCGCCCGACGTTGCCGAAGAAACCCAGGTCGGCCAGCATATGCTGTCCGCATGTATTGGGGCAGCCTGAGAGATTGAGTCGAAACTCCGGAATCCGGTTCAGATCCAGGTCCGAGTTCTTCAACCTCTCCGCTGTCGCAGAGAGTGCTCCCTTCGAAAGGCAGATTCCTAGTTTGCAGGTATCCGCTCCGGTGCAGGAGATGGAATTCCCCATCATGCGCGGACCGGACGCAAGCTCCGTCAGTTCGCTCATTAGATGAAAGACATTGGGCAGATAGCGCTCCGGGATATTGCGCAGACGCAGGTTCTGACCGAAGGCGGCACGAACCACATAGTTGCCAAAGGATTCAAGGAAGTCTGCAAGACGAATAGCATCTTCATTCTTCAGATTGCCAAGAAAGATCGGAACCAGGACGGAGACCAACCCCGGCTGCTTCTGTGGCTCAACATATCGCTTGCGCCATTGCGCAAACTCAGGCGTCTCATCGGCCTCCGGTTCAAATGCCGGAATAGTGCAACTCTGCGGCACCTCTTCGAGCAGCAATGCGGGCGGGTTCTCTGCGCGAACACGCTGCATCTGCTCCTCGTATAGCTCGCGGAAATGCTCTTCGCCGAGCGTATTCCACAGGAAGCGCAGGCGCGCCGCATGGCGGTTCTTACGATTGCCATGTTTGTCGAAGAGCCGCTTGATAGCAGTCGTTACAGCGTACACATCTTCGGCGGGGATGAAGTCGTACAGCTGATGCCCGACCGCGGGCCTGGTGCCCAACCCACCGGCAACAAACACCCGGAATCCCTTCGCCCCGTTGCGCAACTGCGCGACGAATCCAAGATCGTTGAACTCAGCGTACGAGCTGTCCGCCGTGGAGTTGGAGAAGGCGATCTTGAACTTGCGTGGCAGCATCCATGAATCGGGCTCCGCAATCAGCCTGCTCGTCAAGGCAAACGCGTAGGGGCTTGGATCGAAGACCTCATCGAGTCCGACGCCCGCATCCGGGGAGACAAGGACGTTGCGGACCGTGTTTCCCCCACCGCCTCGTGCCGCAAGTCCAACCTGCAGCAGTTCCCGCATCACGGGCAGAATGTTCTCCAGCGCAATGTCGTGAACCTGAAACTCCTGCCGCGTTGTAACGTGAATCGCAGGACTCCCGTACCGCGCGGATACCATGGCAATCGTACGCAACTGGCGTGGCGTCAGCGCGCCGCCGGTAGTCCGAATCCGTACCATGTAGCTGCCATCGGTGCGCTGCTCATAGCAGCCAAAAGGGACGCGACGCACCCTCAGCGTAGCTGCGTCCATCTCGCCGCTGCGGTAGCGCTCCATGTAGGAATCGAGCTCTTCGAGCTCAGACGCGAGGTTTTCCGGAACCTTGTAGAACATGGTTTCTCCAATCCGCAATTCGTATGAGCCCAGAGACCCAGATCGCATGTGCTGGACAACAGCCCGGCATCCAGACGCTATCGAGTCCTATTAAGAGGGTATTGGAGTTACTATTATGGCGGTGTGATGTCGGTCACAAGTGAATCCCTGTGCGCCAGAAGGTTGCAATGGATTATGTTTTGTATTCCACGTTTCAGTGGAGCCCGCCGGCGTTTTGAGCAAGTTCAAATCTCTCGCGCACGCCTTCGGCGCGGATGATACTTTTGACACCCTACTCTGCTATCAATTCAGTGGCGGCATATCAAAATACTGGATAGCGGAATTGATTGTATCCAGTATCTGTGGCACACCTGCGGCTGTTGTAGCTTTCGCCCCAGCATCTAGCGAAATTTTCGCCTGTACAAGCGCGGTGCTGCGCACCGGATGGATTATGACACTCCATCCCTCCGAGGGAACTGCACGGTAACCTGAAAGCGCTCTGCGGGAACCTTTGCGGCATCAAAGAGATAAGACGTTCGGAGTTTCCGTGCGGAAACCTGCGATTACATATGGAATCAGGCTTCCGAGAAGGGTTGGATTGATGGCATTACTGGACGAAAGCAACTTGATGGCGGAGCGGGCGAGGCACGCGAAGTTTCGGACGAACCACGTTGGAACGAAGCTCAATGAGGCCGAACTGCATGAGCTGGGGGAGTTGGTAGCGAAGCGGAAAGAGACGCCAGCAGAACTGATACGCGGCCTCATCCTGCGAGAACTGAAGCAAGATAAAGAAGGCCTGAGGCCGAGTGCGGAGTTGATCGAGATCACCGCGATACGGCTGCAAATCGTGAATCTCCTCAAGCCCCTTCTAACAGGAATAAAAGCGACTCCGGAGGCCTTCGACGCCATTATTCAAGAGGTCAGAATCCGCAAGCGCGGTTGTGCTCTGGACGTTCTTAAAGACTACGAGCAGGGCTGAAGCGTGGCCCTCGGCACCCGTGGCGAAGTACCCTCCGCTCCAGCGTCCGTCAAGGCGCTTCGCCCGCTGCGCGGCGTGCAAAATCGCGCGACCTTGACGGACGCTTCCGCTCCGGGTGAGGCGCTGGCATGAGAAGAATGTCTTCTTCTCATGTGTCCAAAAACACATGAAAGATCAACGGCGTTAGGCGGTACAAAGACGTTAATGAGCGGGATCAAATCGTCAAAGCTGAGAGCATCCGGGCAAGCGCCGGAACGCCGATGGCTACCGTTTCTGCATCGATCGGATACTGCTCCAGCCCCGCGTTCACGACGAACTGCTTGTCGGGTTTGAGGTCGCGGCAAGCGATGTAAAAGCCCTTTTCGGGACGACCCGATAGGCTCCGTTTGACCTCGATGGCCCACAGTCCGTGGCCGGGTATTTCCAGCAAAAGATCGATCTCGGCTCCAGCAGCCGTGCGATAGAAACTGGCGATGCTGCGCTCCGGCGCGGCGGCCAGCAGGTTCTCAATGATGAAGCCCTCCCAAGAGGAACCTGCCACAGGATGTCCAGCCAGATCGTTGAATGTTCTCAAGCCTAAGAGGGCGTGAACCAGGCCACTGTCCCTGATATAGACCTTGGGTGACTTCACCAAACGCTTGCCTGCATTGCTGTGAAAAGGCTGGAGCCGCCTGACGAGAAGCAGGTCGGTGAGCAGGTCGATATAGCGCTGTACGGTCGGCGCTGTAATCTGGAGCGCGGACGCCAGACGCGACGCGTTCAGCAGAGTTCCTTGCCCGTGCGCCAGCATAGTCCAGAGCCGTTCCAGCACGCCAGCCGGTACACGCGGCCCGAAGAGTGGTACGTCTCGCTCCAGATAGGTGCGAATAAAGTCTCCGCGCCAGCGCAGGCTTTCTGTGTCGTTCGGTGCGAGATAACTGCCGGGAAACCCGCCCCGCGTCCATAGCTCAATGAGCGTCGGCTCATCGGAGGGCAGCTCCAGCACGTTGAAGGGGCCCATATTGATATAAGTAATCCGGCCAGCAAGACTCTCGCTGGACTGCCGCAGCAAATCAATCGAAGCGGAGCCGAGAATGAGAAATCGAC
>Ga0181521_10001496_pt1 | contig 28946 bp, 29 predicted proteins | sample PEATcosm2014_Bin_32_FD_119764 | JGI IMG/M metagenome (GOLD analysis project Ga0181521, IMG submission 119764) | Peatland microbial communities from MTU Mesocosm Facility, Houghton, MI, USA - PEATcosm2014_Bin02_60_metaG | ecosystem: Environmental > Terrestrial > Soil > Wetlands > Peat | place...
CGTGCTCCCCCGAAGATCCGGCGAGTACCCTACCCTGCTATGCACTAATATGAATCAGGGAGCCATGCTCGAAAACATCAACCTTAAGAGGAAGCTCTCGCGTGAGGAGTACAAAAAGGCGCTGCCTGCCGTCCAGCATCGTCTCTACGATCTGGAAAAGGCGTGCTGGGACCACGGCGTGCCGACGGCGATCGTCTTCGAAGGCTGGGACGCTGCCGGCAAGGGCACGGCCATCGCCGCCTTGACCCAGCGCCTGGATCCGCGCGGATTCAAGCTCTATCCGATCACCGCGCCGCGCACTTATGAGCAGCAGCGGCCGTGGTTGTGGCGCTTCTGGCTGAAGGTGCCAAACCGCGGCGAGATGGTGATCTTCGATCGAAGTTGGTACTTTCGCGTGTTGGACGAGCGCGTGGAGCGCACCATCCCGGAAAAGGCCTGGCGCCCGGCCTACCGTGACATCGTCGAGTTTGAACGCATGCTGGCCGACGATGGCGCCGTGATTCTCAAGTTCTTTCTGCATATCTCGAAGAAGGAGCAGCGCGAGCGTTTCCGCACCATCAAGGCCGATCCGCTGGAAGCCTGGCGGGTCAGCGATGCGGACTGGGCGCGCCAGAAGAAATACGACGAGTACCTGGCCGCGATCGAGGAGATGCTGGAGCTGACCGAATCCGAATTCGCGCCGTGGATCATCGTCGAAGCCACCTCGAAATGGTATGCGCGCAAGCGGATCTTCGACACCATCGTGGCGGCGCTGGAAAAGCGCCTGGGCGCCAACGCGCCTCCGCCCGCGGTCGAAGTCCCGGCCGTGGCGGCCAAGGACGCGGAACTGCGGGAAGCCATGGATTCGCTCGCCGAGGGGAGGCGCTAATGCTCGAGACGCTCGATCTCACCCGCACTCTCACCCGCGAAGCCTACGTTCGCGAGGTGACGCGGCGTCAGATTCAACTCCGCGAATTGGGCTACCAGGTTTACCTGCAAAAACGCCCGGTGATGATTTTGTTTGAGGGCTGGGACGCCGCCGGCAAGGGCGGCGCCATCAAGCGGATCACCGAAAAGCTGGACCCGCGCGGCTACGTGGTCTATCCCATCGCCGCGCCGCAGGGCGAAGACAAAACCCGCCATTACCTTTACCGCTTTTGGCGCCGGCTTCCCGAGCGCGGCCAGATCGCCATCTTCGACCGCTCCTGGTACGGCCGCGTGCTGGTGGAGCGCGTGGAAGGCTTCGCTCCCGAAGAGGCCTGGCAGCGTGCCTACAAAGAGATCAACTCCTTTGAGCGCCAGGTGAGAGACTTCGGGACCATCCTTGCCAAGTTCTGGATCCACATTTCCCGCGAAGAGCAGCTCCGCCGCTTCGAAGAGCGCAAGACCATCGGCTACAAAGCCTGGAAGCTCACCGACGAGGATTGGCGCAACCGCCAGAAGTGGAGCGTCTACGAGGAAGCCGTCGAAGAGATGCTGGTGAAGACCAGTACGCGCACCGCTCCCTGGAGCCTGGTGGAAGGCAACGACAAATACTGGGCGCGCACCAGGGTGCTCGCGCGCATGGTCGAGATTCTCTCCAAGGAACTCGGCTACGATCCCACCAATCCGCTCAAACGCGGCTCGGGCAAGAAGAGCGCCAAAGCCGCGAAGTGAGCGGCGGCTCAGTGGGACAGACGATCGGTTTTTGTCGTCTGTCAACGTGTCGTGCTTCAGCGAAAGATGACAGACCACGAAAGACGATGGTGTGTCCTACCGCAGTATCATGGCCATAGTGACTGAAACAAGCACGGGCAGTTTTTCCCGCGCCCTGCTGGGCAGGACTGGGCGCGAGGTGGCGCGGTTGGTGTCCGCCAGTTACGGCGTGCCGGGCGACGCCGTCGAGCGCGCCTTTGAGCAGGGAGTGAATTATCTTTATTGGGGCAGCATGCGCCGCGATTCGTTCGGCGCCGCGTTGCGCCGCCTGGGGCCGAGGCGCGCAGAGTTCGTGCTGGTGATCCAGTCCTACACGTGGGCCGCGTCGCTGATGGGCTGGAGCCTGGAGCGCGCGCTGCGGGCCTTGCGCTTCGATTACACCGACGTGCTGCTGCTCGGCATGTGGAACCGGCCGGTGCCGCCGCGGATTCTCGAGGCCGCTCGGCGCCTCAAAGCGCGCGGCCTGGTGCGATTCCTGGCGGTCTCCACGCACACCCGCGCTCTGGTGCCCGCGATCGCGGCCGGGCGCGACTTCGACATCGTCCACTTCCGCTACAACGCCGCGCATCCCGGCGCCGAAACCGATATCTTCCCGCACCTGCCCAATGCCGGCAGGCCGGGCCTAGTGTCATTCACCGCTACAAGCTGGGGACAATTGCTCGGCAAGGGCGCTCTGCAAGGCATTGCCGGCTCCCGTTCGCTACCCAAAGGCGAGCGCGTTCCCACCGCCGCCGACTGTTACCGCTATGTGCTTACCCGGCCGGAAGTCGACGTGTGTATGACGGGTCCAAAAGACGCGGCGCAAATGGAGCATGCGCTCGAAGCGCTGCGGCTGGGCCCCATGACCGAAGACGAACTCGAGTGGATGCGGCGGCCGCGCGGTTTCGGGCAAGTAAGGCCGTAGCCGCGTGGGGCGTGCTTCAGCTTGCCAACGCCCGCTTGCGGGCGTGTGTTTCACAAGCTTGTCCCTTCCGCGCGGGCCTTGACGGATTGGTTAAAATAGCTGTTTCACATGAAACCTTTCCTTACCATACTCGCCGCCGGCCTCCTTCTGGCCGGCTGCTCAGAACAGCCCGCGCCGCCGGCGGCCAAGACAGAAGAAGCGAAGCCCGAGCTGATCGGCGGCCAGAGCGCTTTATTCAAAATGTTCCAGGTGGCGCGTACCTGGGCGCCCGATGCGGCGGTGCTGAAACTGAATAGCGTGCGCGTGGAGGGCGTGCCCGACCAACCCGGCAAATCCGCCGGATGGGAGGCTGTGTTCACATCCGAGCAGAAGGGTACTGCCCGTTCGTTCACCTGGTACGCGGTCGACCAGGGATCCACCATCCACAAGGGAGTGTTCCCCGGCGCAGAAGAGAGCTACTCCGGCGCGCCTTTCGCGATTGGCGACGTCAAGATCGACACCGAAGCCGCATTAACCACGGCAAAAGGCAAAGCGGAAGCCGAAGCGTACGAGAAGAAGAGCCCGGGCCAGCCGATCCTCTTCCTGCTGGAGAAATCCAGCAGGTTCGCCAATCCGGCGTGGCGCGTGATCTGGGGAGAATCGGTGAGCACCTCCAGCTTTTCGGTCTTCGTGGACGCGGCCACGGGAAAATTTCTCGAGATCATGCACTAATCCGGGTTCGCCTGCGCAAGGCGGGCGCGGTTGTGAGGCGCGTTGGATTCCAGTGCCAGCCGCATTTTCACCGGGATGCGGTTGACCAGCGCTACCACCAACTTGTATCTCCAGCCGGGCACGACGAACAGCTTGCGCTGGCGCAGGCCGGCCAGCGAGGCATTGACCACGTCTTCGGCGCTCAGCCAAAATGATTTGGGGATGGCCGCGCGGTCGACCCCCGCCACGTCGTGAAACTCGCTGTAAGTGAAGCCGGGGCACAGCGCCTGCACCACCACCGGCGAGCGCGCGGATTTCAAGTCCAGGTAAATCCCCTCGGTGAACGCGTTCACCCAGGCCTTGGTGGCGCAGTAACTGACGCTGCCGGGGCTGCGCGTGAAGCCGGCCACGGATGCTACGTTGATGATGCTGCCGCGGCCGCGCCCGACCATCGGTCCCAACGCGGCATGGGTGAGCCGCAGAATGGCGCCGATGTGCAGGCGGTGCATTTTGAGTTGCGCATCGAGAGGCGCTTCGTAGAAAAGGCCCTTCACGCCGAAACCAGCGTTGTTGATCAGCAGGTCGAGGCGCGGTTCGGCGGCCAGGCGCGCGGCGATGCGGTCCATCTCCTCGTTCACCGACAGGTCCGCGGTGCAGGCTTCCACATGAATCTGGTGGGCCCGTTCGAGTTCCGCCGCAAGTTGCTCGAGGCGGTCGCCGCGGCGCGCGATCAGCAGAAGATCGTGACCTTTCGCGGCCAGCTTGCGCGCGAACACCGTTCCGATGCCGGCCGAAGCGCCGGTGATAGCTGCGAGAGAGTTAGTCATGGTATTTGGCGGGACACGCGGGATGATCGAGTTACGGTTCGGCTTTCGCGGCAGCGCTGCGGCGCGGGGTGCGCGGCTTCTTGGGAGCGCCGACATAAGCGTAAGGGTCCTCCGGCGTTTCCGGTTCCGCGCGCCGGAACCAGCGCTTCAGCGCCGTCCAGGTGTCGCGAATGCGGCGGCGAACCGGTCGATAAGCCACAGCAGCCCTCCTGCCACGATCATACAACGGAGAGCGGGTACTTATGAGCGCGGGCTGACGGTTGCGGAAACGACGTGGAGATCGTGGACTATCATTAGTGGAGAGCGCTATGCCGAGAATCTGAGACGGCAGTGAAGCATTAGGATCTAAGCCATGAGCTGGTATCTCGCAAACGAAGACACGATTATCGATCAGTTCGCTTCAGGACAAGGGCTCAGTGATCTAAGGAGAGAGATTGAGGCCAACGGATTCCCCGCTCTTCAAGACTTTATCGACGAGGGTGTGACGGCGAACATCCTGCTCTGCATCGACCAATTGGACCAACTTGCCCAAAAGACCTGCGATGCGGGCGTGAAGGTGACGGCACGGGAACTCGCCAAGCTGATGCACGGGCAGGCGGTGGTATTGATCACGCAGGGATTCGAATACGAAGACAAAGACGAACTCGAAGACGAAACGGGCGATTCACTCAAGCACCCGAAGCCCGCAAAGCCCATCAAGCCAACCGTGCGCAAGGCGAAGAGGAAGGCCGCGCGGAAGAAAGAGCCAATCGCGGGCAAGGCGAAGAAGACGGGACCGAAGAAGGATCGCGGGCGCAGGCGGACCGCCTGAACTGCGTGATTTGCAGACGGCGGCCACCTCGAATTTCGGTGCGCTGTTCGATCATGAAGTAGCGCATGCCGATTTTTGCTTGGTGCCGGCTGGGTCCTCCTCCTCCGGGCTCATTTAAGCGTCGCGGACTTCGACAATCATCTGCTTGCCGAGAGCGGCGAGGGCGGCCTGGATTTTGACGGCTTTTGTGGCGTGCGCGGGATCGAGCATGCGGCGGATCACTCGCTCGTGGACACCAAGGCGGCGGGCCAGGCCGGAGTTGTTGACTTGGCCTTCGCGCATCGCGAGATACAGCGCCAGCTTCGGCGCCAGCCAAAGCGGCACGGGTACCAGTCGCCGACCACGCTTGGCAGGTGAAGGTGGCGGAATCTCTTCCCGGCGGGAGAGGCGAATCGAGAGATCGGATCCAAGCGCGTCCATGGCCTCTTCCATGGCCTCGCGGTCGTCTTTGCCGTCGGTCGAGACGCGGGGCAGATCGGCAAACTCGACCAGCACGCGGCCATCGCTGCCGGTCGTGAACTTCGCGGGATACGTAAAGGCGGACATAGGTACAGCTCCTACAAGTCGTGAGGATCGATCCGGAGATCCCTGCACATCTTGGCCAGCAAGTCCTGGCCGATTTCCTTCTTCCGATCCTTGAGGGTCGTGAATTCGTTGCCGAAGTACAGGCGGCCGTGGCTTCCCTTTCCCTTGTCGGCGAGAAACGTGCAGGCGACTTTCCTGCTCCGCGCCAACTTCTGCACTCGCGCTCGAATTCCGAGCCCTTCATAAACTCAGTCTCGGACAGTTCTGTCCGAGTGTCAAGTGCGCGGCAGCAGCAACGCTCTGGCTTCGGCAACCAGGAAGAGGGAGCCGGTGATGAAGATGACGTCGTCGGGGGTGGCATCTTCGATCAAGCGGAGGGCGGCCTCTAGGGTGGGAGCGATTTTCAGGTTGGGGTGATCGGCGACGGCGCGGAGGGATTCGGGGGCTAGGGCGCGCGACTGGCGCGGCGCGGTGACGCTGACCTGCCAGGCTAGGGGAAACAGGATGGCGGCGATTTCGGCGGCGGACTTGTCGCGCATGATGCCGAAGATGAGGCGCAGGCGCGCGTGTGCGTAAAAGCGGGTGATGTAGGCGGCCAGCGCGCGGGCGGCGGCGGGGTTATGAGCGCCATCGAGGATAACGGCGGGGCGCTCGCGGACCTGCTCCAGACGGCCGGGCCATTGGGCTGCGGCGATGCCGGCTTCAATCGACGGGCGGTCAACTCGACAGGCGAGCAGCGACAGCGCGGCGGTGACGGCATTCTCGGCCTGGTGCTCACCGGCGAGCGGGCAGCGGACGGAAAGCGGGATCACGCCGGGAAGCTCGAAGCGGCTGCCGCGCGCGTCGAGCGAAAGATTCTGGACGGAATACGACGCCGCGCGCGTCACCGATATATCCAATTCGGCGGCGCGGTGGTCGAGCACGCGGGCGGCTTCCGGGCGTTGGCGCGCGAAAACGGCGGGGACGCCGGGTTTCAGAATGCCGGCCTTCTCGGCGGCGATGGATTCGATGCCGCGGCCGAGGAACGATTCGTGATCGAAATCGATGGGCGTGATGACGGCGAGCGACGGCCGCACCACGTTGGTGGCATCCAGGCGGCCACCCAAGCCGACTTCCAGCACCACGCGCTCGACGCCTTCTTCGGCGAAGATCAGGAACGCCATGGCGGTAACGGTTTCGAAATAGGTGGTGTGCAGGTCGATGGTCTCGCGAGCGAGCAGTTGTTCAACCACGGCGTGGACGCGGTTGAAGGCGGCGGCGAACCGCTCGGCGGAGACGACGTTCCCGGCGATGCGAATGCGCTCGGTGGGCTCGGCGAGGTGCGGCGAAGTGTACAGGCCGGTGCGCAGGCCGGCGGCGCGGAAGCCGGATTCGATCATGGCGCACGTGGAGCCTTTGCCATTGGTGCCGGCTACGTGGACGATCGAGAGGCGGTCCTGCGGATTGCCGAGCGCCTCGAGCACGGCGCGGATGCGCTCCAGACCGAGCTTGGCAGTCTTGATTTCGTTGCCCAGCGCGTAGAGGAAGTGAACCGAATCGGGGTAATTCACTGCTGGCAGAAAAAGTCGAGCGCCCGGGCGATGTAGGCCTTCAGCTCCAGGCGCGGCACCACGGCGTCCAGCATGCCGTGCTTGACCAGAAACTCGCTGCGCTGGAAACCTTCGGGGAGTTTCTGGCGGATGGTCTGCTCGATGACGCGCGGGCCGGCGAAACCGATCAGGGCGCCGGGTTCGGCGATGTTGAGGTCGCCCAGCATGGCGTAGCTGGCAGTGACGCCGCCGGTGGTGGGGTCGGTGAGCACGCTGATGAAGGGCACGCGGGCCTGGTCGAGCCGCATCAGGGCGGAGCAGATCTTGCACATCTGCATCAGGCTGACGGCGCCTTCCTGCATGCGCGCGCCGCCGGAGGCGGAAACGATCACCAGCGGCGAGCGGGAGGCGAGACAACGTTCGATGGCGCGGGTGATTTTTTCGCCCACCACCGCGCCCATGCTGCCGCCGATGAAGCGCATCTCCATGGAGCAGATTTCGACCTGGCGCCCGGCCAGCTTGCCGCGGGCGGCAACCAGGGCATCGCAAAGCCCGGTTTCCAGGCGGGCGGCCTCCAGGCGCTTGACGTAGGGCTTACTATCGACGAAACCGAGCGGGTCGGTGGAGTGCAGCCCGGCATCGAAAATCTCGTATTCGCCGGCATCGAACAGCATGCGGATACGGGAGACGGCGTCCAACCGGAAATGGTGGCCGCACTTGGGGCAAGTGTTCCAATTGGCCGCCAGGTCCTTCTTCCAGACGATCTGGCGGCAGCCGTCGCACTTCTGCCAGAGGCCTTCCGTCTTGACGTGCTTCGATTGTTCGTCGATGGCCTGCGGCTTCGTGTCGTCCGGCCTGTCGCGCTTAAACCAAGACATGCAATCAACCAACTTACCGCGGGTAGGGATGGCCCCGCAAGGTTGCGAAAGCCCGATAGATCTGTTCGGCGAGCATGGCGCGGGCCAGCTCGTGCGGAAACGTCATGGCGGAGAGCGAGAGCAGCAGGTCCGCCCGGCCGGCCCAGGAAGGCGGCAGGCCGGCGTGGCCGCCCACCAGGAACAGCAGATCGCGCGCTTCCATTTCAGCTTTGGCGACGAGCGCGGTGAAGGCGGCGGAATCGATCGGCTTGGCGGCCGGATCGAGAAAGATTTTGCGCGCGGCGGGATGGCGGGCCCAAAGATCGGTGCGCTCCGGGCGGATCTCGCGCATCTCGACGGTGGCGTAGCGGGCGGCGCGGCCGAGAAAATCCTGCGCCACGGCATTGATATGCTCGTTCTTGGGTTTGCCGATGAAGTAGACGAAGATCTTCACTCGGACGGAATCCCGACCGGCTTGGCATTGCGCCAGAGCCGTTCCAGGTCGTAATAGGCGCGGGCCTTGGTGGAAAAAACGTGCACCAGCATGTCGCCGTAGTCGGCCAACACCCATTCGCCCTGCTCGTAGCCTTCCAGACTCGTCGGCAGCTCAGCCGCCTGGCGTTTGAGCTGCAAAGTGACTTCGTCGGCGATGGCCTGAATCTGCCGCTGGTTGGAGCCGCTGCAGAGGACGAAATAGTCGGCGAAGGAAGTGATGCCGGTCAAATCCAGAACCTTGATGTCTGTGGCTTTCTTGGATTCGGCGGCGCGGACGGCGATCAGCCAGGTTGGGGCGACGGCCGGAAGGGCGGTGGTTGCTTCATGATGTGCCTTGTTCAGAACACGCTCCTGTTGGTATCGTACTACGCCGGGTTGGCGGACGGGGCCGAAACAGGAACTGGTGCCCGATACGGAAATGGAGTTATATGGAATATGCGGGCAAGCTAAAGCATGCCCCACCGGGAGAATATGAACGAACTCACGACTTATTCCGCCACCCAACAGGCGCGGCTGATCCGCGAGCGGCGCGTCTCGTCGCGCGAACTGGTGGCGGCTCATCTGGAGCGGATCGCCGCCATCAATCCAAGCATCAATGCCGCCGTGGAAGTACTCGCGGAAAGCGCGCTGGCAAAGGCCGCGTCCGCCGATTTGAGCGAACCGCGCGGGCCGCTCCACGGCGTGCCGTTCAGCATCAAGGACTCGCTCGAACTGGCTGGCGCGGTGGTGACGGCGGGAACGCTGGGCCGGAAGAATGCGCCGCCATCCACCGAAGATGCGACGCTGGTGAGACGGTTGCGGCGGGCGGGCGCCATCCCGATCGCCAGAACCAACCTGCCGGATCTGCTGTTCGCCTTCGAGAGCGACAACCTGATTTTCGGCGCCACCCGCAACCCGTACGACACGGCGCGCACGCCGGGAGGCTCGAGCGGCGGAGAGGCCGCCCTGATTGCCGCTTGCGGATCGCCGCTTGGTTTGGGCAGCGACTGCGCCGGCAGCGTGCGCCTGCCCGCGGCCTTTTGCGGATGCGCCGCCATCAAGCCGACCTCCGGCCGCCTGCCGCGCACCGGGCACGTCCCGCCGGCTGGAGGCTGGATCGAAGCCCTGTGGCAGGTGGGGCCGCTGGCGCGACGGGTGGAGGACCTGGTCACCGTGATGCCTTTGCTGGCTGGTCCGGATGGCCGCGACCACACCGTGGTGGATATGCCGATCGAGAACCCGCGCACAGTGCGGGTGAGCGACCTGCGCCTCGCGTTCTACACCGACAACGGTCTCGCCGCGGCCGACCAGGAAGTGGCGGGCGTGGTGCGCGCGGCGGCGGCTGCACTCGCCGCAGAAGGCAGCCGCGTGGAAGAGGCCCGGCCGGCCTGCCTGGATGCCGCTTACGAGATCGAGATGAAGCTGATCGGCCCGGATGGCGGCGACGGCCTAAGAAGCTATCTGCGGGACATCGGCTCGACCAGCGTCCATCCGCTGCTGACCGGCTGGCTGGATAAGTTGGAACGCTACCGCACCGGCATCGACGGATTCGCGGGCTACTGGGCCGAGTGGTTCGGCTACTGCGCCGAAATGACCGCGTTTCTCGCCCGCGGATACGACGCGATCTTGTGCCCGGCCTATATCCACACGGCGTTGCCGCTCGGCGCCTCGACTCTGGATGAGAATTTCATCGGCTTCAGCCATACCATGGCCTACAACGTCGCCGGATGGCCGGCCGCGGTTGTGCGCTGCGGCGAATCGGGTGCGGGCTTGCCCATCGCCGTTCAAATCGCCGCTGCGCCATGGCGTGAAGATGTGGCGCTGGCCGTGGCGTTGTGGCTGGAGCAGGCATTTGGCGGATGGAAGGCTCCCGAGCCGCCGGCGGAGTAGTGTCAAGGCAAAATAGAAAGTTCCGCCCCTGGAGACCTTCGCAGCGGGCTTTGGGTGGTGAAATGTTTTAGACTGCCGTGGGTTGGACAGTAAAGTGGTAGATTCCCCTTATTTTTCTGTATCTTATAAGCCGCGTTGCAGTAAACCTCACCCGCACGCAAATTGCCCTCCCGCCTCACTGATACAGCAGATACTTCTCCCGCAACTGGACGAAGCCTCCGACGGCGTCGGAGAAGCTTTGCTGGATAGTGCGCGCGTCCTCGCCTGCGGCCAGGCGACGGATGACATCGTCGCTGCCGATCAGGTTCTTGCAGGCGCTGAAGTCGATCTTGCCGGGATAGAATTTCTCGAGCGCGGCGGCCAGTTCCAGGCCCAGCCGCGTGGAATCGAACCGCTCGCGATTGGTCACCTGGAAGCGCACGCCCTCAATCCGCACGCCGCGAAAGTTCGATTCGGCGGGCGTGAAGCTGGTGGGATACGCGCGCACGCCCGGTATCTGGCGCGAGTTCAGCCAGCCGGCGAGCTCGCGGCCGCCGATGAAATCCGCGCCCACCTGCTCAAACGGCGTGTCAGTGCCGCGGCCCACCGAAAAGTTCCTGGCGGCTTCCAGCAGACACAACCCGGGATAGAGCAGGGCCGCATTCAAGCTGCGCATATTGGGCGACGGGTTGACCCAGGGCAGGTTGGTGGAATCGAACCAGTCGCCGCGCCGCCAGTCTTCGACGGGAATCACGATCAGCTCGGCGCCGATTTTCTTTTCGCCGTTCACAAAGCGCGCCAGCTCGCCGATGGTCATCCCGTGGCGCACCGGCAGGCCGGGCATGTACCCCACGAAAGAAGTGCGAGCGGCGTCGAGCAGCGGCCCCTCCACATGCGTTCCCGTGATGGGATTGGGCCGGTCCAGCACGTAAAACGGAATGCCCGCCTGTGCCGCGGCTTCCATCGCGTAGGCGAGCGTGGTTTCGTAAGTGTAGAAGCGCGCGCCGACATCCTGGATGTCGAACACCAGCGCATCGACTCCGCGCAGCATCTCCGGCGTGGGCCGCGGCGTGGCGCCGTAGAGGCTGTAGATGCGGATGCCCGTGGCCACGTCCGTCGCATCATGGACCTCCGGCTGATCTTCGCGCCCGGCGAAACCGTGCTCGGGTGAAAACAGCGCGGTGATCGTAATGTCGGCGCGGCGCATCAGATCCACATTGCGGCGTCCCAGGCGGTCCACCCCGGTCTGGTTGGTGATGAGGCCCACGCGCTTGCCCACCAGCGGCTGAAAATCCCGCTCAACCAGCACGTCGAGGCCGGTGCGCGTGGCGGCGTTGCGGCCCACCTCGCGATGCACGCCGGCGGCGGTGAAGGTTTCGCTGTAGCCGGTCAACGTCAACCCGCGCGTCTCAACCCCCAACGCCGCGGCGGCAATCGTGGCGACCTTCCCGCGCAGCGCGGTGAGCGACGGATGCCCCGTGGGGTGAACGCTGTTGGCCAGCAGAATGACGTACGTCTGGGTCTGCGGATCGATCCAAAGCGAAGTGCCGGTGAAGCCGGTGTGACCGAACGAGCCGATGGGGAACAGCTCGCCGCGGTTACCCGAGTACGGCGAATCGATATCCCAGCCGAACCCGCGCAGAATCGGCTGATCGGGCGGCGTTTGCGGTTCGGTGAATTTCTGAATGGTGGCCGCGCTCACGATGCGCACCCCGTCCAGTTCGCCGCCGTTGAGCATCATCTGCGCGAAACGGGCCAGGTCCTGAGCGGTGGAGAACACACCGGCATGCCCGGCCACGCCGCCCATGTTGCGCGCCGTCGGATCATGCACCACGCCGCGCAGCGGAGGGCTTTCGCTGGTCACACGCTCGGTGGGCGCGATCCGCGGCGCAAGCGCCGGCGGCGGCTGGAACATCGTATCGGTCATTCCCAGCGGAAGGAAGATGTGGTCGCGCGCGTAACCGGAAAGCGTCTGCCCGCTCAAACGGTGCACCAGCTCGCCGAGCAGGATGAAGTTGATGTCGCTATAGACGAAGCGCGCGCCAGGCGGCCCGTCGGGCGGGTTCGAGCAGGCGAGTTTAATGCCGGTCTGGTAGCCGCTCCACGGTTGGACCAGCGGCACATCCGGCTTCAGACCGGAAAAATGCGTGAACAGGTTGCGGAGCGTGATCGCGCTCTTGCCGCCTTGAAACTCCGGGATGTAGTCGGTGACCTTGTCGTTGAGCCGGAACTTACCCTGCTCGAATAACTGCATCAGCGCGGTGGTGGTGGCGACCACCTTGGTGAGCGAGGCAAGATCGAAGATGGTGTCGGCCGTCATCGCCTCGGGCGTGGGAACAATGGCGCGCCTGCCGTACGCCTTCTCGTAAACGATCTTTCCGTCGTGGCCAATGACGACCACCGCGCCCGGCAGGCTATGCTGCCCGATGGCTTCGTCGATCAACCGGTCGATCGCCGGCCCTCCGGAAAACGTCTGCGCCGCCAGGCCCGTAGCCGCCAGCGCCACCGAGAAGAGTAGCCTCATCAGCCACCATTGTATTGCCTGGGCGATACCGGGTTGGCAGGCGAAAGCGCCTGCCCCACATCTCCTTACCATGTATAGTGCGCCGTGTAAGTAATGACCTTCTCCTGGTCGGGCGCGAGCGTCACTTCGTACTCGATGGTCCGGCCGTCTTTCTGGTGATGCGAGTCCGATTCCTGTATGATCGCCCAGTTGTACCAGCGATACAGATGCTCGACCACGCGCACCGTGACCGCCTCTTTCTTGTGGTTGCGCAGCTTGATCTCGAAACTCTCGTCCGCCCATCCAGTCGGATACGGCCCCTGCATCTGGTAGTGGGTCTGCCTGCGTTCGCCGGTGATATCGAAAGCGTTGCCTGTGTATATGCGAATGGTTTCGTCCCTGGGCGTATGGTCGATCTCGTTCTCGCCGGTGAATTCCAGTTGCCCGTCCTGGTCGCGGCGGTAGAAACGCACGCGGCCTTTGGGCAGCGGCATCCCCAGGTGATTGGCTTCGGAGTTGACAAACTCGCGCATCACCCAAACGTGAGGATTGGATTCGGTGCCGTATTGCGGCTGTTGGCGCAAATCCTGGTTGCCGTACTGGTTCCGGTTGACCATCACGCCATCGTAAACATAAAGCCGTTTCGATGAAATCCCGTTCCCGCGCAGAAACTCCACCTGCTTGGTCTCCCGGTCGTGCAGCGTGGTGGCGAGCGGCAGGGTGTACAGATGATAGTCTTCGAACGATCGCTCGGTAACCTGAGGGTCCAAGTTGTTCCTGCCATCGCTGGTCTCAGCCTTGGCGAAAGGCATCATTTCCGGCTGGCGCACCTTGTTCACATCCCCGGCCATCAGCTTGATGCGCGCGTGGTCGAACTGTTTGCCGCTCTGATTGTCGAGCGTCACCCAGCCGACCAGGTCGAGTAAGTCGCCCGTCTCCGGCGCCACCACGTTGTAATCGGCGTTCCAGGTCATGCCGCCGGTCACATAGCTCAGCTCCGCATCGAACTTCGCGGCCACGCTGGAATGGATGACCCAATCGAGCACCGGCTTGAGAATCGTATCGGCGCCCAGCGCGGGAAAGATGGGCTGCCCGGGAAGAGTGAATTGCAGTTTGCCGTTGACCTCGATAATCGGCTGGCCGTTGCCACCGCCGGCCATGGCCATCTGACTGTTCTGATACTGCGACCCGTAGCGCTCCATGGCCTGGTAGTGCGGCACGTAACCGCTGCGCACGATTTTGCCGGCGACCGTGCGAGTCGAACCATCCTGCAACTGGACCACGAAGTCAATCGTTTTGCCTTCGTAAAGATTCAGCAGCATCTCTTGCGAAATGGGATCGGCGCGATAGTTCTGCTCGAGAATCACCAGCGCGCGCTTGCCGGTCGGATCGCGTAGAATCACCGAATCGGGCTCCAGGTGCGCGGTGGCGCCGGAAAAGCGGATCGTGTTGGAGCCGGCTTGCAAGTCGAGCGGCAGGGTTTCGCGGACCACGGCGAAGTCCTGGTTGTAAATCGTCAGTGCCGGGTCTGCCGCAAAGGCGACAAGTGTGAAGTAAGTGCACAGTACGGCGGCTTGGATGTTAGTTCGCAGCAGCGTTGGAGTCTTCATGTTACCGTCCTATGGCAACTTGGACTCCAGACAACGGACTCCGGTTCCGGTCCGGCCGGCGTAGTCAAGGTCAGGCTCGCGGTGGGGAGAGCTTGTCGATGCGCTGGGCGTCGGCGGCGGTTTGGAACATGGCGCCGAACACCTCGCCGAGTTTGTCGGTGGCCTGTTTGGAAAACATACCGACCAGCCCGGAGACGCCGGCGATTCCGAACGGGTTGACGGCGCCGGAGTAGCTGCCCGGCGCGAAAAGACCGCCGCGGATGACCACGTAGAACAACAGCGCGAGGGCCATGCCCGCCACCGGTTGCAGCAGGTACCACCACAGCCAGCTCGCCACCAGGGCGCGGTTGCCGGCGAAGGAGGCGAACGATTTCGCCACATGAATGAAGCTGCCCAAAGCGCCGAAGAACAGCACCAGAGCCAGCAGGTTCACTTCGCGCGGCATCGAGCGCGTTCCACAAAGGACCGTCACCGATTGATCCGTTCCGGGGGTGGGCCACATGGCGACTATGGCGACGATGACGGAGAGGGCGGAAGCAAACAGCGCGACCCCAAAGCAGCGTCTCGTGCGATCCGGCATCATGTCCGCCATGGCGCTTTTACGGTATCACGGGCGTCGGCGCAAACCGCCGCTGCCGGGCAGGTTACAGAGAGGCGTTTCATCCGTAAGCCAATGAGCAAAAGCTGCTTGCGCTCACGTCGCCGGCAATCGCGCGCACTTGTGACTGCTGGGAGGCATCCCCTTTCTTGCCGCTCCCGGCGGATCCAAGCAAGGTATTCTGAACCGAGCCGGATCCAGTGTTATAATCGGGTTCGGGATGCAGCCTGAGTTCGCCTCGGGCCTCCCGGAAGCTTTCCTTTTTCCGTACGCGGGCGCGTAGCTCAATTGGCAGAGCAAGTGACTCTTAATCACTAGGTTGTAGGTTCGATTCCTACCGCGCTCACCACAACCTTTAGATAACAAACCGCTTTCCACACGAAGCCCCCGCGAACTACTGCGGCCTCGCCGCAGCGCCCGCCTCCAGTTGAACCAGTTGCTGCCGTACGCCGGCGGCATCGCTCGCGTTGGGAACCAGGTCCAGATACTCGCGGAGGTACCTGGCCGACTCGGCATTTTCGTTCTTCCCCATCAGAATCAGGGCTATCACAACGTTGAGCCGCGGCACCCTGTGATCCTTGTCAAGGCGCAATCCTTCGCGCGTTACGTGCTCGGCGGCGTCCGTCCGGCCCAGCCTGGCGTTGGCAATCGCATTATAAAGGTAGGCTGCCGGAAAGTCCTCGGCATCGAGCTGGATCCACGCCTGGGAATAAGCCTCTGCAGCCACCCAGTCCTGTTTGCGGTCGGCCAGCATAGTCAGACTTTCATAGGGTCGGACGTACCGCGAATCGCTCGCCAGTGCGTGCTTCCAGGCATCGCCGGCCCCTGTGGCATCGTTGCCTTTTTGGCGCAACAAGCCGAGTTGATACCAGGCAATTGCAAACTTCGGGTAAGCCGCCACCGCTTTGGTGAGCTCCTCCGACGCGGCCTGCCATTTCGCTTTCGCCAGCGCGTCAACGCCCCTGTCGTAGGCCTTCCGGGCGTTTGCCGGGGCCTGCAGCGTGGTCGCGCTGACAGTTAAGGAGGCAGCCCGAGACAGTGGATGGAGAGTAATGACGCCGAGGCGGCCATCGTCCGTGCGGCTCTTCACGGCGATATTGACGAGTTCCGACCGATAGCCGGCCAGCGAAGCCTGCAACTCGCAGTTGCGCAGCGCAGCGATCACCGGCATCGTCTCCTGGGTCGTTCCGGTGGTAACCCGCCTGAGAACGCCTGGAGGCCCGCCGATTTGCGTCGCATCGCCCTGCACCCGGTCGCCGCCGGCGCTCACCTGGAAACCGAAGCGGCCCTTGGCGTCGGTCGAGGTTTCAAAACGCGATTGGCCGTTGCAAACGCGGTTGATGGCGACCGGCTCGGAAGGCGCAGACCCGTCATCGAGCCTCACCTCGCCGGAGAAAGAAATCATGTTCTCGTAACTCAGGTTGGTCTGTAGCTGGCTTTGCGGCGGAACTCCCTGTTCCTGCGCGCACGCCATGCCGGCCAACATCACGGCCACTACCGCGCCTCTTCGATCAGCCATAGCCACTCCAAGTGCGATGCCCACAATTATGCGCTTGCCGGCCGGCAAAAGGAATGGGGTAGATGTAACCTTGCCGGGCGCCGGCTCTCTCGCCGTTCGACGATCGATCAGCTCTTGCCAAGCAGGCGCCGGAGCCGGTCGCGCCAGGAATAGCGCAGGATCGTGTGTCGATTCATTCCTTGCAGCACCCAGCCGTCCGCCGAATGTTCAGCCACGCCGACCCGCCGGAAGAATGCGGTGCGAACGGTCACTTCATCCAATACCACTGACGATTCCTTTTTGAGAAAACGAAACAGTTCGTAAACCGAGGGAATCTGGATGTCGTCCAAGACCAGCCATCCTCCCAGCCGGATCCGCGGAAAGAGATACGCGAACTCGATTTGCGGCAGCGGATAGGCATGCGGCCCGTCCATCAGCGCTAGATCCACCTCGCCTTCAAACGCGTACCCAGGCAGGGTGTGCTTAGTCTCACCCTCGATGAAGATCGCGTTTTCGTGTCGAAGATCGCTGTGCTTACATAGCTCGGTGATGGTATGGTCCTTACCTTCGAGCGCAAAAGCGATGTGGCGGGCGCTCGACTGAGATAGGACGATGGTGCTGCCGCCGCACCCGGTCTCCACAGTGGACCGGAAAGGACCGCGCTGCAGGATGGCGGAAAGCGCGGCCGGGGCCATCGCATCCCATGGATGAAAGCTGCTGGCGCGCGCTATAAGGTTGGGATCGTTCATTCACTCCCAGTATCCGCGAGCGCTGATGGCCTCCGCGACCGACTTGCCAATACTGTGTAACACAGATCATGTGCTACACTGATTATGTGAGAAAGACCAAACAGAATGTGACTCTGGTCATCGAAGAGGACCTGCTTCTGGCGGCAAGAAAAGTCGCACTCGATCAGCGGACTAGCGTGAATCAACTGGTGCGAGACTACCTGGCGGCGCTGGTGGAAGAGCACAGCCGCAGGCGGCTTGCCCGGGCGAGGCTGAGAGCGGCGTTTGAGACGGGCCTCGTCGCTGTCGGCGACCGGAACTGGAGCCGTGACGATCTCTATGAGCGATGAGAGGGCTCTCGCCTTCGTCGACACCAACGTGCTGGTGTATGCATTCGACAAGAGTGGTTCGCCAAAGAAGCAGGCTGCGCAGCGGCTGATGAACGAGTTGATGGACGAGGACCTCCTTCGGCTGAGCACGCAGGTATTGCAGGAGCTTTTCGTAACGCTGACCAGAAAAGTCAGCCAGCGCTGCTCGATCGGTGAAGCGCTGGCGGTACTGGAAGATCTGGCGGCCTGGCCTCCGATGGTGGTCGATTATCCCGCGATTCGAGCGGCCGTTGGCCTGGCGGACCAGGCCAAGCTCTCATTCTGGGATGCACTGGTTGTTGTCGCGGCGGCGCGGACCGGTGCGGCAGTGCTATACACCGAGGACATGAACGACGGGCAGGAGATTCTCGGCGTTCGCATCCGCAATCCGTTCGCAGCGTGATTGAGAATGCACGCCGCAGCGGGAAACGGTCCAGAATGGAATCATGATCAAAACCAGAGGTTATGCGGCGGCGGCCGTGAAGGCTCCGCTGGCGGCCTATTCGTTTGAAAAGTGATCCCGATTCAAATGATCAACCTATTCCACGACGGCACCATTGACTCTGGACTCGCGGCGCGTTAGCGTTTCTAACGCATGCCAAATTCGCCGTTTACTCGCCCGTACCAATCGACGCGCCGAGGTTTTCTGCTGGAAACCGGGGCCGCTTCGCTGATCGCATCCGCACCGCTTTCCGGCGCGCCGCCGCAAGAGAAGGCCGTCGCCGCGACTGTCCGCCCGGACCGGATCGGGCGCCGGTGGCTCGGCAGGTGGATCACCGTGCCGGGCGCTCCGCCCGCCGAATACGGGGTGTACCATTTCCGCCGGACCTTCGAACTGCCGGCCAAGCCGGAGCGGTTCGTGGTCCATGTGAGCGGCGACAACCGGTATCAGCTCTTCGTGAACGGACATCGGGTGGCTTGGGGACCGGCGCGCGGCGACCTGTTCCACTGGCGGTACGAAACGGTGGATGCGGCGCCCTACCTGGAGCCCGGCAGGAACGTGTTTGCCGCGGTGGTGTGGAACTTCGGCGAATTGGCTCCGGAAGCGCAAGTGACTTTCCAAACCGGATTCCTGGTGGACGGAGACACTCCGGCCGAGGGCATGGTGAACACGGGCCCGCAATGGAAATGCGCGCGCGACGAATCCTATTCGCCGGCGCCGGCTCGCGAGGTGCAAGCCTATTTCGTGGTGGGGCCGGGCGACCGGGTGATGGGCTCGCAGCATCCCTGGGGTTGGGAAAGCAGGGAGTTTGACGACTCGCACTGGCCGGCGGCGATGGTAGTTGCCCCGGCGGCGGGACGCGAAGCCCGCGATGTCCACTCGCGGTGGATGATGGTGGAGCGGCCCATTCCGGCCATGGAAGAACGGCCGGAGCGATTACAAAGAATTCGGCGGGTGGCAGGCATTCCGCAGCCGGCGGCCTTCCCCGCCCAGCCGGGACCGTTCGAGATTCCCGCCCATACGCACGCGACCCTGCTGCTGGACCAGACCTGGCTCACCACGGCGTATCCCGAGCTGACAGTCAGCGGCGGAAAGGACGCGGTAGTCACCATCGGGTACGCGGAATCGCTCTACCTGCCGGCCGCACCGGGAAGTATCAGCCGCGAAAAGGGGAATCGGAACGAGGTCGAAGGCAAACAGTTCATCGGCGCCCGGGATCAGTTCATCCCCGACGGCGGAAGCCGCCGCACCTTCCGCCCGCTGTGGTGGCGCGCGTATCGTTACGTGGAACTGGACGTGGAGACGAAAGACGCGCCGCTCGCCATCGAAGATCTGCATGCGACCTACGTGGGCTACCCGTTCGAGAGGCGCGCGCAGTTCGACGGCGGGAGAGTGGAGGTCAACCGGATGCTGGACGTGGGCTGGCGTACGGCGCGCCTGTGCGCCCACGAAACTTACATGGACTGCCCGTATTACGAACAGCTCCAATACGTGGGCGACACGCGCGTGCAATGCCTGATTTCGATTTTCAATTCCGGCGACACGCGCCTGATGCGCAATGCCATTGACCAGATCAACGACTCGCGGCTGGGCGATGCCTGCACCATGAGCCGCTATCCGACGCGGCTGGAGCAATACATACCGGGCTTCTCGCTATGGTGGATCGGGATGGTGCGGGATTACTGGTGGTATGTGGACGACCCCGCCTTCGTCCGCCGCGTGTTGCCGGGGGTGCGCGCCGTGTTGAGCTTTTTCGAAAGGTACCAGAAGGAAGACGGCTCGCTCGGCCCGCTGCCGTGGTGGCGCTACTTCGACTGGGTGGCGGGATGGCCCTCGGGTGAGCCGCCGCAGGAAGCCGACGGATCGTCGGCGCCTCACGACTTGTTGCTGCTGCTGGGGTACGGCTGGGCAGCCGAGTTGGAAGCCGCCGTGGGACTGCGCGGGCTCTCCGAGGTTTATCGGGCGCGCGAGAAGCAGCTTCGCGAAACGGCGCAGTGGCTTTACTGGGATGCCGGCACCAGTCTGTACGCCGATACACCGGCCAAGCGGCAGTTCTCGCAACACACTAATACGATGGCGGTCCTGGGCGAGGTGATTACGGGAGCGCCGGCGCGCGACCTGATGCTGCGCACCTTGACGGCGCCGGGACTGGCGCAGGGAGCCCTGTTTTTCAAGTTCTACATGAACCTGGCGCTCGAGAAAGTGGGCCAGGGCGACGGCTACCTGGACCGGTTGGGCGACTGGCGTTACATGCTGGCCCGCGGGCTGACCACGTTTGCCGAGACCATCGACCTGCCCAACAACCCGGCGCGTTCCGATTGCCACGCGTGGAGCGCGAGCCCGAATATCGAAATCTTCCGCACGCTGCTGGGGGTGGACTCGGCGGCGCCCGGATTCAGCCGTGTTGTGGTGCGGCCCCACCTGAACAATTTGCAGTTCGTTTCCGGCTCGGTGCCGCATCCCAAGGGAAAAGTGGAAGTGCGGCTGGAACCGCGGGGAGCGGGGATGGCCGCCACCATCACGCTGCCGCCCGACACGCCGGGAGAGTTCGTATGGCGGGGTGCTCGCCGGGATCTGGCACCGGGTGTCAACCGGTTTTCAATTTGAGATTTCGCCTGACGCGGACTCTCACTGCCGAACCCACAGCGTCAGAAGCCGGGGAGGAAACAGTTGGCAGGCGAAAGCGCCTGCCCCACATAATCCTTCGACAGCAAAGTGGGACAGACGCTTTCGTCTGTCAACCTGCTTGTTAGGGAGCGGTTTTGCGTTAGCACCGAACCCAGCAGTCGTGGACCTAGCGCCACCAGGGGCTGACGGGCTGGCCGGGTTCCGGTTTGCGGCGCGCCGGACCGCTGCGTCGTGCCTCGGCTTTGCGCTCCGCGGCCACGGCCCGATCGGTGGCATAGGCGAGGAGATCTTCGTTGGTCAACTCGTGGTCACCTTGACGATCGGCCTCCAGGTCGGCGGTTATTTTCTGCGCGCACAGCGCCGGGCCTTCCTGGATGCCGACGTGGTGCCTGAGGAACAGCTCCATGTCCACGCTCACCACATGCGGGATGGAGGACTTCGTCCCGGCATCGTTCATGTCGAACCGGTACAAACGCCGGTTCTGTTTCTGCTGAAACCCCATGTATCGCAGTTCCACCGCTCGCTCCCCCGGCCGTACTGCGCCCCGCCTGAGTTCCGGAGTCATTCGGCCGCTCCCGTGTTTTCGTCCGCCGGCGCCGCAGCCTCGCCGGTTTCGATATCGGCGGCGGCGGGAGGTCCTTCCAGACGTTCCAGTTTGCGTTGCACGCGCCTTGCGGCCTTTTCCTTTTCCATCCGGGCGATCTCCTTATTGACGTTTCTTGAATGAGGTGTGCGATCGAGTAGGGATGGTTTATTCCTCCAATAAACGATCAAAGCCGGCGCCGGACGCGGGCCGGCCTCGCTCACTCAATTTACCAGCGCGGTTCGCGCCGCTGCCGCGGTCCGCTGCCGCCGCCGCTGCCGCCACGCGGACCGCCGCGGAACGAGCGGCCGCTGTCGGACTTGGGCCGGGCCTCGTTGATGTTGAGGGCGCGCCCGTTCAACTCGGTGCCATTCAGGGCGGCGATAGCGCGATCAGCCTCGGCGCTGTCCGTCATTTCGACAAACGCGAAGCCGCGCGAACGGCCCGTATCGCGGTCGGTGACCAGGTTGACCCTCTCCACGTTCCCGTGCGGCTCAAAAAGCGCACGGATGGAAGACTCGGTTGCGGCAAAATCCAAATTGCCTACAAAAATGTTTTTCATCTTAGAGGTTCCTTCGTATTTGACGGTTCGGGCAAGAGACGAGGCAGATGGACTCCGGCCAAGACTGTAGCGGGACGATCAAAGACACATCCAGTGTATCAGATCCTGCCCCCGCGCGCTCGCCGCGGCGCGCCAAGCGTGCGAAACGGTACCTTTCGCTCACACTCTTCGTCCATTTTGCACCGAAACCGCGTGGCGCCGGCGTTACCAAGAGAACCTACGCGCGTAGCCGTAGCGCCGGCGGTCTCTGCCGCCGGTGATTTTCCACTTGCCGAAAACTAGTTGCTCGGGATCGGATCCCCGCGGTTAATCACGTAGGGGTTGCCGTAGGCCGGCAGGATGCGGTCGTTAGCCATGCCGGCCCAGACCATGAACCAGGCCCACCTGGGTTGAGCCTTCAACACATCCGCGGACGGTGGAGCGCCGACTTCGCCGATCGCGATCGGCTTGCCTTCGGCCAGTGCCAGCATCTCATAGTAATACCGGTCGTTCAATTCGCGATAGTTGTCATAGCTGACTACATCGACATACTGTTGGCCGGGAAAGAAATTGAAGAACTCGCCCATCGGGGCGGGGCCGTTCTGATTCCACACCCAGATCAGGTTATCCAGGTGATGGACGTAAACCATGCGGGCATAGACCTCGCGGTAAAGCTGCGCCGTGCCACCCATGCCCGGCCGGCCGCCCCACCAGAAAAAGCCGCCGTTGTTTTCGTGCATGGGCCGCCACAGGACCGGGATATGCGCATCCTGCAACTGCTTGAGATAGCCGGCCGCGGTGTCCATGTATTTTTCCCAGCGCTTGTGCAGCGGCGTGTCGGGCGTGATCAGTTCCGCCCACTGGTCGTCGGTGAGGCGGGCCTGCACGCTGCCCCTCCAGCTTGCGCCCGGCTTGCCCGGCTCATCCTCGGTGGGCCGCAGCATGTGCCAGCACAGGTAAATGATGGAGCCGGCCGCGGCCTGCTTCTTGGCCTCCGCGATCATCAGGTCGCGATGGACGATGGAATCCTTATCCTCTTCGTCGGTGAAGCCGAAATCCGAACCCCAGATGGCGGGGTACTTGCCGGTGACGGCGTGGACCTTTTCCGTATCCAGATCGCGGTGGTTGGGAAAGTTGTGCTGGCCGGACAGGATGCCCTTGCCGGAAACCGCGCACAGTGTCTTCAGCAGCGCGCGAGCCTCCGGCGTGGCGTTGGGATTCACCGGCTCGCAGTTATAGGCCGGCGCAGCCGCGGCGCGCGGCTGAGCGGGCGCGGGCGGAGTCTGCGCCACGGCGGCCGGCGGCGCGGCCTGCGCGTGCAGAAGTGCCGTCGCGCCGATCAGGATCACGAAGGGAGTTATCAGTTTCCGCATATGGTTGTTCCCGGGAACCAAAGGTTATCACGTTTCCCGCGGTCGGGTGACGCCGGTGGTGGTGCTTTTCAGCCGGTTGGCTGAGTGCGCCGTGGCGGGCCGGCCATGCCGCGACCCCTACAGCCGGCGGATCGGCGAGCGCTAGTCGAGGTCGATGTCGCGCACCGGCGGTGGGGCGTCGGGGTCTTCCTTGACGCGCTTGAAAAGCTCGTCGAATTTCTTCTCGAGCACCTTGCCATGCGACTTTTGCGCATCAACCTGTTTGCGGAAGACTTCGTCGCGCCGCGCCTCTTCGCCTTTCAGCTTGACCACCTCGGCCGCCAGGTCCTCAATCAGCCTGGGCCTCTCGGGAATGGTGTGGGCAATGATGGCGCGCGTTTCGGAGTCGATCCTGAGAGTCGCCTGGCAGCAGGGACATTGCACGTCGAACATTCCTTTGACCATGCAACTATGGTACGCGATAACGCCCGGCTTGAGGTTGCCAGGCTCCGAGGAGAGACGCTTGTGAAGGTATGTGGGGTCTAATGGTGGGTTCGTTGGTGAGGTGACTCGTTCGGCAGGTCGGCTAAGGTGGGATCAACCGTCTCTCTTCGGGCCCGTGTAATCCTAGTCACGAGACTTCGGTGAGCAATTAGCGCGCCAAACATTAACTGGCGTGGAATCAACCCAACGATCCAAAACCGATGTTCCAGCTTATGCCGATTTGATACCGATGTGTCAGGCAAATGTACCATCCTGTCGCCCGCTGGCCGGGTCCGGCAGTAACTCGCCGGTCAGACGGATGATATAGTGGCGAATGTGATGCCGGCCACAGAATCCGTCGTGGAGCTGTTCCGCTTTACGGGGGCGTACCTGGAGGGCCATTTCCGCCTGACCAGCGGCCTGCACAGCGACCGCTATCTGCAATGCGCGCTGGTACTGGAGCACCCGCTGGCGGCGGAGAAACTGGGCAAGATGCTCGCCGGCGCGCTGCATCGCCTGGCGGCAGGCGTGGGCGTAGTGGTCTCGCCGGCGCTGGGCGGCTTAATCATTGGCCACGAAGTGGCGCGCGCCCTGGGCTGCCGGCACATCTTTACCGAGCGCGATCCGGAATCCCAAAAAATGGTTTTGCGGCGCGGATTTTCGGTCGAGCCCGGTGAAATAGCGTGCGTGGTGGAGGACGTCATCACCACCGGAGGCAGTACGGCAAATGTGATCGCCGTCCTCCAGGCGGCGGGCGCCCAGGTGGCGGCTGCCGGCTCCATCATCGACCGCAGCGGCGGAACGGCGGACGTGGGTGTGCCGCGGGTGGCGCTGGCCACGCTCACCGTGGCGGCTTATAAGCCCGAGGAATGCCCACTGTGCCGGCAGGGGATTCGGATTGTGAAGCCGGGCTCGCGCCGCACCTGATGCGCCGCATCCGCATCACCGTGGCGTACGACGGCGGCCCGTTCCATGGCTGGCAGGTGCAGCCCGGCCTGGCGACCATTCAAGGGACGCTCGAAGAAATCGTTTCCGGCATGGAAGGCAAGCCGGTGCACGTGGCCGGCTCGGGCCGCACTGATGCCGGCGTGCACGCGCTCCGGCAGGTGGCCGCTTTCAGCCTCGAGAACCCGATTCCGCTCGCCAACCTGCGCCGCGCCATGAACCGCCTGCTGCCGCCCGCCATTCGCGTCTGTTCGGTCGAAGAGGTGGACGCCGCCTTTCACCCCCGCTTCGACGCCAAAGCCAAGACCTACGAATACCGCATCGCCCGCACGGAGGTTTGCAGCCCCTTCGATTGGCCCTTCGTGCATCATTACCCTTATCCGCTGGATGAAGACCGCATGACGCGGCTGGCGCGCGTTTTCGAGGGCGAGCGCGATTTCAGCGCGTTTGCCGCCTCCGACGACCGCGACGCCGAGGGCCAGTCCAAGGTGCGGACGATTTTTGCCTCCGTGCTCACCCGCGGCCAGGACCGCCTGATCTACCGCGTGCGCGGCAGCGGCTTCTTAAAACACATGGTGCGAAACCTGGTGGGGACACTGATCGAAGCCGGCCGCGGCAACCTCGGCGATGTCTCCGCATTCCCGCTGGAGTCCGGCGCCACCGCCCCGGCCAAGGGCCTCTTCCTGGTTGACGTGGAATACTGAGTGCGCCCCGGCCTCAGCCGTAGCGCCGCTACGTTGCCGGGGATGCTCTCCACGGCAGGGCATGGTGACCAATCGAGATTCGCCATAATCCGGCTCCTTCTTTGAAAATACCCAGTTACGCTACCGCGCAAAGGGGGCAGACATGCTTACTCAAGATCCCGCAAAGCCAAATCGGGCGTGCCCCGCCGCGACTTGTCCGATACCTCACAAATGGCTGTAATCCAGTGAGTTGCGGCCACTGGCGGCGGCGTTCCGCTCACCCCTTCAATTCCCCCATTCCGATTCGAAACTCGCCGTTCGATGGATAGCTGTTCCTTTTCAATTGGTTATCGGCGCAAGATGTCCTCAATTGGGATAGCTATGAGCACTCAGACTGCAGAACCACACGTGTCGCCGTCTGCCAATCTCGTGCAGATCGGTTCCATTGAGGACGTAATCCAGCAACGGCTGGCCGAAGAGCGCGCGCGACTGGAGCGCGAAGCCGGCGTGCCCAAGCAGAACGCTCATCACTTCAAACGGCCGGCAGAGCGTCCGTTCACCAAGCAGGAGCGCGCCTTCACCACGCTGCTGTTCGGAGGGCTGACCTGGAAACACGAGAAGCTGGTGCACGGCGCGCTGGAAGGGCTGGGTTACAAGGCCCGGCCGGTGCCCACGCCCAACGTGCGCGCGTTTCAGCTTGGCAAAGAGTACGGCAACAACGGCCAGTGCAACCCCACTTATTTCACCGTCGGCAACCTGGTGCAGTATTTGCAAACCCTCGAAGAGCAGGGGATGAGCAAGCGGGACATCATCGATAACCACGTGTTCTTCACCGCCGGCGCCTGCGGCCCGTGCCGCTTCGGCATGTATGAAGCCGAATACCGGCTGGCGCTGCGCAACGCCGGATTCGACGGTTTCCGCGTGCTGCTGTTCCAGCAGTCCGGCGGGCTGAGCCAGTCCGACGCCGAAGCCGGCCTGGAGATGAACCTGGATTTCTTCCTGGGCATCCTCAACGCGCTGAACTGCGGCGACGTGATGAATGAGGTCGCCTACGCGATCCGTCCGTACGAGATCGAGGCGGGCGCGACCGACAAGATGCTCGACGAAGGCATGGAGTATCTGCACCAGGTCTTCAAGACCAAGCGTCCGTGGCGGCTCAACGGGAACCTGGCGCGCTATCTCGGCGGCTTCTCCGACACCGCGCAGTACATCGGCAAATTCGCGAGCCAGATCAAGGGCGACGATTACCTGCCCGCGCTCAAGCACTGCCGCGACCGGTTCGACTCGATCGAAATCGACCGCCTGCGCGTGAAGCCGATCGTCAAAATCACCGGTGAGTTCTGGGCGCAGACCACCGAAGGCGACGGCAACTTCAACATGTTCCGGTTCCTGCAACGCGAGGGCGCGCAGGTGCTGGTGGAACCGATCGGCACCTGGATCATGTACATGATCCACCAGGTGATTCAGAAATACAAAGACCTCAAAGGGCTGGAGGAAGGCGCGGTGCTGCCGCCGCTGTGGCGCCTGGGAACGCGCGCCAAGATCGAGATCGGCTTCCGCCAGAAGGTGGCCAAGCTCAAGCTGGCGGAGGCCATTTTCAAGAACGAATACCACAAGATTGTCGAGGCGCTGGGCGGCATTGCGCACCACCTGGCCGATCAATACGAACTGCAGCGCATCGGCCATCCGTTTTACAACTCGCGCGCCGGCGGCGGCGAAGGCCACCTGGAAGTCGCCAAGAATATTTATTACTCGAACAAGGACCTGGCCCACATGGTGCTCTCCTTGAAGCCCTTCGGCTGCATGCCGTCGACGCAATCCGATGGCGCGCAATCGGCCGTGGTCTCGAATTTCAAGGACATGATCTACCTGCCGGTCGAAACCTCGGGCGAAGGCGAGATCAACGCCCACAGCCGCGTGCAGATGGCGTTGGGCGAAGCCAAGAGCAAGGCCAAGAAGGAATTCGCCGAGGCGCTGGAGCGCACCGGCCTGACGCTGGACGCCTGCCGCGCCTGGGTCGACCAACATCCGGAAACCAGGCGGCCGACTTATCGCGTGCCGCACACCAAGGGCGTGGTCGGCCAGGCCGCCAACTTCGTCCATCACATCGCGCAAAGACAGCACTCGTAGGGGTCGGGCATGCCCGCCCCGCGCCGGACGAGACTACGGGGCTCATCGAACGGGAATCGCACATGGACAAACACTTCCTCATCGGCATGGACGTCGGCTCGACCACGGTGAAAGCGGTGGTGATCGACGCCGCCACCGACCAGATTCTGTGGCAGGACTACCAGCGGCACGACACCAGGCAGCCGGAAAAGGTGCTCGAATTCTGCCGGCGTTTTGACGCCGAGATCGATGCCTTCCAAGCCGCCAACTCGCGCATCTTCGTCACCGGATCGGGCGGCAACGGACTCGGCGGATATCTGGGCGCGAAGTTCGTGCAGGAAGTCAACGCGGTTTCGCTCGCCGTCGAGCGCCTCTATCCCGAGTGCGGATCGGTGATCGAATTGGGCGGGCAGGACGCCAAGATCATCATCTTTAAAAAGGACCCCGAGACCGGCCGCAAGAAGAAAATGCCGTCGATGAACGATAAGTGCGCCGGCGGCACCGGCGCGGTGATCGACAAGATCAACGCCAAGCTGCGCATCCCCGCCGAGCAGCTTTGCCAGATGGGCTACCAGGGGATGAAGCTGCATCCGGTGGCCGGCAAGTGCGGCGTGTTCGCGGAGACCGACATCAACGGCTTGCAGAAGATGGGCGTGCCGCCCAATGAGCTGATGGCATCGCTGTTCGAAGCCATCGTGATGCAGAACCTTTCCGTTCTGACGCGCGGCAACACGCTGCAGCCGGTGGTGCTGCTGCTGGGTGGGCCGAACTGCTACATCCAGGGCATGCGCGACTGTTGGAAGCACAACATCCCGAAGATCTGGGAAGAGCGAGGCACTCCGCTGCCGGAAGGCGTGCCGCCGGAAGACCTGGTCAAAACGCCGGACAACGCGCAGTATTTCGCCGCCATTGGTTCGGTGGAATTCGGCAAGACCGAAGACGATAGCGTCGGCCAATACCTGGGCTGGGAGAAGCTGGCGTGGTATGTCGCCATCGGCCGCGAAGAGGAGAAATCGAAGCGCGGCGGCGGGGGCGGTCTGGCCAAGGACGACGCCGATCTGGAGGCTTTCAAGCGCAAGTACCGGCCCAAGAAGTTCGTCCCAACCACGTTCCAGCCGGGCGAAATGGTGGAAGGCTTTGTCGGCATCGATGGCGGCTCCACATCCACCAAGGCCGTGCTGATTTCGCTCGATCACAAGCGCCGCATCCTGGCCAAGACCTATCAGCTTTCGAAAGGCAACCCGATCGAGGACACCGTCGAGGTGCTCGAAAAACTCAATCGGCAGATTCTCGACCAGGGCGCGGAGCTGAAGATTCTGGGCGTGGGCACCACCGGCTACGCCAAAGATATTCTCAAGGACGTGGTGGGCGCCGATGCGGCGCTGGTCGAAACGGTGGCCCACACCGAAGCCGGCCTGCATTTCTACGATGACGTGGATGTGATTTGCGACGTGGGCGGCCAGGATATCAAGATCATCATCCTCAAGCATGGCCGCGTGAAGGATTTCAAACTCAACACGCAGTGCTCGGCCGGCAATGGCTACTTCCTGCAATCCACCGCGCAGGGCTTCAACGTGCCGGTCGAGGAATACGCGGACACGGCTTTCAGGGCCAAGGGATTTCCGTCGTTCGGTTATGGCTGCGCGGTGTTCATGCAGTCCGACATCGTCGATTTCCAGCGCCAGGGATGGAAGCCGGAAGAAATCATGGCCGGC
>Ga0181521_10001497_pt1 | contig 28935 bp, 27 predicted proteins | sample PEATcosm2014_Bin_32_FD_119764 | JGI IMG/M metagenome (GOLD analysis project Ga0181521, IMG submission 119764) | Peatland microbial communities from MTU Mesocosm Facility, Houghton, MI, USA - PEATcosm2014_Bin02_60_metaG | ecosystem: Environmental > Terrestrial > Soil > Wetlands > Peat | place...
CGCTGTCCGGTGCGGTGATCGTCTCCACCCCGCAGGACATCGCGCTGATCGACGCCCGCCGCGGGGTGCGGATGTTCGAGCGGGTGCAGGTGCCGGTGCTGGGTCTGGTGGAGAACATGAGTTTCTTCTGCTGCCCGAACTGCGGGCATCGGACCGATTTGTTCGGGCATGGCGGGGCGAGGCTGGAGGCGGCGCGGCTGGGCACCGACTTCCTCGGCGAGGTGCCGCTGCTGCTGGATATTCGCACCGCGTCGGACGCCGGCACGCCGATCGTCGCGGCGGCGCCGGAGAGCGAGGCTGCCAAGGCGTTCGGTGCGGTGGCGGCGGCGGTGTGGGCGAAGGTGGCGGGGGCGACGGTGGTGCGGTCGAGTGGGCCGCGGATCGTGGTGGAGTAGGGGCGCGCCTGCGGAACGCGCTAATGGAGGGCCAGGAAGCGGGTTAATTATTGCAGACGGCAACCAGCCTTGACCGCGCGTGTTACAGGCGACGCTCTGAGCCAGGACCATAACATCTCAAGGGATACGACTGGTTTGACCGTGAGGGTGCTCGCGCATGATAATCCCAGAGAGCAGATAGACCGGCGTTACTTTATCCGGAATTCGAGACCGCGCGTGACAACAGAGCCGTCGTCCGTGAATTCAATAGTGGCACCCTGAATTGCGGTGATCTCTATACCGTCCCTCTCGAAATGTCCAGGTGCGTTGAAGGTCCAACGGCATCCAGGTGCGTCGATTATCGCAACAAAACCTTGAGTGTTCGGCGGTGATCCAAGTTTGATAAGCATTCCCCATGGGCCGAACATTATGCTGTCTCCAAATGCGGCGAGCACAACGAGCTGACATTGGCCTGATCCCGGGATCTGATCCTTGGGTGAATATCGGCTCCAACCTCGAACGACGACTGTTGAGTCGCCTTCCTTTCGGAGTTGCATAGGACCGATTGTTGTTAGTCCGTTGTCAGAACCGAGGACTGAACGCGCCAGACCAAGCACTGTTACTGTCGCGAACACGTAAACCCGTAGTTGTTTCATGGTTTTTGTTCCCAATTGTTCGGTCGGCAGGCCCGAGGCAAGCATTCGCCCAGATTGGTTGGCACCATGGTGAACCGGCCGAGACTACGGGGTAGGCTGGCGTCTCGCCATGGATCGGCGTGACGGTTCCAGTGATCCATCAGGCAGCGTTCATGCTGAACGTAGTTGTTCACGCTGCCAGATCGCTACTGGCGGTATCTCTTTGAGACCAGATGATTGAGGAGATCCCGTAGGCGGAGAAGGCATCAGTAACAGTCGTAGATACGGCTCTGTCGCTGTCGTTGATAATAGCGTAGGCTGCGGCATTCTTCGGGCGCGTTGGTTGCGTGTCCAGCCAAGCGAATGCGTAGCTCTGCGCGCTGTCCCTGTTTGGGTTGCCCACAGCCTTGACCAGACGTTCCGGCCTTGAAGAAGACTTTGGAATAGCAAAGTCAAATACGTGGTCGAAACCCGAAAGTCCAGGTATCTTGACGCGTGGCAGATACCGGACACCGTTCAAATCGAGCCAAGCAGCCACATCTTCCAGGAAAAGGCTTTTTAGTGTTGGGGACGCAAGGTAAAACAGATCGTTGACCGCCAGCACGGCCTGGACGAGATTGTGCTTACGGGCGGCAAAATTTTCGGCCGTGGCGTGTACCTGAAGTGCTCCATCTACCAATTTTATTCCGAATCCATTCAGCGTAGTTTGCAACAGTTCCTTGCGTTTTGGCGTGTCGAGACCACAACCGGAGATTTCCAGGTCATTGAGGGTGTAGGCATCGTCCGTCAGCAGGAAGCCTCCGTCCTCTCGCCGGGCATAAATCTGAATACAATCATTGTGGCGATCGAGGAACGGCGTAGTTATCTCGGTCCATTGCCGCATCTTCTTCAGAATGGTCCGATCACGCAACCAAGTGTGATAGCGCTCCACCAAATCGCCGATCGTCTCGGAATTTGCTGCGGCGACACTCAAGGAAGCAGCTCCCGTTCGATCTCCGGCAATTCGACAACATTGCAGAACCGTAGGAAGTCAAACAAGGTTTGCCATATATCGGAGATATTAGGAAAACTCTCGGCGGGGATCGGAAGCGCCCACTTATCCCCAAATCCCTCTCGATACAGGTGCAGGTGGGGAGAGCCAATTTCCTCGCCATCGGGATTGCGGTGGGGCGGGCCGTAGTCAAGGCGGGCCAAGATCGCCGTTTGCCGTGCCCGGGTCTGGTAGGTGCGGCGCTCAAGGCTGATACCGCCTCGGGCAATGTCGAACAGAAAGAACTCGCGACCCGCAAGATCCTCCAGCGGCACAATCAGCTTCCCGCGATGTGGCGGGAGCCGATAGGTGACCGACTCTTTACGGCGCTTGGCCATTGCCAGCAGTGCGTCGGCTTCGGTCTGCGTCAGCTCGATCACGCCTGCGTTCCTATGTCATAAGCTGCGGCATGGCCTGCCGCGACGCGAATCGTAAGGACGATCTTGGGTCGGACGAAGCGAAAGTGGAGGCGACCAACCCGGACATGGTAGACAGATTATTGTGTCGTGTCGCAAGACCCTTTCATGGAGCCGAGTACGGCGCGGCGCCCTGGTCAGCGTGCCAGGCCGGCCTGGGACCGGCCATGCATGATCTGGCGTGGCCCGATGGTGATGGGCGCGCTGGAGCAAATGATGGGGCAGGTGACCTGGGGTCCGCTGGACGTGATGGTGGTGGACATGCCGCCGGGCACCGGCGACGCGCAACTGACCATGGCGCAGCGGGTGGCGCTGTCCGGTGCGGTGATCGTCTCCACCCCGCAGGACATCGCGCTGATCGACGCCCGCCGCGGGGTGCGGATGTTCGAGCGGGTGCAGGTGCCGGTGCTGGGGCTGGTCGAGAACATGAGCTTCTACTGCTGCCCGAACTGCGGCCATCGGGCGGATCTGTTCGGCCATGGCGGCGCCAAGCTGGAGGCGGCGCGGCTGGGCACCGCGTTCCTCGGCGAGGTGCCGCTGCTGCTGGACATCCGCACCGCGTCCGACGCCGGCACCCCGATCGTCGCGGCGGCGCCGGAGAGCGAGGCCGCGAAGGCGTTCGGCGCAGTGGCGGCGGCGGTCTGGGCGAAGCTGTCGGGCTCGGGGCAGGTGGTGCGGTCGAGCGGGCCGCGGATCGTGGTGGAGTAGGGGCGTGGGCCGTTATTGTGAGGAGCGATAGCGACGACGCAATCTCCCGCCTGGGGAGCGACAGGCAGGTGCCCATGGCTGACACGGACGCCACATCGATCCGCAACATAGGCCTCGCCGAGCAATAACCGAATCGTTGACGGGCGGATCGCAACACCCGTGTCATGGCCGGTCGAGGCCGGCGACCCACGTTTTTCCTTTGTCACATACGGCAAAGCCGTGGGTGGCCGGCCGGAGCCTGTGCTCGGGCGGGCCTTTGGCCCGACCCGTGGGCCGGCCATGACGATCTCGTCGATTCCAACCCGCGTGCCGCGGCGCACATTACGGCAACGCTGCGTGTTGAGGGGAACCGCTGCCGCCATTTTCCAGAGCAAGGACGATAAGCCGACATACCGCACCCGTCGCCGCGCCGCCGACCCAGCCTGGCCGCCGGCGCGTCCGCCCGGACCCAAACCGCCGGCGCTGCCCCTTGCGGCAAGGGCCATTGCGATGATAGTGCCCCCGCGCTGCAACAGGGGCCTCGGGCACATGCCGTCCACCTTCGACACCGTCGCCGGGATCATATCGGAGACGTGCGACATCCCCCGGGAGAAAATCACCCCGGAAAGCCACGCCATCAACGACCTGGGCATCGACAGCCTGGACTTCCTCGACGTCGCCTTCGCCATCGACAAGGCGTTCGGCATCAAGATGCCGCTGGAGCAATGGACCCAGGAGGTCAACGAGGGAAAGGTCTCGTCCGACGAATACTTCGTCCTGGGCGGCCTGTGCGCCAACATCGACAAGCTGGTCGCGGCCAAGGTCGCCTGAGCCTGGATGCGCCTCGAATACTTCCAGATGGTGGACCGGATCAGCCTGCTTGATCCGGAGGCGCGGGTCGTCCGCGCCGAATCCACGGTCCCCGACCAAAGCCCGGTGTTCGAGGGCCACTTCCCCGGCCACCCGCTGATGCCCGGTGTCCTGATGATCGAGACCATGGCGCAGACCGGCGGCTGGCTGGTGCTCGCCACCCTGCGCTTCGCCCGCATGCCCTTCCTCGCCCAGGTGAAGGAGGCCAAGTTCCGTGGCTTCGTCACCCCCGGCCAGAAGCTGGAGGTGGAGGCGCGACTGGTGCAGGATGGCTCCGGCTATGCGGTGGTGACCGGGCGGATCGACTCGGCGGGCCGCAAGGTGGCCGAGGCCGAGCTGCGTTACGGCCTCGCGCCCTTCCCCAACGAGACGCTGCGGGCGCAGATGCTGGAGACAGCGCGCCGTGTGGCGGTGCCGGAGGCATATCTCGGTGATGGCTGACCGCGACGCATTGATCACCGGGATCGGCCTGGTGTCCTGCCTGGGCGAAGGCCCCGACGCCCACTGGGCGGTGCTGGATGCGCCTGGCGGGTTGGTGCCCGCGGTGGATGCGGCGCGTTTTGCCCCCTGGCCGGTGCATCCGATGGTCAGGCTGGATCTGGACAAGCAGATCCCCAAGCGCGGCGACCAGCGGCAGATGGAGGCCTGGCAGCGCATCGGCGTGCACGCCGCCGGCCTCGCCCTGGACGCTGCCGGGGTCAAGGGCAACCCCGACTTGCTCCAGCGCATGCACATGATCGTCGCGGCCGGCGGCGGCGAGCGCGACTACGCGGCCGACGAGGCGATCCTCGCCGCCCTGCGCCATGCCGCCGACCCCGGCGCGCTGCTGAACGAACGGCTGCTGGCGGACCTGCGGCCGACCCTGTTCCTGGCCCAACTCTCCAACCTGCTGGCGGGCAACATCTCGCTCGTGCATGGCGTGGTCGGTTCCTCGCGCACCTTCATGGGGGAGGAGGCGGCGGGGACCGAGGCGGTGCGCACCGCCTGCGCGCGGATTGCCGCCGGGCAGGGCGAGCAATTCCTGGTCGGCAGTTCGTTCAATGCCGAGCGGGCCGATACGCTGATGATCCACGAGGCCGGTGGGGTGCTGTGGAAGCAACCCTCCGCGTCAGGCGTCCAAGGGAGCGATCAAGCAGGCGCCACAGGGAACGCCCCGGCATCGTTCGCCCCGGTCTGGCAGCGCCAGGCGGTGGGTGGCGGCATGGTGCTGGGCTCGGTCGGCTGCTTCCTAGTGGTCGAAAGCCGCGCTCATGCCTCGGCGCGCGGTGCCACACCGATTGCGCGGATCGCGACCATCGCCACCGACCGCTGCCGCCGCGGCCCGGGCGAGGCGACCGCGATTGCCGAGGGGCAATTGGCGGCACTGCGCCCGGCGTTGCAGCGCGGTGAGGCAGCAGTGATTTCCGGCGCCTCCGGTGCATCCGCACCCACGGCAGAGGAGGCAACGTTCCTGCGCAACCTCGGCCTGCCGGTGCGTGCTTCGGCTACGGCGCTGGGCCATTCGCTGGAAGCCGCGTTCCCCGCCAGCCTGGCGCTGGCGGCAATGGCGGTGGCCAGGGGCCGGCTGTTCGCCCCGCTGGAAGCGGCGGAGGCGGAGATGCCAGGCGAACTGCGTCAGGCCCTGGTAACCTCTTGGGGCCTGTGGCGCGGCGAAGCCACGGCCCTGGTGACGGGCCCCGAATAACCTCTCCCGCGTTGCGCGCGGGAGAGGTCGAGCTGCGGCAGCACCGAGGGTGATCGGGTCGGCACGCTGCTACGACGTGCCGACCCGATCATCTTCACCCGCGGGGCCTCGCGCCTTGACCTCTCACCCCGGAGGCGGGAGAGGTTCCTTCCTCACTCCCACTCCAGGAGTCACATTGTGAACGGGACCCTCGATCATCGTGGCCGGCCAACCGTGGTGGTCACCGGCATGGGCGTGCTGACCTCGCTCGGCGAGGGCCAGGCCGAGAACTGGCGCAAGCTTCTCGAGGGTGTGTCGGGCATCCACCGCATCAGCCGCTTCCCGATTGCCCACCTGCGCACCAACATCGCCGGCACGGTGGACTTCGTGTCCGTGGAGGAGCCCTCGGCACCGGCGCTGACCGAGGCGATCGGCGCCATGGTGGCGCAGGAGGCGCTGACCGAATCCGGCATCGGCACCCCGGGCGACTTCCCCGGCCCCTTGCTGCTGGCCATGCCGCCGGTCGAGATGGAATGGCCGCAGCGCATCGCCGCCGCCGAGCTGGCGGAGCGCAGCAACGAGCCCGTTACCTGGATGGGTCTCGTGCATGCCGTCAGCGACGGCCGCTTCGCGCGCTGGCACGAGCGCTTCCTGTTCGGCTCGGTCGCAGAGCATTTGGCCGAGCGGTTCGGCACCAAGGGCGCGCCGATCGCCACCTCCACCGCCTGCGCGTCCGGCGCGACGGCGATCCAGCTCGGCGTCGAGGCGATCCGTCGCGGCGAGGCCCAGGCGGCCCTGGTGATCGGCGCCGACGCCTCGGTGAACCCGGAAAGCCTGATCCGTTTCTCGCTCCTGTCCGCGCTGTCCACCCGCAACGACCCGCCGGCATCCGCCGCGCGGCCGTTCTCCCGCGACCGCGACGGGTTCGTGATGGCGGAGGGCGCCGGCGCCCTGGTGCTGGAGAGCCTGGCGCATGCCAGGGCGCGTGGGGCGACCATCCTCGGCGTGCTGGAAGGCTGCGGCGAGATGGCGGACAGTTTCCACCGCACCCGCTCCTCGCCGGACGGCAAGCCGATCATCGCCTGCATGCGCCACGCGCTGGAGGATGCCGGGCTGGCCCCGGACGCGATCGGCTACGTCAACGCGCATGGCACCGGCACGCCGGAAAACGACAAGATGGAGTGGCTGGCCTTGTCCGCGGTGTTCGGCGAACGGGCCGGGTCGCTGCCGACCTCGTCCAACAAGTCGATGATCGGCCACACGCTGAGCGCGGCCGGCGTGGTGGAGGCGATCTTCACCCTGCTGTCGCTGCGCCACGGCGTGCTGCCGCCGACTATCAACTACGACACGCCCGATCCGGCACTGCCGCTGGACTGCGTGCCGAACGTGGCGCGCGAGGCGCGGGTGACGCACGCGATCTCCAACTCGTTCGGCTTCGGCGGCCAGAACGCCTGCCTGGTGCTGGGGGCAGCGCCATGATGCTGACACCTCTCCCGCTACGCGGGAGAGGTCGGCGCGCAGCGCCGGGTGAGGGGCGTAACGCACGGTCGCTCCGTGCGGCACGCCCCTCACCCTCGGCGCTCCCGCGCCTTTCCCTCTTCCACTACGCGGGAGAGGGTCGGTGACCCGCGCCCTGGTGATCGGCGGGCGGCGCGGCATTGGCGCGGCGGTGGTGCGTGCGCTGGCGGCGCGCGGCATGGCGGTGACCTACACCTACCGCACCGCCCCCGCTGACTTCCCCGACACGCCTACGACCGCGCTGCAACTGGACCTGGCCGATCGTCACGCGGTGGACGCCTTCGCCCGCGCGCAGGAGGACGCCCCCGCCTGGGACGCCTTCGTGCAGGCCGGCGGCACCACCTACGACGCGTTGGCCGCGATGATGGACCAGGCCGCCGCCGAACGGGCCATGCAGGTGAACTACTTTGCCTTCGCCCGCATCGCTCGCGCCGTGGCGCGACCGATGCTGCGCGCGCGCACCGGGCGGATTGTTGCGATTGGCTCGGTGATCGGCCAGGTCGCCAGCCAGGGCAACGCTGCCTACGCCGCCAGCAAGGCCGCCCTGCTCGCGTATGTGCGCTCCCTGGCAATCGAGACCGCGCGACGCGGCGTGACCGTGAACTACGTTGCCCCCGGCTTCGTGGATACCGAGATGATGGCGCCGTTCGCCGCTTATCGCACTGCGACCGAGGGCCGCATCCCGGCCGGCCGCTTCGCGACCCCGGAGGAAATCGCCGCGGTGGTGGCGTTCCTCGCCTCGCCGGAAGCGAGCTACGTCAATGGGGCTTACATCCCGGTCGATGGTGGCCTGACCGCCTCGGCGGGGATACCGCGGGCGTAGGCGGGTCAATACTCAACGCCGGCACGACTGTTCCTGGAAAGTAATGTATTAACCCGGCGAAGTCCGAGACCGCGGAGCGCCCCGGAACAGGATTGCATTGCAGGTGCGCGAAGACGCTTCCCGTGCCGGCACCGAAGCCCAACATCGTCTGCTCCGTGATTTCGGGGGTTCTCCGTATTATGCCAGGCGCCTCGACGATTGACTCGCCGCGCGGGGGTCGCACGCCCGTGGTTTGCACCCCTGGGGTCAGCACGGGCCGCTCCAACCGTCATGGCCGGGCTTGACCCGGCCATCTATCGCGGCACCACATCTGCATAGATCCCCGGATCAAGCTCGGCCATGACGGTTGGAGCGGTCCGTGGCGCACGTCAATTTTTCGGTCGGCTGGGATTAGACCGGGCGCCGAAAAGGTTGAGTTTCCGGCATCGTCTTCCTCGTCATGGCGGGCGAAGGCACGCTATCCACGGCTCTGCTGCATACAGCGAGGCAAGTCGTGGATACCGACCGTCTCGGCATGACGAGGATGGGTCTGTCCGAGCGTCGTTGATTACGGCGCCTGGTATTAGAATCTTGCTTCGCTGCCCACCCGCTGGTCTTCGCCCAAATGTCCCATCTCCCACCGCCCCCCAGACTCATCCCTGCATGAAACCATTCAACTCCGGCGTCGTCATCGTCGAATCCAAATACCCGAACGTGCCGTGTTCCTTCACCTCGCGGGCGGCGCTGAACAATCCGCTCATCGCCGCGCGATACAGCGATGTTGCGAGGCTGATCCGCTTCACCCCAGCCGCTGCCAACTCGCCCACGGTGAAGGAACGGCCCTTGATTCCCGCCATGAAGTTGACCGGCCGTGACACGGCGCCGCACACCGCGCGCACCGCCGCGAGGTCGGGCAGGCCCGGCGCCATCAGCACGTCCGCTCCCGCCTCCTCGAACGCGCGCAGTCGCCTGATCGTGTCATCCAGGTCGGGGTTGCCGCGCAGGAAGTTCTCCGTGCGGGCCGTCAAGGTAAACGGGAACGGCAACGCCCGCGCCGCGGCCACGGCTGCGGCAATGCGCTCCGTCGCCAAAGCCAGATCGAACAGCGGCTTCTCGCGATACCCGGAAGCGTCTTCGATTGAGCCGCCGACCAGCCCCACGCCGGCCGCCAGGCGGATCGTCTCGGCCGCGGCGTCCGGCGTGTCCCCGAAGCCTTTTTCCAGGTCGGCGGACACCGGCAGGTCGGTGGCGTCGACGATCGCGCGGCAATGCGCCAGCGCCTCGTCGCGCGTTACCATGCCGTCGCGCCGGCCCAGCACACCTGCCTGCGCGCCGCTGGAACTCGCCAGCGCCGCGAAGCCGAGGCCCGCCAGGATGCGCGCGGACCCGGCGTCCCAGGCATTGGCGATGACGAAATGCTCGGTTCCTGCGTGCAATGCCCGGAACCGTTGGGCCTTGTCTGGTTGGCTGGCAGCCATGCCTGGTCTCCTGCCTGGCGTTGTCACGCAGGCAGCAAACCGGCAAGGCGGGCGCTATGCAATGGGGGCGGGGAAAAGCGTGGGGGCGTCCGGCGCAGCCGGGGCAGGGGCGCCGCCGGAATGCGGCGCCCCTGCCGTTCGTTTAGCGGTCGTTCCATTCCTTCGCGGCGTCGCGCACGGCGTCCTTCGCCCCGCCGACCGCGTTCTGCACCTTGCCGGCGGCGCGTTCGGTCTTGCCTTCGGCCTCGGTCTTCTTGTCGCCGATCATCCGGCCGGCAGTCTCCTTCAACGCACCTTTGGCCTGATGAGCCGCACCGTCGACGCGATCCTTATCCATGATCTTCTCCTCGTGATCGGCGGCCTGCAGGCCGCGTAGCCAGAACGAGGCAAAGTCGGTGCGGGTTGCCTCCCGCTCGATGCGCCATCCCGTGATGCCCGGCGGCGAAGCGATCCGCGTGGGGTACTGGCCACGCGGTCCACGCCGTCGTGATCGCGCGGATAGCGGGCGGCGAAACCCGGCAACCCCCACCGCCGGTATTGCAGGACAGGCGCCACCTCGTGTGCCCACAGCGTGAGGTCGCTTTGCGCGGCCAGCGGCTTGCGTCACACCATCGCGTCGCCGAGCGTGAGTGCCGTGGCGTCGCCATAGCGGAACGCCAGCAAGCGCAGCGGATGGTCGACCGTCGATCCGCTGCGGTAACGGATACTGGCGAGCAACGCGTGGGGAAGTAGCCGAGTAATGCGGGATAGACCGTGGGCGGCATCGGCTGCACGCCTTGCCGCAGCGCCGCTGCGTGCGGGTCGTCGATCCATTGGGGAGCGCCGGTGCGAACGATTTTTCTCGGGCGGTCGCTTATCATGACGCTTACAGGGTCAACCCCCGCTACCGCTGCGCTCGTCGCAATGACGGTCGAGGTCCGCCCTGACGTGAAACCATTTGCCCTCGCGTCCCCATCGCGCATACTGGCGGCAATCGGTGCAGCAACAGACACCAGGCGGGAGGGCTTCGCATGTCGTTGCCAGATGGAATCGTGACGGTCACCGACTTCACTCGCGTCCAGGCAGGTGCCCGTCCCGACGCAGCCGCGTTCTGGTTCGAAGGCGGCGAGACCAGTTTCGCCAGCCTCGACGCGCGCTCCAGTCAATGCGCTCAGGCACTGCGCGCCGCCGGGGTGACGCCGGGCGACCGCGTCGCCGTGCTGGCCAAGAACACCGACGTGTTTCCCGTATTGTGGTTCGGCACGATGAAGGCTCGCGCCTGCGTGGTGCCGGTGAACACCCGCCTCGCGCCGCCGGAGATCGCCGCCATCCTGCGCGATAGCGGCGCCCGGCACCTGGTGTTCGGTAGCGATTTCGCCGGCATGGTGGAGACGATCGCCGGTGATTGTCCGGACCTGGCGACACGGCTGCAAGTCGAGCCCGGCCATCCGCGCCTGCCCTGTTTCGACGATTGGATCGCCGCATTCCCGGCAATCGATCCGCATCTGGTGGAAGACCAGGACGACGACATCATCCAGCTCTACACCTCTGGCACCACCGGCATGCCCAAGGGCGTGCCGCTGACGCACGCCAACTGCCTGGCGCAGTGTCGCGCCGGGGCGCAACTCAGTTACGCGCAGTGGCAGGCGGGCAAGTCCACCTTGCTCGCCTTGCCGGTATTCCACATCGCCGGCGCGGTCGTCGCATTGCTGTCGGTGCTGCAAGGCACGCGCGCGGTGATGGTGCGCGAGATCAATCCGGCGGAACTGGCGCGCGTCATCGCGGCGCAGCGCGTCTCCTACGCGTTCCTCACGCCGACGGTCATCCACATGATCCTCGCGGCGCCGGAGAGCGCGGACGCCGACTATTCCGCGCTGGAGCAGATTTTCTATGGCGCGTCGCCGATCTCCGAGGATTTGTTGCGGCGGGCGATGGCGCGCTTTCCCTGCGCGTTCAGCCAGGTCTACGGCATGACCGAGGCGACCGGTGTCGTCACCTCGCTGCCGCCGGAAGGCCATGTGCCCGGCAAGCTGCTGTCCTGCGGCAAGCCGGTCCCGGGCGTCGAACTGCGTGTGGTGGACGCCATGGGCAACGACGTCACGCAGGGCGAGGTCGGCGAGATCGTGCTGCGTGCGGCCTGCATCATGCGCGGCTACTGGCGCCAGCCCGCCGCCACCGCGGCGGCGATCGACGCTGCCGGGTGGTATCGCAGTGGCGATGCGGGCTGGGTGGATGCCGGGGGGGATCTGTTCATCCATGACCGGGTGAAGGACATGATCGTGTCGGGTGCGGAGAACGTCTATCCGGCGGAAGTGGAGAACGCGATCGACGGTCACCCGGATGTCTCCGAGGTGGCGGTCATTGGCGTGCCCGACGAACGTTGGGGCGAGGCGGTAAAAGCGATCGTGGTGCCGAAGGTTGGCGCCGCGCGCGACGGGGACTCGATCATCGCCTGGGCGCGCCGGCGGATCGGCGGGTTCAAGGTGCCCAAGTCGGTGGATTTCGTCGACACGCTGCCGCGGAATGCGACCGGCAAGGTGCTACGCCGTGCGCTGCGGGAACCGTACTGGGCCGGCCACGAACGGCAGGTGGGGTGAACAGAAAACCTCTCCCGCGCTGCGCGCCTGAGAGGTTCTCCTTGGCCTAAATCGCCACCACCTGTCCCGCGCCCACAGCCTCGAGAAACGTCGCCACCCCCGCGACCTCGACCCCTGTCATCAATCGCGCGGGCTCGAAGCCCTCGGCGCGCAGTCCAGCCTCGCAGGCGATCAGCCGCACGCCCAGCTCCTGCGATGCCTCGCGCAATTCCGCCAGTCCGGCGACGCCCGCCGTGCGTACACGGTCGTCGCGCGAAGCATCCGCCAGCCCCGACCAGTCGGAGAACAACGCGTGGCACCCCGCGTTGGTGGCGAACAGCACCACGCGCCGTCCCAGCGCCGCCGCACCGGAGGCCAGCACGAACGCGTAATGCGCGCGGTCATGGGCGCCCGACAGCAGCAGGATGCCGAGCGTCTCAGACGGCACAGGCCTGGCCCGGACCGCCCTCCGCGGCGGCGGCTGTCGCGGCGTGCGCCGACAGGTCGTGGATCGTCGCCTGCGGTCCGCATAGCGCACAGTCCGGATCGCGCGGCAGCTTCACCGTGCGGAATCGCGTCGCCAGCGCGTCCCACACCAGCAGCCGGCCCGCCAGCGTATCACCGATGCCCATGATCTCCTTCAGCACCTCGGTCGCCTGCAAGGTGCCGATCACCCCGGTGACGGCGCCCAGCACGCCCGCTTCGCTGCAACTCGGCACCAGGCCCGGTGGCGGCGGCTCGGGGTACAGGCAGCGGTAGCACGGGCCGCCGAGATGCGGCCGAAACACCGAAAGCTGCCCGTCGAAGCGCAGCACCGCGCCGGAGACCAGCGTGCGGCGCGCCAGCACGGTGGCGTCCGCCACCAGGAACCGTGTGCCGAAATTGTCGGTGCCGTCGCACACAATGTCGTAGCGGGAGACCAGTTCCATGGCGTTGGCGGCGGTCAGCCGCGTGGCATGCTGCTCTATCGTCACGCCGGGATTGATGGCATGCGCGGCGGCGGCGGCGGATGCGGTCTTCGGCGTGCCGATGCTCGCCATGCCGTGGGCGATCTGCCGCTGCAGGTTGGAGAGTTCCACCACGTCGTCGTCGACGATGCCGATGGTGCCGACACCGGCCGCGGCGAGATACAGCACCAGCGGCGAGCCGAGCCCGCCGGCGCCGACCACCAGCACGCGCGCCGCCTTCAGCTTCGCCTGGCCGGTGCCGCCCACCTCGCGCAGCAGGATGTGGCGCGAGTAGCGGCGGATTTCGTCTTCGGTGAAATCGAGGTCCATGGGCGCAGGATATGGTGCGACGGCATTGCTCCGCAAACCGGGCCACGTGTCCCGGGAGGCATGCCCGGGCCAGCCGGCATCCGGCCCATGCCCCGTCGGGGTTGCTGACCAGCTGCCCCAAGCCCGGCATGCCATCGCGACCGCCAGAGGTGCGTTTGAACGTCACAAAACGTAACTGAACCAACCGCCAGTCGCACGTACCGTCATGCCGGCCGGCCATCGATCATTTCGTGCCTCGACCATTCGAGGCGATGGATAATTTCCTGCCGCCCGGAATGAGAAATCTCGAATAATCCTCCTCTTTCCAAGGAATTGACGGAATATCATGGTGTCCCGGCACGCGACCCGAATGCTCTTGCCATCCAATAAAAATTCTTCTTACAGAATTTTTTCACGATGATTTAGCGACGCGGGCTTGCACCACTGTCATTCCCGGGCTTTCCCCCACCGGGCCGCGGCGGCATTATGCCGGCAAGGACCCACCACCCACGTCCAGGGGGAACAACCATGGCCGACGGCGGCATTGTCGATACAAGAACCGCGCGTATCTCGGCCGAGGAGGCGCTCGCCCTGCATGCGTCGGGCCGTCCGGGCAAGCTCGAGACCCGCGTCACCAAGCCGATCACCACGGCACGCGATCTCTCGCTAGCGTATTCGCCGGGCGTCGCCGAACCCTGCCTGCACATCGCGCGCGATCCGTCGCTGGTCTACGACTACACCACCAAGGGCAACATGATCGCGGTGGTGTCGAACGGCACCGCCGTGCTCGGCCTGGGCAATCTCGGTGCCTTGGCATCCAAGCCGGTGATGGAAGGCAAGGTGGCGCTGTTCAAGCGCTTCGCCGACATCGACGGCATCGACCTGGAGATCAACTCGGAAGACGTCGACGAGATCGTCAACTCGGTGCGCTTCCTGGCCGGCTTCGGCGGCATCAACCTGGAGGATATCAAGGCGCCGGAATGCTTCGTCATCGAACAACGGCTGCGCGAGCTGATGGACATTCCGGTGTTCCACGACGATCAGCATGGCACCGCGATCGTCGCCGCTGCCGGGCTGATCAACGCCTGCCATCTTACCGGCCGCGAGCTGCGCGACACCAGGCTGGTGGTGAACGGCGCCGGGTCCGCCGGCATCGCCTGCGTCGAATTGCTCAAGGCGATGGGCATGCGGCCAGAGCATATCGTGCTGTGCGACACCAAGGGCGTGGTCTATCAGGGCCGCACCGAGGGCATGAACCAATGGAAGTCGGCGCACGCCGCCAATACCAAGGCGCGCACGCTGATCCAGGCGCTGGAAGGCGCCGACGTGGTATTCGGATTGTCGGTCAAGGGCGCGGTGACCCAGGACATGGTCCGCGCCATGGCGGACAAGCCGATCATCTTTGCCATGGCGAACCCGGACCCCGAGATCACGCCGGAAGAGGCGCGCGCGGTCAGCCCCCACGCGATCATCGCCACCGGACGCAGCGACTATCCCAACCAGGTCAACAACGTCTTGGGCTTCCCCTACATCTTCCGCGGCGCGCTGGACGTCCGCGCCTCCACCATCAACGAGGCGATGAAGATCGCCGCGGCCGAGGCTCTGGCCAACCTCGCGCGCGAGGACGTGCCGGACGAGGTGCACACCGCCTCGACCGGGCGGCACGTGAATTTCGGGCCGGAATACATCATCCCCAACGCCTTCGACCCGCGGCTGATCTCCTGGATCCCACCCGCCGTGGCACGTGCCGCGATGGAGTCCGGCGTCGCCCGCAAGCCGCTGGCCGACCTGCGGCGCTACGCCCGCGAACTGTCCGGCCGGCTGGACCCCACCGCAGGCGCGCTGGACGCGATCATGGAAGCGGTGCGCGCCAATCCGCAGCGTGTGGTGTTCGCCGAGGGCGAGGAGGAGAAGACGGTGCGCGCCGCCGTGGCGTTCCGCAACGCCGGCTATGGCCGCCCGGTGCTGATCGGACGCGAGGACCGGGTGAAGGCGACCATGGCTGGCCTCGGACTCGGCATGGTGGAGGGGATCGAGATCCATAACGCCCGACTGTCCGGCCACAATCCTAAATACGTCGACCTGCTCTACACGCGGCTGCAGCGGAAGGGTTATCTGCAGCGCGATTGCCAGCGCATGGTGAACCAGGATCGCAACGTGTTCGCCGCCTGCATGGTGGCGACCGGCGACGCCGATGCCATGGTGACCGGGCTGACGCGCTCGGGCTCGGTCTGCCTGGACGACATACGACAGGCGATCGGGCCGGCCGATGGCGGCATCGCCTTCGGGCTGACGCTGCTGCTGGGTCATCGCGGGCGGACCATCTTCGTCGCCGATACGCTGATGCATTTCCGGCCCTCGGCCGAGGAGTTGGCCGACATCGCAGCCGGTGCCGCCCACGCGGCCAAGCTCCTGGGCCACGAGCCACGCGTGGCACTGCTGTCGCACTCGGTGTTTGGTGATCCGGCCAACGATCGTGCCATCCCGATGCGCGACGCGGTGAAGGTGCTGGACCAGCGCAAGGTGGATTTCGAATACGACGGAGAAATGAGCCCGGATGTTGCGCTCGAACCGTCGATCCGCGCGCTCTACCCGTTCTGCCGCCTGACCGGCGACGCTAATGTCCTGGTGATGCCCGGGCTGCACTCGGCGCTGATCACCTCGCGCCTGGTGCACCGGCTGGGCGGCGGCACGACCATCGGTCCGCTGCTGATCGGCATGGAGCGTCCGGTGCAGGTCTTGCCGATGGATGCCTCGGTCAGCCAGGTGGTCGATGTCGCCTGCCTGGCTGCCTACCAGGCGATCGCCGGATAAACTTCAGCCTGTATGAAACGATCCCGGATGACGCTGTCGAGCAGTAGCTCGCCCCGATGCCTGCGTTGAGTCGTTATCGGCCCGACCAGCCGCTGAAGCAGACGACCGCAGTGCGGGCGTGGGCGATCCTTGCGGCCTTGACGCTGGGACGCATCGCCTTCGGCTACCAGTTCCAGACCGTGGCAACACTCGGTCCGGACCTGGTGCCGCTGTTCCACCTGACCTATGCCGAGTTCGGCGCGCTGATCGGCGCCTACATGCTGCTGGGCGCCTTCGTTGCTCTGCCGCTGGGGGTACTCGGCCGCTGGCTCGGCGACCGATTGGTGCTGGGCGTCGGACTGGCCTTGATGGTGGCCGGACCGTTCGTCAGCGCCTGGGGCGATGATCCGGCGGGGATCGCCGCGGGACGCATCGTCGCCGGCATCGGCGGCGTGGGCATGATCGTATTGCAGGGCAAGGTCATCGCCGACTGGTTCACCGGTCCACGTTTCATGCTGGCGATCAGCATCGCTGTCTGTGGCTACCCGGTCGGCGTTGACCTGGCGCAACTCATCCTGCCGCCGGTGTCGCATGCCCTGGGCTGGCCGGCCGCATTCGCCACCGGGAGCGTGTTGCCGGCGATCGCGCTGGTGGTGTTCCTCGCCAGCTACCGCCCGCCGCCCGCCGTGGAGGAGCGCGGCTTCGCATGGCCGAGCCTGCGGGAATGCCTGCTGATTGCCATCGCGGGAACCATCTGGACGGCGTACACCGCAGGGTTCTCCGGGTACCTTTCCTATGTTCCATCCACCCTGGCGCTGCGCGGCGACGGGCTGGCGCTGATCGGCGTGGTGGTGACGGTCGCCACCTGGGGCAACGTGCCGGCGACGACGTTCGGCGGCGGCCTGGCCAGCCGCTTCGGCGGCCGCAGCATCCTGATGATCGGAACGCTCGGCCTGGCGATTGGCACCGCCGGCACCGCCCTGGCGGGTTTCCCGGTGCTGTGGGCGGTCCTGGTGGGCATTGTCGGCTCCATCCATCCCGGCGTGATCGTCGCGGTCGGCACCTTGTCGGCGCGGCAGGAGCACCGCGCCGTCGGCCTGGGCATCTTCTACTCGCTGTATTATGCGGGCGGCACCATCGGGCCGGCGCTGTGCGGCCGCGCGGCAGACCTGTATGGCGGCCCGGCGGGTGGCTTGCTGGCCGCCGCCGCAATCTCCGCCATGGCGATCCCGATGTACCTGCTGCACCGGCGACTGGCGGCGCACACGGCCCTGGCGGAGAGCATTTGAGGGCAGAGCGAGAAAGAGCGCATGCCACGCGCCTGACCTTAATCCTGCCGAGCATCGGCTTGACCCGGCCACGACGATTGGGCGGCCGCTGCGGACCAACCGAATGTCGCACAGCGCCGGCTCGGATTACTCAGCGCCGGAATTCGTTGACCACCGCCTCGGCTTCCGACGCATCGGTGTCCAGCGCCCGGGCGGCGACCGATTGCGGGAAGCCGGCGCGCGCGAGAATCGCCAGCTCGCGTCGCCGCCCCGCGGCATCCGGCGGATCGCCCGCGCGGAACGGGCCGATGCGGCGGCGGCGCGCCAGTACCAGCGCGGCGGCGAGCTCGGCGTCGGCGGCACCGTCCGGGAGGACGTTGCGCCGGGTCTCCGCGCCGACCCCCTTGGCGGCGAGGTGGGCGCCAATGGCGCGCCGCGACCGGCCGGCCCGCATCAGGCTGCGCACGCGGCTCTCGGCGAAGGCGGCGTCGTTGACCGCGCCGGCGGCAGCCAGTCGCGCGACGACGCCGCGCGCGGCCTGCTGCGCGGCGGCGACCTGCGCGGCGAGCGCGTCGCGGTCGGATTCGGCGGTCTGCGCGAGGCGTGCCCAGCGGTCGATGCGGCGGTCCAGCATACGCAGCAGACTGGCCTCGGTCGCGGCATAGCGGGCGAGGTAGTTCAACGCTGCGTCCCGCAACGCGTCCGCGTCCTGTGCCTGGGGTTGCGGCGGCTTGTTGCTCACCTTGCTGGCCATGCTGGTGGTCTCCGCGTGCGGCAGGGATGGCATGATGTTTATGCCAGGCCAAGCAATCCGTAGATGCGCTGCACCAGCGCGCCGAACTCCGGCGTGGCGCGCATGGCGAGGCCTCGCGGATGCGGCAGGTCGATCGGGAAGCAATCCGCCATGCGCGCCGGGCCAGCGGTCAGCACCGCGCAATGCGTGCCGAGGAACACCGCCTCCTGCACGCTGTGGGTGACGAAGACGATGGTCTTGCCGCTCTCCTGCCAGATCCGCAACAACTCCAGATTGATGCGCTCGCGGGTGAGCGCGTCCAGCGCGCCGAACGGCTCGTCCATCAGCAGCAGTTCCGGATCGTGCACCAGGGCGCGGGCAATGGCGGCGCGCTGCTGCATGCCGCCGGACAGCTCATGCGGGAAGCGCGCGGCTTGGCCGCCGAGGCCGACCATCTCCAGCAACTGTCCCGCCCGTTGCCGCGCCGCCGCGCGCGGCAGATGCAGGATCTCCGCAGGCAGCATCACGTTCTCCAGGATGGTGCGCCATTTCAGCAGCAGCGGCTGCTGGAACACCATGCCGACCCGCAGCCCGCCGGGCGTGGTGCGCACCTCGCCGCCGTCGGCGCCGTGCAGCCCGGCGAGGATTTTCAGCACCGTCGTCTTGCCGCAGCCCGACGGACCGACGAGCGACAGCAGATCGCCCTGGTGCACGTCGAACGTAACGTCCGAGACCGCGACATGCGGACCGTCCGCCGCCGCATAGATCTTGCTGACATTGCGCAGGCTGACTTGCACCGCGCGCGCGGCCGGCATCAGTCGAGCCAGCGGGCGAGATTGGCGGCGACGAAGGCGTCGTCGGCCAGATCGGCGTGCTGCGCGCAGACGCGGTCGATCTCCGCCGCCTGCCCGGGACTCAGTCCCTCCTCCGGATCGAGGCACCAGATGCCTTCCAGCAGACCTTGGCGGCGCAGCACCTCGTGGCAGCCGGCGATGCAGCCGGCGAAGTCGTGCGCGACGTCGAAGAACGCGGCATTGCAATCGGTCACGCGGCTGTCGAGCGCCAACAACTCCGCGGATACCGCACCGGAAGCGGCCGCCGCGCGGCAGCGGGCCAGCAGATCGACGGCGTTGCGCGTCCAGACCGACCAATGGCCGAGCAATCCGCCGCGGAACCGCAGCGTCACCGGCTGGGCCTCGCGCATCACCGTGAAGGGCGTGACCAGGTCGAGCACGATATGGTCGTCGTTGCCGGTGTAGAGGGTGATGCGATCCTCCGCGCCGGCCTCGGCGACGCCGCGCATCACCGCGAGCGTGCGGTAGCGGTTGAATGGCGCGACCTTGATCGCCACGACATTGTCGATCGCGGCGAAGCGCGTCCAGAACGCGGCATCCAGATCGCGCCCGCCCACCGCGGGCTGCAAATAGAACCCGACCAGCGGGATTTCCGCTGCCACGGCTTCGCAATGCGCGATCAGCGCAGCGACCTCCGCCGTGCGCATCGCACCAAGGCTGAGCAATCCGGCATGGTAGCCGAGCCGCACCGCGAGCCGCGCTTCCGCCACCGCCTGCGTGGTCGCGCCGCAAATTCCCGCAATCATCACCGCCGGCCGGCCTGTCCAGTCGGCGGCGGCGCGGGCCGCGGTTTCCAACACGGGCTCATAGAGCCCGACATCGCGGATGGCGAATTGCGTGGTGTGGACGCCGACGGCCAGGCCGCCGCTGCCGGCATCGAGATAATAGCGGCTGAGCGCGCGCTGCCGGCGCGGATCGAGGCGGCGCGCAGGATCCAGCGCCAGCGGATGCGCCGGGATGACGCTGCCCTGGCGCAGCAGGTTCAGGATGGTGGGCGGCAGGTCCGAACGATGCATGGGGTAAGATCCTTAGCCGAATTCAGGTCCGGCGGCGGCAAGCAACCGCATCGGGTTGCCTGGCAGCGTGTCTCGGCCGAGCGCCATGCGGCAGAACCCGCGGCGCGGTGTGAAGCCGCGTTGCGTGAGATCGTGCGCCAGGTCCTCTCCGGCCGCGAGCAAGTCGATGATGACCGGGCCGGGTGCGGCGTCGATGGCACGGCCGAGCAGTCCGGCGGCATGACGCGGCGTGCCGATCACGGGGCCGATCTGCCAGGCATGGCGTCCGGGACGCAGCACGACGGCATTATCGCCGGCCGACCATGTGCCGGCACCGGGTCGCGCCTGGAAATCATCGAGCAGGAAGCTGCGGGAGGCGCCAAAGGATTGCGAGTCCAGTATTCGTACCGACTCCCCCCAACCTTGCTGCGCTTCGCGCCCCAAGCCCACAAGGGGAGGGGGAGTCTGGTTGGCGTCAGCCCAGCGCGTCATGCGCGTCAGCGTGGTGAAGCCGAGCGCGCGATAGACCGGCTCGCCTGCCTCTGTCGCATCGAGCAATGCCGCACGCCGCTGCGCGCGCAGCCGCGCCATGCACCGCTGCATCAGGCGTTTTGCCAGACCAAGCCGGCGGAATTCGGCCGTCACCAGCACCATGGAGATCCATGCGAAATCGGCGCCGTAGGGCAGGATCGCGGCGGTCGCCACCAGCCGTTCGCCGGTCAGCACGCCGAAGACCTCGCCGTGACGTTGGAAGATCTGCCAATCCGCGGCGTTCTGGTTCCAGCCGGCCTCGTCGGACAGCGCCTGCGCCTGCGGCAACAGCGCGGCATCCAGCGCGATCTGTTGCAGCGTGCCGGCAGCCTGTTCCACCGGCTCAATAAACACCGCTGCGCACTTCGAATTTCGTCGGCTTGCCGAGGCTTGGCCGATCCTGCGCCACCCACTCCGCCACCCAGTCCAGCATCGACGCCAGCGGCACCACCGGATAGCCGAACAGCCGCGCCGCTTCGGCGGTGTTGGTGAGCCAGCATTCCGTCGCCTCGGTCCCGGTTAGTACCGGGGTGCGGTCGAGGCGGCGGCCAAGCTCGGCGGCGAGCCAGCGTACGGAAAGCGTCTCCGGTCCGCTGACATTGAGCGGCGCCGTGGGCGACGTGCAATGCCGCAGGCAACGCAGCGCCTGCGTCGCGGCATCGCCCTGCCAGATCACGTTGACATGCCCCATTGTGAGATCGAGCGGCACGGCGTCGCGCACCTTGCGTGCGATGTCATACAGCACGCCGTAGCGCAGATCGATCGCGTAGTTCAGCCGGAACAGCCGGCCGGGCGTGCTGTGCAGCGCGGAGAAATGCTGGAACATGCGCTCCCGGCCGATGCAGGTCATGGCATATTCGCCGGGCGGATCGGGCGGCGTCGCTTCGGTCGCGCCGCCCTGCGATACCGGCACGAAGGGATAGACGCAGCCGGTCGAGAACGCGACGATGCGCGACTGGGAGAAATGCTCCGCGACGAGCGCCGGCAGGTGCACGTTCATCGCCCAGGTGAGTGCGGGATTGTCTCCCGCGCCAAATTTGTAGCCCGCCATGAAGATGATGTTGGGCGCTTGCGGCAGGGCGCGCACCGACTCGCGGTCGAGCAAGTCCGCGGTGACGGTTTCGATGTCGGCGCGCTCCAGTTCCTGCTGGAGGCCGGGCGTGGAGAAGCGCGCAACGGCGATGATGCGCTTGCCCGGAGCGGCGTTGCGGGCGAGGCGTGCCAGCGTCGGGCCCATCTTGCCGCCGACGCCGAGAATCATCAGATCGCCATCGATCTGGCCGAGATCACGCACCAGCGCCTCGCTGGGCCGGGCGAGAAGCTCGTCCAGCGCCTCGACGCTGTCGAGGCGCGCGGGCAGCGTTGCGTGTTCGAGCAGCATGCGCGTTCCTCCAGCGTTCACCCAGACTGCTCTCGTGCGAAGCCGCCGCGCAAGCACAGCCGTTCCAGTCCCAGGCAGAGAAGATAAAGCGTCACGCCGATCACCGTGAGCAAGACCACCGCCATGAACATGGCCGGAATGTCGAGCGTCGCCTGCACCTGGATCATCAGATAGCCGAGGCCGCGATCGGAGGCGACGAACTCGCCCACCACCGCGCCGGCCACGGCGAGGATCGCCGCCACCTTCATGCCGGAAAACAGATAGGGCAGGGCGCCCGGCAGTTGGATCTTTGTGAAGATCTGCCAGCGCGTGCCTTTCAGCGAACGTACGAGATCGATCAGCTCCGGCTCGATCTCGCGCAGCCCGCGTCCGGTATTGAGCAATACTGGGAAGAGACAGAGGCTGAAGGTTATCAGGACGTTCGAGACGATGCCGTAGCCCATCCACACGATCACCAGCGGCCCGAGTGCGACTTTCGGGATCATGTTGAGCGTAATGAACAGCGGGAAGATCGCCAGCGTCAACACGCGCGACCAGGAGAACAGCAGCGCGAGACCGACGCCGCAAGCCAACGCAAGCACGAAGCCGCCGAAGATTTCCACTGTCGTCACCAGCGTGTTCGGCCACCAGGCATAGGACGTCTTGCTCAGCGTTTGCAGCATCTCCAGGGGAGAGGGCAGCACGAAAGGCCGGATGTGCCAGAAATCGACGGCCCCCTGCCAGACGAGCACCAGCGCGACATGCATCGCGATGACGACCATCATGCGGCCACGGCGGCGCATGTTCCGCGGCACGGCAGGCGCGATGGCGGCAAGCGTCGTGCTCATGCGGCGAGGCTCGCGCGCGGCCGGGCGCGTCCACGCGAGGCGGCGGGTCGCGGCGGCGCCGCGCGTGGACGCACCACTACGGGTTGCACCGCCGTCATGACGAAATCCACCACGTGCCGGCGGCGCAGCGCGATCTCCCGCCGCGCCGCAAGATCGCGGCCGAAAATCGCCGACAGAGTCCGCGAGTTGGAGAAATAGAAATAGCCCAGTGCTGCCATCGATATATAGAGTTGCAACGGGTCGATCCCCGGGCGAAAGCAGCCCTGCGCCACGCCCGCGCGCAACGTGCGGGCGATCAGTTTGATCAGCGGTGAATGCATCGCTCCCAGCGCCTCCGAGCGCCGCAGGTGCAGCCCGCCATAGCCGTTCTCGTCATTCAGCAGGGCGATGAAATCCGGATTTTCCGAGAGGTAGTCGAAGGAAAATCCAACCAGTGTCGCCAGCGCCTGCGTCGGCACCAGATCCCCAAGCGACAAATTCTGCTCTCGCGCGCGGATATCGGCATACACGCTTTCCAGCACCGCCTGGTAAAGTTGCTCTTTGCTGCCGAAGTAGTGGTAGACGAGCTGCTTGTTCAGCCCCGCCGCCGCGGCGATCTCGGCGACGCGCGCCCCCGCCAGCCCCTTGCGCGCGAACACCGCACGCCCCGCCGACAACAGTGCCCGCCGCGACGCCGCCGGGTCGCGCGCCGCGCGCTGGCGTTCGGTGTTGTCCGCCGCCTTCCTGCTGCCTGCCGCCGCCACGCTCGCTCTCGCCGTCGTCTGTCTCACACTGCTGCCTGTCGCTCGGTGTGGCCTGACCTTTGCGTATCAACCATCCGGTTGTTTGATAATTGACCAGGCCGAGGGCGTTGGCTACTGTTTTTCTTCGTGGGGTGAACAGGGCGGCATCGGGAGACTCCTACCATGGCAAGGAAAACCGGCTGGCGGTGGGCACCCGCGCTCGCGTTCGCACTGGTCGTTGTGACGGCGTTGGCTGCCGGGGCGGCGCGCGCGGCCGATCAGAGCGTCACGCTGATCCTCAACTACATTCCGACTGCGGACCACTCGCCCTATTTCTTTGCCAAGGCACAAGGCTGGTACAAGGCCGCCGGCATCGACCTCACGATCGAGGTCGGCAAGGGATCCGCCTTCGCCGCCCAGACCGTCGGCGCCGGCGCCGCCCAGTTCGGCATCGCCGACCTGCCGACCATGTTCGTGGCACGCGGCAAGGGGGCCGATCTCGTAGCGATCATGAATGTCTATGCCAACTCGCCGCAGGGCTTCTATTGGCTGCAGAGCAGCGGCATCAAGGGACCGCAGGACTTTCCCGGCCATTCCATCGGCAACCCGCCCGGCGATGCCGCGCGCGTGATGTGGCCGGCCTTCGCCAAGGACGCGCATATCGCTGCGGACTCGGTGCATTTCGTCAACGTCTCCCCGGCCGCGAAGATGGCGGCGCTGCGCAGCCACCAGGTCGATATCATCACCGATTTCTATAATGAGCATGACCTGAAGGTGCGGGAGTTCGGCGCCGATCTTGGCTTCCTCGCATGGCGCTCGGTCGGGCTCAACCTGTATGGCAATTCGGTCATCACCAGCGCCGACTATCTGAAGGGACATCCGGATATTGCGAGGAAATTCGTGCAGATCTCGCAGCGGGCCTTCGCCGCTTGCGTTGCCGATGCGGCGCCCTGCCTCGATGCTCTGTTTGCCAGCGCCAGCGGGCTGGACCGTCGCGTGCAGGAAGACCAGTGGCGGCGGATCAAGGAGCTGATGGCCTCGCCGGAAGGTGAAGCGGATGCGCTCGGATGGTTCAATTTGAGCCGCGTCGCCGCGGACTACCAGGTCGTGCAGGCGAATATCGGGTTCGACCAGCCGTTCGATCCCAAGGAGGCGGTCACCAACGAGCTGCTGGATACCAGCATCAAACTCAAGGAGTGATATCGACGGACGCTGACATTGGCCCGTTATTGGTTCGCACGATCCGCCCCAACCATCATGGTCGGGCCTGACGCCGCCATCGATCGTGGCACCTCGGCGATATAGATGGCCGGGTCAAGCCAGGCCATGACGGGGAGAGCACCGGGGCGGACGAAACAAGAGTCAACATAATCCGCTACACGGCACAGCTCCGGCGGATTTCGTCCTGAATTACATCGGCCGCTGCCGTGCGCTCTCCGCATCGCGGATCGCCCGCCACACCCGCTCCGGCGTTGCCGGCATCTCGATATGGCTCACGCCGAACTCGGCCAGTGCGTCGACAATCGCGTTGATCACCGCGGCCAGAGCCGGCGTCGTGCCGCCCTCGCCGCCGGACCGCACGCCAAGCCGGTTGGTGGGCGACGGCACCTCGCTCAGCGCGGTGATAAGCGCAGGGAAAATGTCGGCGCGCGGCATCGCGTAGTCCATGAAGCTTCCCGCCAGCAACTGCCCGGTCTCAGGGTCATAGTGGCTGTTCTCGAGCAAGGCCTGCCCGACGCCCTGGGCAATGCCGCCATGCGTCTGCCCGTGCAGGATCAACGGATTGATCGCGCGGCCGACATCGTCAACGGCGACGTAGCCGACGATTTCGACGGTCCCCGTCTCGGCATCGACCTCGACCTCGACCACCTGGGAACCATAGGGAAAGCTCGCCACCGGCAGCGTCTGGTCGGACACCGCCCCGAGCGTGCCTTGCAGCTCCGCCGGCAGATCACGGCGCGTGGCGGCGGCCTCCGCCACCTCGAACAGGCCGATCGCGCGATCGGTGCCGACGACGCGATAGATTCCGTGGTCGAATTCGATATCGGCCTCGCCAGCTTCCAGCAAAGCGCCGGCGATCTTGCGGCCCTTGGCGATGATGTCGTCGGTCGCCTGGCCGATGATCGTCGTCGCCAGTTTCATCGAACGCCCCGAATGCGAACCCCCGCCGGCAGCGACCCGCGCGGTGTCGTGGGCGACGTAGCTGATGCTGTCGAATGGCACGCCGAGCCACTCGGTGACAAGCTGGGCAAAGCTGGTCTCGTGCCCCTGGCCGGACGACATCGTCCCCATCACCAGCTCGACGCGACCCTCGGGCAGGACGGTGATCTCGGTGCGTTCGCGCGGAAACCCGCTGGTGATCTCGACATAATTGGCGAGGCCGATGCCACGGTATGTGCCGCGCTGCCGCGCCTCGGCGCGTCGCACGGCAAACCCGTCCCAATCGGCCAGCGCGAGCGCCTGTTCCATCGCCGCCGGATAATCGCCGCTGTCATAGGTGAGGCCGAGCGCGTTGGTATAGGGCTGCGCGGCGCCCGGTATCATGTTGCGTATACGTAACGAAGACGGATCGATGCCAAGCCTGTCGGCCGCCAGATCGACCAGGCGTTCGACCACGAACATCACCTCGGGCCGGCCGGCGCTGCGATAGGGCGTGGTGGGCACGGTGTTGGTAAGGGCGCCGCGGCCGCGGAAATAGGCGGCGGGGATCCGGTAGACCCCCGACATCAGGCCGATGCCTTTTTGCAACGACACGAACGACAGCGCGTGGCCGCCGAGATTGCTCAAATTCGAACCGCGCACCGCGAGGAATTTTCCCCCGTCGTCGAGCGCCAGCTCGGCTTCAACCGTCAGGTCGCGGCCCTGATAGTCGCTGAGGAAGGATTCGGTGCGCTCGCAGGTCCATTTGACCGGCCGGCCGATCCGGCGCGCCGCCCACGGCAGCAGCGCGTATTCCGGGTAGAAGAAATTGCGGGTGCCGAAATTGCCGCCCATGTCCTCGCAGACACAGCGCACCTGCGCTTCGGACACGCCAAGGACGTGGGCAAGGTCGGTCCGCACCTTGGCGACGCCGCGGCCGCTGCCGGTATAGAGGGTGTAGTGGCCGTTCGCGGCGTCATAGGCGGCGGCAATCGTCCGCGGCTCCATCGGCACGCCGGTGACGCGCTGCGCCAGGGTTTGCAGCCGGACGACATGCGCGGCGCGGGCGAAGGCGGTGGCGGTCGCCGCCGCGTCGCCGATCTCGATGTCGATGCAGACATTGTCCGGGGCCTCGTTCCACAGGCATGGCGCGCCGGGCCGCACGGCATCCGCGGCGCACACCACGGCGGGCAACGGGTCATAGGCCATGTCGAGCAAGTCGGCCGCGTCCCTGGCCGCGGCGATCGTCTCCGCGATGACCAGCGCGACCGGCTCACCGACAAACCGCGCCTTGTCGAGGGGCAGCGGGTAATGCGGGGTCGCGACCGGCGCCGCCTTAAGCCGCACCGCCACGTCAGGCGGCTGCATCAATCCGGCATTGTGCGGGATCGGCAGGAGCGCGTCGGCAACATAATCGGCGCCGGTCAGTACCGCCAACACGCCGGGCGCGGCGAGCGCCGCCGCCTTGCCGATCGAGACGATGCGTGCATGCGGGTGCGGCGATCGCACGAACACCGCGTGCGCGAACCCCGGCAGCGCGAGGTCGTCGCCGTAGCGGCCCTTGCCGGTCAGCAGGCGCACATCCTCCTTGCGCCGAACCGGCTGGCCGATGCCGTATCCTGTGGCGCCAGATCCGTCCATCTGCCTTCCTCCCGCGCCGGAATCGCCCGCTGATATGATGTCCCGGTGCGGCGAACTTAGCACCCCGGATCGGGCGTCGCATTGGCTGGGCTTGCAGGGCGGTCGAATTCACCTGCCGGGGACGTTGGCTTTGCTGCCGCGGCGGGCACCATCCAAGGTGATCGCGCCGCCGTCGAACGACGCCACCACAGGGCGGCCTTCGACGGGTGGAATGCCCCTCGTGGGTGAACCGGATCGGCTCGCTCCTGCTGGCGCTGGACGAACTCGACCGCGACGGCGAGGGCCAGCCGGGCGACGCGTGCCAGTCGGGCGATGGCCCAGCCATCTCCGACCTGATCGGACAGCGCCACGAGGGTGATCGAGCCTGCGTAGTTTCCGAGTCTGGCCCAGTGCTCCGGTAATGATCATCTTGCATGCAAAGGCTGGAGCCGGCCACCGCGGCCAAGCAGAGACGCACGCCACACACCGAACCCGCCGGTACAACGCTACCGCGGGTCCTTTTACATTGGAGACTGCCATGACCACGAACGCTGAAGGCACGGCCGGAGACTTCGCCACGGACTTGGCCGCCCTGCGCCAGGACGTCGCGCGTCTCACCGACTCGGTGAGCACATTGGTGCAACACCAGACGCAGGCTGCCGGCAGTCGCGTCTCCGAGGCCGTGGAGGACGCCAGGGGCAAGCTCGCGAGCACCGCCGCCGACGCGCAGCACCGTGTTTGCGCGGCAAGCAGCGCAATCGAGGCCGAGATCGAGCGGCATCCGTTGACGTCGGTGCTGATCGCTCTCGGTGTCGGGATGTCGATCGGCCTGCTGAGCCGATGGCGGGACTGATCATGGCTGATCCGCAGGCCGACCGATCTTTGGGCTGCTGTGACAGAACGGCGCCTGGGCGTTGCGGCCGCGTGACCGGCTGAGACTGACCATACGCAGGGAGGTCGGACTTGCTCGCAAGGGCATCAACAAACGGAGGAACACAACATGGACAAAGATCGCATCGCCGGCGCGGCCAAGCAGGCCAAGGGCGCCGTCAAGGAAGTGGCCGGCAAGGCCCTCGGTGACTCCAAGCTGGTCGCCGAAGGCAAAAGCGACAAGGTCGAAGGCAAGATCCAGAACGCCGTCGGTGGCTTGAAGGATGCGGTGAGGGACGCGGTGAAGCCGTAGCGCCACGCGGAACTGTCCGGACCGTGAGTGACCCCGCCTCCGGGCGCTTCCGGTGCGCGGGACCGATCAGGTGAAAGGAGCGGCTATGACACGTTCTATCACGCTTCTGGCGGGCGCTGCCGTCATAGCGGCGGCGCTGACCGGCCCGGCCTTTTCGCAGGGCCCGCCGCAGACGCTGTCTCTCATGAAGATTGACCCGGCGACGCTGGCCACCGGCTACCGGACATCCAAGGTGGTGGGCAGCACCGTCTACAACGAGGCCAACGAGGCCGTGGGAACGATCGACGATCTGATCGTCACCCCCAGCGAGACTGTACCCTTCGCGGTGCTGTCGGTCGGCGGCTTCCTGGGCATGGACGCGAAATTCGTGGTGGTGCCGTACAGTTCACTCGTCGTGAAAGACAAGAAGATGGTGCTTCCGGGCGCGACCAAAGACTCGCTCAAGAGCCTTCCGGCGTTCAAGTACAGCCCCTGAGCGATCGTGGGAAGCCCGGCCTGCCCGCGCTCCCCACGGCGTGCCTGCAACAATCCTGACATGGCACGGCGTGCCCTTCGATTCTGCAACATTCATGACGCCCCGTTACGCCTGCCACGCCTCTCAATCC
>Ga0181521_10001498_pt1 | contig 28909 bp, 27 predicted proteins | sample PEATcosm2014_Bin_32_FD_119764 | JGI IMG/M metagenome (GOLD analysis project Ga0181521, IMG submission 119764) | Peatland microbial communities from MTU Mesocosm Facility, Houghton, MI, USA - PEATcosm2014_Bin02_60_metaG | ecosystem: Environmental > Terrestrial > Soil > Wetlands > Peat | place...
CTCCATGGGCGCGTGCTCCTCGGTGGGCGGGCCGTTCAACACCTACGCCGTGCTCCAGGGGGTGGATCGCATCGTGCCCACCGACGTTTACGTGATCGGCTGTCCGCCGCGCCCCGAGAACCTGTTCTACGCGCTGCTGAAGCTGCAGGACAAGATCGACCAGATGTCGGTGGCCAAGCGGCCGACGGAAGTCCGGCTCGACGAGAGCATGGTCGAGGACTTCAAGCGGCAGGTGATGATCGCGCAGACGCTGGCGCCGAAATAAGCGCTCAGCAGTCAGCACTCAGCAATCAGCCAGCATCAGGCTTAGAATGATTCCGTATGTAATCCGCGTTTATCCGCGCAAAATCCGCGGCGAAAGTTCTGCATGCCTGAGTTCGTCCGACTCTGCAGCAAAGCTGACCTCCCCGAAGACGGCGAGGCCAAGGAGATCCCGCTGGGCGACAAAGTGATCTGCGTCGCCAATGTCAGCGGGACCATCTCCGCCATGGACAACGTCTGCCTGCACCGTGGCGGGCCGCTCGGCCAGGGCATCATCGCCGACAACAAAGTTGTCTGCCCCTGGCACGGCTGGATGTGGGACCCCAGGACCGGCCAGGCTGAGCACAATCCCGAGGCCCGCGTCGGCGTGTATCCCATCAAGATGGAAGGTGACGAGGTTTACGTGCAGGTCTGAGTTGTGCCTCGTTCAACGAATCTCCCCTCCCGCTACAGATCGATGTGCAACCGCAATCCCGGCACCACCACCGGCCCGCGGTCGCGGTTGTAGCCGGGATTGGCCACGTACTGCAGATCGAACGACGTGTACACGCCCCGCCACAGGTGCAGCGTGTAGAAGCTTTCGAGAATGCTTTCGCGGCCGTAGTTCAGCTTGCCGTCGCCCAACAGAAATCCCTGGCCGCCCAGCGCCAGGTACTCGCGGTGGTCGGGCGAAAGTCCGTTGATGGCGAAGGCGAATCCGACCTTATCCAGCTTGCGCCGCCAGAGATCGCCCAAAACTTGCAGGCCGGCTTCGCCGTGGCGGTCCACCTCCGTATAGACATACGACTCGGTGTGACCGTCATTCCATCCCAGGCGTCCGTAGGCGCGCAGGTGAGCGGTGAGTTGCTGCTCGACGTTCAGCCCCACGCCGTACTTCATCTTCACCTGCAAGGGATGCGCGGTGATCTCCGGTCGCGGTGTCTCTCCGTCGAGAAAGTTATGGATCGCCTGGCTGTAGACGCCCATGTTGCCGTGGTTGACGTATCCCAGCAGGCGCACGACGGTGGCGCGCTCGGGCCGCAAGTGGCCGCGGAGTTCGAACTCCACGTTCTCGGCGTGGGCGAGCGAGAGGTCGGTCTGGAACTTGATGCCGTTGGCGACCGTGGGCATGGCCGCTTCGGCGAAGCGCACGCCCCAGTGGCGGTCTTCGAAGTCGGCAATCCCGCCCCAGGTGTAGCCGCGGGTGTCGGCGGCGTAGTCGTAGGCGCCATTATTGTCGATGGTCCAGTTGAGGAATTGGGTGTGGCTGTCGCCGCCCACGGAGTTCAGGTCAAAGAAATCCGCCATGCCGAACTTGCCGAAGCGTAGCTCCAGCCGCCGCACCGGCACTTCCGTGGCCAGCGAGAACGGCGTGCGCTCGGATTCCACCTTCTCGCGGCCGAGCGGGATGATCTGATGCAGCATGACGCGCGCGAGGTAAGGCGCGCCCCCGAGCTGCGGGTTGCGCACCACGTCCAGGTTGGTGAAGCCCGCCAGGCCGAGCGCGTCGCTCAAGCCGCGCCCGCTGGCGCTCTCCATGTCGAACAGGAAGTCGGTCGAGCGCGTGAGCTGCACCCCGGTGTAGAGGGTGGCCACGCGCGACGTGGCGCTCTGTCCCCAAGGCTTCAGGCTGTTGGTATCGGTATAGGGAGCGTAGAAGCGCGGGTGCGCCTGGAAGATGACGTTGATCTGCCCAGCGATGTACCAGCGCGTGTTCTCGGGATGTCGGAAGACCGTGGTCTGGGGGTCGCTGTCGGAGGTTGGCTCAGGATCGGCCGTCTGATCCGGCACGCCAGCGGCCAGGGAAGGCGCCGCAGCCCAAAGGCTGAGAATAATGACGGTAATAATAATGAAAGTGAATGTCATTTTCATAATGCCCATGCTAGCCGGGCGCCGGAACGGCCGGCTGTGAGGCCCGTCACAGGCTCGCGTGACGAGATCGCAATCACTACCGCCAGGCAACGACAACAGCCGCCATGGGAGACGAGCGAGCATACTCCACGTTATTAACCTACGTATATTTATGAAGATTAACTATAGTAAAACAAAGCAGCAGGTTTTTGTCCCGCGGGAGTGTGAATTTCTGGTTAAAGGCACGCGCCGAGACACCACCCAGCCCCACCGGCCTCAGTGGGGAAACTCGGGCAGCGCCGGCTTGTGCTCCGGGGGCAGCGCGGTGCGCGCCGTGTTCATTACCATCGCCAGAAACGTGTAGTAGCCGTTGACGCCGATCATGTCGATGACGCCCTGCTCGCCGAAGCGGGCCACGGCGCGGCCGTAAGTCGCATCACTCACGCTTTTGGTGTCGTGCAACTCGGTGAGGAAGTCATACACCAACTCTTCGTCGGCGGGCATGTTCTGCGGACGGCGGCCGTCGGCCAGGGCTTTGGCGATCTCCGCACTCAGGCCCGCCTTGAGGGCAATGGGGTAGTGGACATCCCACTCGTACTGCTGCGTCCACTGCCGCGAGGTGATCAGGATGACGAACTCGCTGAGCTTGGCCGGCAGCGCGTTCTTGAAACGCAGATAGTCGCCCATGGCCATGGTACGCAACATCGCTTCCGGGCTGCGTAGCAGCGGAACGAACGGACCGAAGACGGGCGTGCCGCGGTCGGCGGCGAATTCTGCTGCCGCTTTTTTCTGAGCTTCGGTCATTTTATCGGCCGGGATCTCCGGCATGCGGTCTTGAGCCATCGCAACCCCCACGGGCGCCAGGGCAACCAGCGCCGCCAGCAGTAGTGTTCTCATCGGAGTGCCTCCTGGGCGGAGGTAAGGATAACGCACTGCGGGCAGAGCGGCACTCACCACGCACAACAGAATTGTCATCCTGAGCGCCGCCCGAACGAGCATAGCGAGCGAGGGCAAGCGAAGGACCTGCTTTGGGTTTGAGGAAAGCAGGTCCTTCGGTCGCGCTCCTGCGCGCTGGCGCGCTCGGTCGCACTCCCTCAGGATGACAATTCTTACCCCAGCAACCGCAGGAAGCGCCGGGGATCGTTCTCGAATCCAGGAAAGACTGTTGCCAGGTCCTTGTTGCCGAGATGGCGCTGGACGCCCTCGCCCAGCACGCGCCGGAAATCGGTTGTGAGTGCCAGGTCGCGGCCTTCGTTGAGCTGGGACTGGTCGAGCCCAGGCCACTGTCCGTAGACCCGCCCGCCGCGCACCGGTCCGCCGAGGACGAACATCACATTGGCGCGGCCGTGGTCGGTGCCGCGGTTGCCGTTTTCGCGCGCGGTGCGGCCGAACTCCGACATGGTGACCAGCACGGTGTCTTCGCCGAGATCGCCGAGATCGGTCCAGAAGGCGGCGATGGACTGCGAGAAGTCGCGCAGCACGTTGGCGAGCTGGCCCTGCACCGCGCCTTCATTGACGTGGTGGTCCCAGCCGCCGATATCGGCAAAGGCGACTTCCACGCCGAGGTTGGCCTTGATGAGCTGCGCCAGTTGCCGCAGGCTGTCTCCAAAGCGCCCGCGCGGATAATTGGCGCCGCGGGCCGGCGTGTAGCGCGCCGGGTCGGCAGCCTTGAGCATCTTCACCGCTTCGAACGTCTCCTGTCCCGTGCCGTGCAGCACCGTGTCTACCGACTGCGAGTACATGGCTTCGAAAGTGTTGCTGAGGGGAGCGGCGGCGGGACCGCGGCCGCCCACGCCGAATTCATTGATGTTGCCGATGGCTACCGCCGGGGCCGTGCCCGCCAGCGCCCGCGGCAGCGTGCCGCCCATGGCGATGGCGCGGAACGGGCTCGCACCGGCCTCGGGCTGGCGCACCGCGCGGTTGAGCCAGCCATCGTCGGTGGCCTTCACGCCCGGCGTACCGGATTCCATGTAATCCTGCGCGTCGAAGTGGGAGCGCGTGTTGTCGGGCGAGCCGGCGGCGTGCACGATGGCCAGCCGCTTCTGGTCCCACAGCGGCTTGAACGACGCCAGCGAGGGGTGCAGCCCGAAAAAGCCGTCCAAGTCGATCGCGGATTCCTGCCCGCGGTTGGGGCGCGGGATGGCGATCGACGGCCGCATCTGGTAATACGCCGACTCCCCGTGCGGGACCACGATGTTCAGCCCATCGGCGGCACCGCGCTGGAACAGCACTACCAGGCGCTTGCGGCTCGTGCCGTCGATGCCCCAGACCGTACGCGTGAGGAAGCTGGGGATGGCAGTGGTCGCCACCAGCGCCAGCGCACCGTTCTTCAGGAAGACTCTGCGTGTGATGGACATGGAAACTCCTAGCTACTGGCTTCTAGCCACTAGCTCTTGGCTCTTGGCTTGAACCATTGCACTTTCCACTTACCACTTTTCACTTCCCACTATCTTCTTTGAAACTCCGGCGAGCCCATCAGCAGGCCGGCGAGCACGCCCACGTTGGGCGGCCGGGTGGAATCATCAAGGCGCATGCCCGTGACTTGGGGATCATTCATCTGCTGCAGGATGGTGTCGTGCGTATTCTTCGACACATCGCCGGCGAGCAATGACGCCTCCAGCGCTGCCAGCGCGCCCGTGCGGTCCGGCGGCGCTTGGCCGTCCGGCAGGATGCGAGCGGCATCGAAATTCAATCCGCGCATTCGCCCGGCGCCCAGCGCCAGGGCGAAGTTCATGCGGCTCAGCAGCGCCGCCGAGTTCACCCAGGTCTCCGCTTTCATGGAGTAGCCGGTGGGCGGCTGCGCGCCGTAGAGCGGCATGCCCATGCGGTTCAGGTTCTGCACCAGCGGCATGGGGTTGGCCACCTCCACGCCGGAGGCACGCACCGCCGAAACCACGAATTCCAGCGGCGTCTTCACCTTGGCACGGTAAGCGTCGGGTGACCAGAATTCGGGCGACTGGAAGAGCGTGCGCAGCACTTCGCGGATGTCACCGTCCTTCTTGCGGAAGGTTTCGGCCATGCGGTCGACCAGCGCCGGCGGCGGATCGTCGGAGACGAAGCGCTCAGCCAGCTTCAGGCTGATGAAGTGCGCCGTCTGCGGGCTCTTGGCCAGCATTTCGAGCACCTGGTCGCCTTCCTTCTCGCCGTGCTCCTTGATGACCTTGCCCAGCACGTACTTCGGGCCGGGCTCGTGGGTGCGCGGGTTGAACTCGAAACCGCCTCCCTGGCGCGGCTGCTTGAGGGTCCAGCCGGTGAAGACCTTGGCGACTTCGGTGACGTCTTTCTGGCTGTACCCGCCGTTAACGCTGAGCGTATGCAGCTCCATCAGCTCGCGGGCGTAGTTCTCGTTCAAACCCTCGCGCTTGTTCTTCTTCTGCTGCGCATTGGGATTCGGCGGCCGGGACACCGGGATGCCAAACGGTCCGCGACGATAGCTGCCGGCACGCTGCTGCATGCCCAGCGCCATCTCGGAGTGCGGTCCCACACTCAGCCAGTTGTCGAGGTAAAACAGCATGGCCGGGCTCTTGGCGGTGGTTTCGAGCAGGTCCTTGAACTTGCCCAGGGCGTGCGGGCGGATCACGTCACGCTCGTAACCAGTCAGCAAGTAGCGGTCGGGGCCTTTGCCCAGGAAGACGTTGAAGTGGTTGAACCAGAAGTCGGTCATGACTTCATCGAGCTGGCGCTCGCTGTAGACGGCGCGCACCACCTTGGCCTGTTGCAACTCGGTCGTGATCACCTGCTGCGGGTTCACCATGGCCATGACGGTTTCGCGCTGCTCCGGCGTGAACTCCTGCATGACGCGCTCGCGCTCGTCTTGCTTCATGTCGCGCGCCAGCATGCGGCGCTCTTCCGGCGGCATCTTCAGGATCTGCTGGAAACGCTCGTCCGGCGGCAGGTCGAGGAGTTCCTGCGTCTTGGCGTCGGCTTGCAGGCGGGCCTCGCGCTGCGATGCCTTCTGGTCGGCACTCATTTCCATGCTGGGATTATTGGGATCCTGGTCGCCCTTGGCTTGTTTCTGTTCCTGCCGATCGCGATAGGCGTCCACCTGCGATTCGTAGATGGCGCGCTCCTGGGGATCGCGCGGCATGCTCTTTTTGCCTTCGGCGACTTCTTTCACCACCTGGGGCGGAGGAAACTTCTCGATCATCTCCCGAGTGTCCATCCGCAAAGTGGTGAAGCCCGCCAGACGCGCCTCAACGGCATGGTCGTCGATCCTCTCGGGATGCAATTGCTGATCGATCCACTGGTCCACGCCCATGGCCGCGACGCGCTCCACCTCACCCGGCCGCGGACCGAAGGTCAGACGGTTCAGGGCGTGCAGCGCCCGTTTCTGTTCGTCCATCGCGTGCGACGCGGGTTTCTTCCTGGCGCTAACCAGAACAGAGGCCGAGAGGCCCAGGCATAAGCCCACTAGGGCAATGAGTTTCTGGTTGAGCCGCATCCGAGGTCCCCGCGGGAAAGACATGCTGACCTTATATCTATTCCAACACGGACGGGGAGAAAAGTTGCTGCAAAGGCGAATCGTGGCTGTTAGCTCTTGGCTCTTAGCTCTTGGCAAAGATGCAAGTCGTGAGACCAAGAGTACTTCCCCATCTTCTCCAAAAGGCAAGAGCTAGGAGCCAAGAGCCAAAGGCCAAGAGCCAACAGCGCTATGTCAGCAGAAAGCGTCCGCTGGTGGCTTTGTGGTGGACAGTGGCGGCGAGGTGGTCCACGTCAGGAGCGGCGATATTGCACACCAGGTTGCCGTCGAGAAAGGTGGTCTGGTTGCGCCCCACGGCGTCGCGCCGCACCTGGATCAGCAGGGCCTGCACCACGCTGGGGTCGTACTTCTGGGGCGTCAGACGCACCAGTTCGCTCAGGGCTTCGCCCACGGAAAGCGAGTGCCGGTAGGCGCGCTCGCTGGTCATGGCGTCGATGGAATCGGCCACGGCCACGATGCGCACGGGCAGCGACACTTCATCGATGTGCAACTGGTCGGGATAGCCGGAGCCATCGGCGCGCTCGTGGTGCCAGCGCACGATCTCCGGGATCTGCGGCCAGGGGAACTGCACGTTGTGCACGATCTGGTGGCCGATGGTGGTGTGATCCATCACTTCGCGGAACTCGCGCGGCTCCAGCGCCGCCGCCTTACTGAAGATGTACTTGTCGACCGTGACCTTGCCGATGTCGTGCAGATAGCCTCCGGCGCGCAGCCCGGCGACTTCCTGATCGCTCATGCCCATGGCCTCGCCCAGCCCGGCGGCATAGCGCCCGACGCGCAGCGAGTGTCCGTGCAGGTGCGGGTCTTTCATGTCGATGGCGCTGGCGAAGGCGTGCAGGGTATGGTCGTAAAAGTTGTGCATCGAAGCCATCAGCCGCAGGTTCTCCGAGATGCGATGCTGCAGCGACTGGCTCAGGGTGTGGTTCTGCAATCCCAGGCCCACGTAAGGGCCGAGCAGGCTGAGAGCTTCGAACTCGTCGCGATCGTAGTGGGCGTCGGCGTCGCGGCGGCCGAGGGCGATCACTCCTGCCAGCTTCGATCCCACCTTCAGCGGCACGATGCAGCGGAACAGCTCCGGAGCGATGTTGCCGTTGGAGCTCAGAAAATTTTCCCACGTCTGCGCGGAGACCGGCTGCGGCCCGGCGGCGGTCGAGAGTGCGTGCACGTGCTTGGGAAGCAACGGAATGACGGCGGTATCGGGAAACAGCGAGAAGCCGCTGGCGGCCACCGAGCTGAGCATCGCCGGCCGGTCGCTGAAGATGAACAGTGCCCCCTCGCGCGCGCCCACGGTTTGCATCACCAGGCCCAGCGTGGCGGCGGCGGTGTGGGGGAAGTCGCGCTCGGCGGTGATCTCCGGCCCCAGGTCGGCCAGAGTCTCAACGGTTGAGAGCAGGCGGCGGAAATTGCTTTTCTGTATCGCCACGCGCGGCGGCGAGAACCACAGAGCAAGTCGAGAGTAGCACGCGTGCCGGAGAGCAACATTGGTTAGTTTGGTGCGGAGCAGGACCTGCCGGCGAGACGCCGGCGTTACCTCTCAAAAGTGCTCTCGCAGTTGCGCGAAGCGCTCCAGCACCAGCAGCCGCCCGGAGCCGTCACCGGGCTGCGCCAGTTCCTCGTGCTCGAGCACCCAGGTCTGGTCGTGGGGTACAAACACGGCATTGAGCCCGGCGGCAAGGGCAGGATTCACGTCCGACTTCGGGCTGTTGCCCACCATCCAGGTGATCTCCCGCGCCAGCCCGTATTTCGTGACGACCTCGCGATACATCGCCGGGTCTTTCTCCGGAACCACCTCGATGGCGGCAAAGTGCGGCTTCAGTCCCGAGCGCTCGACCTTGCCGGTCTGTTCGGTGAAGTTGCCCTTGGTCATCAGGATCAGGCGGTGGCGGCCGGCAAGGTAGGCGAGCGTCTCCCGCACGCCTGAGATGACTTCCACAGGATTCTCCGCGATGGCATGGGCGAAACTGCGGATGGTCTGGTGCAGCGCTGGGGTGAGAGGCTCGACCGAGAGGCGCTCGAAAGTCTCGACCAGCGCGTGCGCAAAGCTGAGCAGGCCGTAGCCGTGCTTGACGACGTTGGCCCGCTCCACGTCATTGAGCACCTCGCGCACCTGCACGGGCGTGTATTCGTGGTGATTGAGGAATGAAATAAAGTTGGCGATGGCGCGCTCGAAATAGACGTTGTTTTCCCAGAGGGTGTCATCGGCGTCGATGAGGAGGGTCTGGGCGCCGTTGTGTGCGGGCACACTCATGATGGCATTCTATGACAGCCGGGTTTCCAGCAACGCTTCGCCGGGAAAAAGCGGCCACGGATCTTCACGGATTTTCACCGATCCCGTTTCCGATCCGTGTTTATCCGTGTAGATCCGTGGCGTTTTTGTCTGGAGGCAAATGTTACAATCCCGCCCGCCATGAAAAAGCTCGCTCTCGTTCTTGTCGTCGCCGCTCTCACCTCTTTCGGATTCACCCAGGCTGCGCAGCGCACCGGTGGTCATAAGGGACGTTCCAATCCCTCGAAGCCCGTCCAGAACGTTGCCAAAGACCTGCCGGAGCGTCTGGCGCGGTACAAGAAAGTGCCGATGCCCTTCCGCTCGCAGGGACTGAAGCCGCGCGAGATCCAGTTGGTAAACAAGCTCGTGGAGGCCAATCGCGACATCGAAAACATCTACTGGCGGCAGAGCGATCCCGAGGCGCTGACGCTCTACGGGTCGCTGAAAGGCGCGAGCGCGGCGCGCGACCAGATGCTGCGGCGGTTCGTCTACATCAACGGCAGCCGCTTCGACCTGCTGGATGAGAACCGTCCTTTCGTGGGCACCGAGCCCATGCCGCCCGGCCATGCGCTCTACCCGGCGGACCTCACCCGCGCGCAGCTCGACGCTTACGTCACCGCGCATCCCGAGAAGAAGAACGAGCTCTACAGCGGGTTCACCATCGTGCGCCGCCAGGGCGAGGAGCTGGTGGGGATCCCGTATCACGTGGCCTTTTCGTCGTTCCTCGAGGACGCGGCCAAAAAGCTGCGCGAGGCGGCCGAGTTGAGCGACGATCCGGCGTTCGCCAGGTTTCTGCGCCTGCGCGCCGACGCCCTACTCACCGACGACTACTTCCAGAGCGACCTCGCCTGGCTCGAACTCACCAATCCCAAGTTCGACATCATCTTCGCGCCCTATGAGACCTACCTCGACGACCTGCTGGGGGTGAAGACTTCCTACGGCGGCGCAGTGCTGGTGCGCAATGAGCCGGAGAGCAAGAAGCTCGAGCTGTATCAGAAATATGTCCCGGAGATTCAGGAGGCGTTGCCGCTGGCGAAGGAAGACCTGCCCTCCAAGCGCGGCCTGGCCACGCCCATGGAGGTGATGGACGCGCCCTTCCGTTCGGGCGACCTGAACCACGGCTACCAGGCGGTGGCCGACAATCTGCCCAACGATCCGCGCATCCACGAGCAGAAGGGGAGCAAGAAGATCTTCTTCAAGAACTTCATGGACGCGCGGGTCAACTACGTGATTCTTCCGGTGGCCAAGCGTTTGATGAAGCCGGAGCAGGCGGCCAAGGCCTCGGCCGAAGGCTACATGGCGGCCACCATCCTGCACGAGATCTGTCACGGGCTGGGGCCGGCGTTCGCGCGCGTGGCCGGCAAGCAAGTGGACATCCGCGAGGCCATCGGCACCGCCTACTCAGGCCTCGAAGAAGCCAAGGCGGACGTGGTCGGGATGTTCGGCGAGAAGTGGCTGATGGACCACGGCGTGCTTCCGAAGGAGCGCATGGAAGAGTATTACGCATCGTACGTTGCCGGGATTTTCCGCACCGTGCGCTTCGGCACCGGCGAGGCCCACGGCCGCGCCGAGATGATGGAGTTCAACTACCTGAGAGAGCGCAATGCCATCACCCGCGATGCCTCGGGGCGTTACGAGGTGGACTTCGGCAAGATGCCGGATGCTATCGCGTCGCTCGCCAAGGAACTGCTGGAGATCGAGGCCACCGGCGACCGCGACCGCGCCGAGAACTGGTTCAAGAAGTGGGACACCATGCCGACCGAGTTGAAATCTGCGCTGGCCTCGGCTAGCAGCGTCCCCGTGGACATTGAGCCGGTGTTCTCGTTCCCGCGGGAGGTGAAGTAGGCTAACCGCAATGATTGTCATCCCCGACCGAAGGCTTCGCGGGGGCCCCGGAACGGCGGCGGTGGCATGACGCTGAGAAACCGGGCCCCAGAACCGCCGCTACTCCTTTTTCGACGGTACCACCGCGCTATCATTCCCACGTACGGGAGTGCACGACGCTCATGGCACACGTCCCTAACTACGCGCTCGATCCGCTGGAGGCCTTTCTTGCCTACATAAGGGATAGCGACCGACTTTTACATGTCAGTATGCGCGGAATTTCTGCGCTCAGGGGAATGCCGCGAATTATCGAGGTATTGACAGAAGTTCGGTCCGGCGACGAACCGCGGAGTGAGAAAGACGGGTCGTCTCTTGAGCAAGCGACGGCCGACGCCGCCTTCGCCGAGAAGGAATGCGAGGCCGGGTTTCCTCTCCTCCACGCGCATACGCTGGTTGGTGACTGGGGCGCGTTTGAGGCTGCTATTGAGGATATGGTTGTCGGCCTTCTATTGAACGAACCTGAGCTCCTCCAGGGCGATGCGCTGGCGAAGGTGCGGATCCCCCTTGCAGAGTTCGAGGCTCTCGAAAAAGATGAGCGCATGCGTTTGCTGATTAGCGAGTTGGAGCGTAACCAGGGGATTGGCCGGAAGCAGGGCGTCGACAGTTTTGAGGCGCTGCTGGAACGGGTTGGGCTCTCCGGTAGTGTCGACGCGGAAATAAGGAAGGTTGTCTGGGAGATGCACCACGTACGGAACGTCATCGTTCATCGCGGGTCTCTGGCCGATAGGCGCTTGGTCAAGAATTGTCCTTGGATGGGGCTCAAGGTCGCCGACAAGGTGGTGGTGACGCATGAGTCTCTGGGACGATATACCGAAGGGCTGTGCTCTTACGTGCTCGCACTCGTGTACCGCCTCGGCGCACGCTACGGTGTTGACATAAAGTCCCGACTCCGCGACGTTCAACCAGAAGCGGACCAGTCAGCCTCATAAGGTGAGCCGGGTTCCCTGGCGTAGCAGTTTCGGCGGCAAGGCCCTGTTCAGGCCGTTTTACCCGCAGGTTAACGTGCTACTCTGGCGACATGAGATCCACACAGCGTGCCTATTTCCTCATCTTAGCCATAAATGTGTGTGCTGGGACGACGTTCGCAGCCGCACAGACGTCGAACAAGGAGGCTCTCGTCGCGTGCCCCGGAGTAGGCCCCACCGAGCCACGGACGGCGTATGGGTTTGCAAAGGCGACGCTAATCTCGCTGTGGTACGCGCGTAACGCAGTGAAGGAGGTAGCCTCTGAGATGGACGACACAACCGGCGACAAGCAGACCGCGTTCGGGATCATGACCGCCATGATGCGAGCTACAAAGCTCTCGACGAACGACTTTATCTGTGCCAAACGCGCCGTGGCACCCTACGCCTCAACGAATCTCCGCCTGAGTCCTGGTACCAGCTACCAGCGTGAGAACATCAGCGTCGCGGCGAAGTTCGACGTACAAGTCTACGACGCTCACATCATGATCAATCAACGATTGCTCAATCTCCTAAAGAAGCCCAGCGTAACGCAGATTGAACTCAGCGACCAACTGTCAACACTTCAAGTTGAGCGCGGACAGCGGTGGGCTGACCTCGTCACTCCGACGGCACTTGCGTTGGGTATGTTGGTTGACATGCGGCCAACCGATGCTGAGGGAAATTTCATAAAGACAACGAATCCCAACGAAGGTGAGACGAGACGGCTAGTCATCAGCCAGCAGGAGAAGAAGGAACTTCTCAGTTGGGCGAATGAGCATTTTCCGGAATTCGTTGACGGTACCCCGGAGAACAAACTGTCGGACCCGGCCAAGACCGCCAAGATGTACCTGACTTTCTTCGACGGTCGAAAGTGCTCCGACGAGTGATGGAAGTCGCAACCATTGCGGGCGGGCCCAGACAATGGGGCCACACATCTTCGGATTCCAAAGCACTCCCTAATGGCAGATCAGGGGGGGCCGCCCAAACGAGGTTCCTCGATCATGAATGCAGAATCTGCAGCCAGGCCAATCACCTATCGTGGAGTCGTTTACCCCTGGCATTGCGACCACATGGGACACATGAACGTCATGTGGTATGTCGGCAAATTCGACGAAGCCACCTGGAATCTTTTCGCTTCGATCGGCATTACTCCCGCCTATGTTCGCGACCAGAGGCACGGAATGGCAGGACTACAGCAGAACATTACCTATAAGAAGGAACTGATCGCGGGAGATGTCGTGGTAGTGCGGTCGCAGATTCTGGAGGTGCGGGAGAAGGTAATCCGCTTTCAACACGAAATGTTTAACGGCGAGGAGAGCGAGCTCGCAGCCGTCTGCGAATTGACGGTCGTGCATCTGGATCTCGCGACACGCAAGTCTCAACCGTTTCCGCCAGAGATAGCGGCGCGCGCTCGTGCAGGTCTCCGCGCCTGATCCGGTGAAACCTATAAGGAACTCTGGCGTTCTCTTCGCCAGGCATCAATCGACAGCAAGCCGGGACCGCTGATGATCAGGAAAATCAGGCAGCAGGTCATGGCGAAGTCCGTGCGCGCATCGCTCACCATGAACCAGAAGCCCTGTGCCGGCCGCGCCAGCTCGGGAATCTTGGTGGTGGCGATGGCGGTAGAGATGATGACCAGCAGCGGCACGGCTGCCAGGCGGGTGAACAGTCCAACCAGCACCAGGCATCCGCAGACAATCTCGAAGGCGCCGACGAAGTGGGCGGTGAACCAGGGATGCGGAAAGCCAATCCTGGTGAAGCGATTCACCCCCATGTTCGGGTCCATGTACTTGAGAATGCCCTGGGTGGTGAAGATCAAGCCGACGGCGATCCGGATGAGCACGATGGCTGGAGCTTCCGCGCCCGGTTTCGAGAAGAAGAATCGGCCGATGGCAGTCATACGTTCTCGGCAAAGCACAGCGTCAGGCGCTAGTCGACGAAATCGATCTTCGCCTGGTGCGGGATGATGCCTGCCTCGTAGCCCATCTCCAGCAAGCGGCGGATGGCGGCGCGGCCGCGCTCGCCGTAATCGAGGGTGCGCTCGTTGACGTACATGCCCACGAACTTGTCGGCCATCGCGGGATCGAGGTCGCGGGCGAATTGCATGGCGTAGTTGAGCGCTTCCTCGCGGTGGTCGAGGGCGTACTGGATGCTCTGCTTGATCGTGCGCGACACGCTGGCCATCAGCACCGGGCCCAGGTCGCGGCGGATGGCGTTGCCGCCGAGTGGCAGCGGCAGCCCGGTCGAGTCGCGCCACCACCTCCCCAGGTCGACGATGCGGTGCAGCCCGGACTTGTCATAGGTGAGCTGGCCCTCGTGGATGATCAGTCCGGCCTCATGCTTTCCCGCGAGCACCTCGGGAATGATCTTGTCGAAGGGCACGGCCACGGTCTCGACCTCGGGCGCGAACAGCTTCAACGCCAGGTAGGCCGTGGTCAGCTTGCCGGGGATGGCGATGCGCACGCGCTTGATCTCATCGAGCCCGTACATGCGCGGCGCCACAATCATCGGCCCATAGCCCTCGCCCACGCTGCCGCCGCTCCCGAGCAGCGCGTATTTCTCCTGGATGTACGGGTAGGCGTGGAAGGAGATGGCGGTCACATCGTAGAAGCCCTCGAGCGCCTTGCGGTTCAGGGTCTCGATGTCGCACAGCGTGTGGCTGAACTTCAGCCCGCTGGCGCGCACCTTGCTGGTGGCCAGGGCGTAGAACATGAAGGCATCGTCGGAGTCGGGGCTGTGGGCGACGCTGATCTCGCGCAGATTGATGGAGACTGCCGTACTCATCGGGCTATGCGCCTTTCCGAGGGGAGCGGTTGGGGCGTGGCGCGCTCGATGTGGCGTGCTCAGCCCGGGTTTGAATCTGCGGCCTGCGTGGCGCCGGCGGACCAGCGCACGGCAAGCCCCGCCGCCGCCATCACCTTTGCCACTTCCGCGAACACAAACGGATATAGTCCAAAATGCGCTGCCTGCCACCACGATCCATGGGTCCACACGCTCAGCCAGGCCAGCCCTCCGGCGAAGAGCAGCACCTCGCCCAGCGCGGCGGCGACGGCGTAACGCCGAAAACTCTTGCTCCCGCGCTCGGCGATCCACCCGCTGACGAACGCGACAAGCGGATAAGCCATCAAGTATCCGCCGGTCGGTCCCAGCAATTGCGCGATGCCCCCGAGGCCGGTGGGATTGAAGACCGGTAAACCGAAAGCGCCTTCTGCAAGATACAGCGCAAGAGCCGCAAAGCCACGCCGGCTGCCCAGCGCCAGTCCCACCAGCAGCACGGCGAAATTCTGCAGCGTCAGCGGCACCGGCGTGAAGGGCAGCGGCACCGTGACCCGCGCGCATAGTGCGACGAAGCAACTGGCGCCGACCACCAAGGCGGCCTCCATCCACCACGCCGGGCTTTGCGTCCGGTCGAGAACTCCGGTTGCGGTCTTCATGAGTTCTTCTCCGTCATTCTTTTGCTGACCTTCTGTTCCTGTTGGGCCTCGCGCAGGCCATGATCGGAGGACGCCCGCAGGTGCCGCCGCACCCGCAGCAGAATGGCCACCGCCGCCCACAGCACCAGCCCGGTACCGATTACCAGAAGGACGTACAGGACCTTGATGGACACAGCCCGCTAAGGATACCAGAAGAGCGCTAGGGGACGGCCATGGCGGCTTCGACTTCGTCGGCGGTGCGCGGCAATCCCGCGGTCAGCCGCACCAGGGTGCCGTCTTGTTCCACGTGGAACATGTCCTCGATCCGCACTCCGAGCCGTTCTTCGGGGATGTAGATGCCCGGCTCGAGGGTGAAAACCATGCCCTTATCCAGCGGAACCGCCATGCCGCCAACATCATGCACGGAGAGGCCGACGAAGTGTCCAAGCCCGTGGATGAAGTACTGCCCCAACGGCTTGCCGTGCAGGTCCTTGCCGTGGGTGTTGATGTAGTTGTAGGCGACGTTGTAGAGCGTGTCGGGGGCGTCGCCGCTCATGGTGGAGTGGCCGGCGCGAAAGGCTTTGATGGCCGCCTCCTGCGCTCCCAGCACGATGTTGTAGATCTCGCGCTGGCGGGGGGTGAACTTGCCGCTGGCGGGCAGGGTGCGGGTGATGTCGGTGGCGTACATCGAGTACTCGCCGCCGGCGTCGATCACCACCACGTCTCCGGCCTGAATGGTTGCCGAGTCGTCGGAGTAGTGCAGCACGGTCGAGTTGAATCCCGCGCCGACGATCGGTGCATAGGCGGGACGCTCGCAGCCCCGCGTTTGAAACTCGTACTGCACCAGCGCTTCGATCTGACGCTCGGTCATGCCCGGCTTCATGCCGCGCATCGCCGCCCGGTGCCCGGCCATCGAAGCCTCGGTAGCTTTGCGGATCAGCGCGATCTCGCCCGCGTCCTTCACCCGGCGCATCTCCTCCAGCATCGGCTTCACGTCCTGCAGCGAGACGTACACCGGAAAGGCGTTGGCGCGGTGCAGCCACTCCAGCGGCGTGGCCGAAGCCGATCCCTCCTGGAATGCCGGCAGATCGGAATACACGGTGGCGTGCGGCTGCGGGAGCACGCGCACCAGTTCCTCGCGCAGCTTGTCCAGCGCCTCCACGCGGTCGAAGCCGGTGAGCTTCCGCGCTTCCGGGTCGTCAAATCCGAGCTTGGGCCCGGTCCACTTCTCTTGCGAATGATTGCGTCCCGGCAGAAAGAGGATTTCGGTGTAGGAGTGCGGGGCGCTGTCCTGCCCGGTTTCGCCGGCGATCTCCGGCGCGATCAGCAGGGCCGCGCCGGGTTCGTTCAAGCCCGTGAGGTAATAGAAATTATTGTCCTGGCGGAATCCGTAGAGAGCGTTAGGCCCCTCGGCCTCGACCGCCGCGAACAGCACCACTACGCCACCGTTGGTCTTGCGCGAAAGCGCCACACGGCGAGCGCGGTAGTCGGCATTGGGCTGGCGATCGAGGGCAGACGCGGGAATGACGAGCGGGAACAGCAGCGCCAGAAAAAGCGTTTGGAGAATCCATGATTTCGGCTGGGCCATGAGAGCGGGGATTGTAGCAGAAGGCTCTTGGGTCTTTGACTAAGCCAACAGCCAGCTACACACCCACCGGAAACGGCTTCTCGCGCACTTCGCTCGAACCCATCGACACGCCTTCGAAGCGGCCCTGCAACAGCGACATCAGCCCCGTGTACCAGAAGCCGAGCACGAACAGAAGCAGGAACGGCACGGTGATGTAGTTCTCGTTGGTCATGGCGTAGACGACGGCGGCCAGGAAATATGTGCCGATCAGAAGTTCGACCCACGGCACCCATCCCAGGCGCCGGCGATACTTGGAAGCCTGCGCCCTGCCGGCCTTGCCTTCCACGCGGTACTTGGGCGTGCGCGCGAAGGCTGACTGCTTGCCGACCAGCGCTTCCAGCACGGCGCGCGAGTTGGTGACGGTCAGCCCGATGCCCAGCGCCATCAGAAACGGCAGGAAAAGGAACGTGCGCGGCCAGGTCTTGGGGAACAGCTCCTTCTGCGACACCAGGTAAAAGCTGGAGATCGAAAACGTCGACGCCAGGAACAGCGGCAGGTCGATGTAGAGCATCTGGAACCAGCCCTGATAGAAGCGAATGATCATCGCCGGCAAGAGCAGCGTGGAGAGCACGATCATCAGCGGGTAGCTGATGTTGGCGGTCAGGTGGTACCAGGCTTCGAGCTTCACGCGGAAGGGCACGTCGCTGGCGAGCACGCGCGGCAGGATCTTCTTCGAGGTCTGGATCAAGCCCTTGGCCCAGCGCGCCTGCTGGGTCTTGAACGCGGTCATCTCGATGGGCAGCTCCGCCGGGCACTCCACGTCCGGCAGGTAAACGAAGCGCCAGCCCTTCAACTGCGCGCGATACGACAGGTCGGTATCCTCGGTGAGGGTGTCGTGCTGCCAGCCGCCCGACTCTTCGATGGCCTTGCGCCGCCACATGCCGGCGGTGCCATTGAAGTTGAAGAACACGCCCGAGCGCGAGCGCGCCCCGTGCTCGAGGATGAAATGGCCGTCCAGCAGGATGGCCTCAACCTCGGTGAGGAACGAGTAGTGGCGATTGATGTGCGTCCAGCGCGTCTGCACCATGCCTACGCCGGGGTCGGAGAGGTAATGCACGCTTTTCAGCAGGAAGTCTTCCGGCGGGACGAAATCGGCGTCGAAGATGGCGATCAACTCGCCCTTGGCCGACTGCATGCCCGCCTGCAGTGCTCCCGCCTTGAAGCCTTCGCGGGTGGTGCGGTGATGGTAGGTGATGTCGTGCCCCATCGCGGCATAGCGCTCCACCACCGCCCGCGCCGCGTCGACGGTTTCGTCGGTGGAATCGTCGAGCACCTGGATATCGAGCTTCTCGCGCGGGTAGTCCAGGCGGCAGACGGCGTCCACCAGCCGGTCCACCACGAACTGCTCATTGAAGATGGGGAGCTGCACGGTGATGCGCGGCAGCTCGTCGAAGCGCCCGGCCGGCGCGCTCACCTTGTTCTTGCGATTCTTGTAATAGAGGAACACCAGCACGTAGCGGTGAATGCCGTAGCTGGCCAGCAGGATGAGGACAATAAAGTACGGGATCAGCAGCGCCAGGTCGAAGGCGTTCACCTGGTAGAGGCCCTGGAAGGTTTTGTCCAGGAAATGGGTGCGAAAGTAGTGGCCCATGCCGCGCTGGTCGAGCGCAGCCGCCAGCAAGAAAATGGACGAGCAGATGTTCAGGTAAATCTCCTGGGGGACCGTACGACTACCGAACAGCAGATACTACAAGAACGATTTTACCTGAATTTGGATGCAGGCGCGGGACGGCGTGGTCAGGGCCTGCGCTAAATGATTGAACCTCAAGCGGTTACTTTTAGGAGTGGTGCTCGCTTCGATTATGGCTTGACACATTCGCGAGTTGCGAAGTTAAATAGGACAACTTCGCAAGATGCGAAGCATCTAACTGTGCGGGGCCGGTTCTGCGTGACCGTGCTGGGAATCGACGTGCTGGAGAAGGCAACGAAGAGACACGCGGACCTGAGAGCGCCTGGGGCGGCATGGCTCAAGGTTGCCAGGAGCCAATCGTGGAAAAGCCTTGCAGAAATCAGGCGAACATGGAGGGACACCGACTGCGTCGAGGGCGAAACGATTTTTAACGTGAAAGGAAACAGTTATCGCCTGTTCGCGCTGGTGAATTACGAAACGCAGACGATCATCATCACCAGGGTGATGACGCACGCTGAATACAGCAAGCGCTGAGGTGGCGAGCATGGGTATGGGAGTGGCTATCGCGCTGGACTACAAGCGGCTTATCAATGAGGTTCCGCCGAAGGTGATTCGCTCGAAAAAGGAACATCGTTTCTATCTCGGCGCGTTGATCGAATTGACACGGCGCTGGGAGAAGCTTTCCCTTGCCGAGAAGGACCTCTACGAGACGCTCAAGGTTTTGATCGCCGATTTTGAGAGCCGCACCTACCAGATTCCAGCGGCTACACCGATCGAGGTTATACAGGCCCTAATGGAAGCCAACGGGCTCAAGCAAAGGGACCTGGTTGGCATCTTCCCGACAGAGAGCGTCGTTTCCGAAGTGCTGAGCGGCCGCCGGCCGCTGCGCGTGGAGCACATCAAACGGCTCAGCAGACGCTTCAACGTCTCGCCAGCGGTTTTCTTTTAGCCAAGTCGCGGTCAGTTCAGGAAATACATGCGGTAAAGCGTGTCGCGCTGAGCCGGACGGAAGCCGGCGTCGCGGATGATGTGCCGCAGCTCTTCTTCCGTGGTGCAGTTCGAGACGCCGGCAGCCTTCACCACGTTCTCCTCCAGCATCACCGACCCCACATCGTTGCCACCGAAGCGCAGCCCGAGCTGCAGCACCTTCAGCCCTTGCGTCACCCAGCTTGCTTGGACGTTGCTGATGTTGCTGAGGAACAGGCGCGAGATGGCCAGGGTCTTCAGGTACTCAACCGAGGTGGCCTCGTCCCAGCCGCGCCCGCCCAGCGCCGTGTTCTGCGGCTGGAAGGTCCAGGGGATGAAGGCGGTGAATCCGCCGGTCTCTTCCTGCAAGTCGTAGACGTGCTGGAAGTGGTTGACGCGGTGCTCCAGCTTCTCGCCGCACCCGAACATCATGGTGGCGGTGGTGCGCATGCCAAGCTGGTGTGCGGTGCGGTGCACCCGGAGCCAGTCTTCGGTGAGGCACTTCAGGCGCGCGACTTTGTAGCGGACTTCGTCGTCGAGGATCTCGGCGCCGCCGCCGGGAATGGAATCGAGCCCGGCATCGCGCAGGCGCGCGATGGTGTCGCGCAGCGGGAGCCCGCTCAGTTCCGCGAAGAACAGGATCTCCGACGCCGAGAAGCAGTGCAGGTGCACGCGCGGGAAGCGCTGCTTGATGCCGCGCATGAGTTTTTCGTACCACTCCAGCGGCAGGTCGGGATTCAGGCCGCCCTGCATGAGCACGCCCGTGCCGCCCAGTTCCACGGTCTCGCGGATCTTGTCGTAGATGACTTCGTAGTCGAGCACGTATCCCTTGGCGCGGCCCGGCCCCTTGACCGGAGCGTAGAAGGCGCAGAAGGTACAGTACTCAGTGCAGAGGTTGGTGTAATTGATGTTGCGGTCGATGACGTAGGTGACCACGCCCTCGGGATGCAGCTCCTTGCGGACGGCATCCGCCGCCATGCCGATGCCGATCAGGTCATCGGAGCGGAACAGGTCGAGGGCTTCTTGGTGCGTCAGGGACATGTTGGGCCTGCAATTTTATTGGATGTGGGCGAATGTGCCAATGGCGCGGCAGGTTGGAAGTGTCTCAGTTTATTCATGCGCAGTTGTGTGAGTAATAGCACGGTGGGAAATGATTGAACAGCAGCCAGATTGGCCAGTAGAGCACCATCGGGGCTCCCACAAGCACCCATAATCCGCGCTTTTTATAACGCCACAGACAAAATGCTAGGATCACTGCCCAGCCAATTGCGTACGGGACACTTCTCGAAATCATAGCGTCGTAATCAAGAGGCATTCTGTAGCTTGGAGCCGACCAGCCGAGGCAGGCAATCAGCAGCGATGCAACGAACGCGATCCAGTATCTTTGTTTCTCAGTCATGCTAACGGCGATCAGCCGATGACCCGATCACCCGATGACCCGATTGCCTTCGCCTCTCCCACAAACTCCAGCGGCTTCAGCCCCGGCAGCACGCCACAATCCACCGCGTGCTTGAAGAACAGCTCCATCCCGGCCAGGTTTTCTTCATCGAGCGAGTAGTCGATGTTCTCGGTCAGGTAGGTACGCACGGCCTGCTCGCTGATGCCCACGCGCGGCGCCCAGGTCCGTGCCAGGGCATCCACGTTGGCGAGGCCGTGATCCCGCGATTGCTGGAAAATCCTTGTCAGGTCGAGTTCGGTTTCCAGCAAAGCCGACGCTCGCACCGCCCAGAAGGCGAAGACGAAGGGATGTCCGGTCAGGCGCTTCCATTCTTCCGCCAAGTCGTAGCAGACGTAACGCGTGCGGTCCACGGTGAGCGCGGGATCGCCGATGATCAGCGCCGCGTCGCAGGCTTCGAGCATCCGGCCGAGGTCGGGAGGCATGGCCACCAACTGCCGCGGTCCTCCCATCCACTTGCGGAAGAGCACGCGGGCGAGCGCCACCGTGGTGCGCGAGGAAGTGTCGGCGGCGACGGTGCGGACCTCCTCCAGCGGCATCTTGCTGACCAGCAGGATGGAACGCACTGATCCCTTGGCGGCAATGGCGACGTTGGGAATGACGCGCAGGCCGGGGATGTAGGTGTACGCGACCACCGGCACGATGCCGATATCGGCGGCGCCGGTGCGCAGCATCTCCGCGCATTCGGAAGGAACGGTGGAGATGACGTCGAACTTGCGGCCCAGCTCCGTGTGCTCGAAATCCCACATCAGCGGAGCCGTGTTCAGGAAGGAGATGGCAGCGATGCGGAGCTTTCTCATGCGCGCAAGAAATTCTAGCAGAAGGGCAGCAATGGCGAGGGCTAGAGACTCTCGTCTCCTTGACAGAGGAAGCTCTTCGTGTACAGTCGCGGCTCCTATGGCTGCCAATCCTGTGGCCCGACCCGATGCTGCGCCGCTGAGCTGGCTGGCGCTGGCGCTCACGCCCGGCTTGGGGCCGACGCGCGCCCGCAAGCTGGCCGAGCACTTCGGGTCGGCGGAGAGCGTCTTCCGCGCTTCTCTCACCGAACTGGAAGCCTGCGGGCTGCACGCCGCTGCCGCCCAGGCGATCGCAACCGGGAAGTCGGCCGCGCTGGCGCAGGAAGAGCTGGGAAAGGCCGCGGACGCCGGCGCCCACATCGTCACCCTCGACGATCCTGCGTATCCGCCCTTGCTGCGCCAGATCTACGATCCGCCGGTCGTGATGTATGTCCGCGGCAACGTGGACCCGCTCTCCGCGCCCGGCATCGCGGTGGTGGGCACACGTCACCCTACCCCTTACGGCGTCGGCATGGCCGAGCGTTTGTCCTGCGATCTCGCCAACAATCTCGGCCTGGTGATCACCAGCGGCATGGCCCGCGGCGTCGATACCGCCGCGCATCGCGGCGCGCTGATGGGCAAGGGCAAGACCATCGCCGTCTTTGGCACGGGCATTGACGTGATCTATCCGCGCGAGAACCAGAAGATCGCCGACAGCATCCTGGCGACCAGCGGAGCGCTGGTCAGCGAATTCCCCATCGGAGCCTTTCCTGCGCCGCAGAATTTTCCCATCCGCAACCGCATCATCAGCGGGCTGGCGGTGGGCGTGCTGGTGGTGGAAGCGGGCGAGTACAGCGGCACGCGCATCACCGCGCGCTGCGCCCCGGAGCAGAACCGCGACGTATACGCGGTGCCCGGCAACGTCACCAACCGCAATGCCTGGGGGCCGAACACGCTGATCAAGCAAGGCGCCAAGCTGGTCGCGACCTGGGAGGACGTGTGGGAGGACCTGCCCAGCGACGTGAAGCTCAAACTGGCCCCGCCCACCAAGGCTGCCACCGGAGTGCCGGAGACGGCTTCGCTTTTCGGCGACAAGCTCTCGCCGGCGGAGAAAAAAATCTTTGCCCTCATCAAGCCGGACGCCTCCACCCACATCGATGAAATCGTCGAGCGGCTGGAGCCCGAAGTCTCGTCCTCAGAGATTTTCGCCGCCCTGTTCGAATTGGAACTTTCGGGCAAGGTGCGGCAGCTCCCAGGAAAGAATTTTGTGAGGGTCTTTTGAGCTGTTGGCTATTGGCTTTTGGCTCTTGGCCAAACCAGAGCAACGGAGTCGAAGATGAGGAATTTCATGGACTTCGCGTCTGGCAGGAAGCGCACGTTCTGAGTCTGGACGCGTACCGGCTCACGCGGAGATTTCCACGAGAAGAGTTGTACGGCCTTACCTCCCAAATCCGCCGTTCGTGCGTGTCCATTGAAGCCAATCTCGCGGAAGGCTGCGGCCGGCGGACAGACCCAGAACTCGCGCGTTTCGTGCAGATTGCGATGGGCTCGGCGAGCGAGCTTGCCTGCCACTTCCTGCTCGCCCGCGACCTTTCGCTCCTTCCCGCATCTGATTATCAGGAATTGCACGTTCGGCTTACCCGCATCCGACGCATGCTTACATCCTTGCTGCAGAGCATTGAAGAATCCACGATGCTCCGGGTTCAAGCCAAGAGCCAACAGCCAAGAGCCAAGCCGCCGGAGAGTAACTTGGGGTTTCAGCCGGAATCGTGCTAGCTTGGATTGCAATCCACGGGGGTAGAGGAAGTTGGCTAAATCTCTGGTCATCGTCGAATCGCCGGCCAAGGCGAAGACGATCAACAAATATCTGGGGAAGGACTACGAAGTCGAGGCCTCGCTCGGCCACGTCAAGGATCTGCCCAAGAGCATCCTGGGCGTGGACATCAAGAACGACTTCGAGCCGGACTACGTGGTCATTCCCGGCAAGGAAAAGGTCGTCGCCAAACTGAAGAAGATGGCGAAGACGGCGGCCGCCGTGTATCTGGCGCCCGACCCTGACCGCGAGGGCGAGGCCATCGCCGCCCATCTGGAGGAAGAGCTTTCCGAAAACGGCGGCGGCCGCAAGAAGAAAAAGAAGGGCGGCATCCCCTTCCATCGCGTCACCTTCAACGAGATCACCAAGCGCGCGGTGCAGGAGGCCTTCCTGCATCCACGCGAGATCGACCAGAATCTGGTGGACGCGCAGCAGACCCGCCGCGTGCTGGACCGCCTGGTCGGCTATCAGGTCTCGCCGCTCTTGTGGGACAAAGTGCGGCGCGGGCTCTCCGCCGGGCGCGTGCAGACCGTTGCCTTGCGCGTGATCGTGGACCGCGAGCGCGAGATCAAAGCCTTCCTGAAAAAAGAATACTGGTCCATGGACGCGCACCTGGCGGCCGCCAAGCCGCCGGCGTTCGACGCACACTTCATCGGCCGTGGCGACGAGAAGATTGAGATCTCGAACGCCGAAGAAGCGGAGAAGATCCGCACGGCGCTGGAGCAGGCCGCTTGGACGGTGCGCTCGGTCGAAAAGCGGGAGCGCCGCCGCAGCCCGGCTCCGCCGTTCACCACCAGCAAGCTGCAGCAGGACGCTTCGCGCAAGCTGCGCTTCAGCGTCAAACGCGCCATGATGCTGGCGCAGCACCTGTACGAAGGCGTGGAGCTGGGCGGCGACGAAGGCTCGGTCGGCCTCATCACTTACATGCGCACCGATTCCACGCGCGTCTCGAACGATGCCATCGGGGAAGTGCGCGAGCTGATCGGCAGCCAGTACGGACCTGAGTACGTGCCGGAAGCGCCCAATGTCTACAAAGAGAAGAAAGAGGCGCAGGCGGCGCACGAGGCTATCCGCCCCACCTCGGCGGCGCACACGCCCGACAGCATCAAGCAGTATCTAAAGGAAGACGAATTCAAGCTCTACAAGCTGATCTGGCAGCGTTTCGTGGCCTCGCAGATGAACCAGGCGGTCTTCGACCAGACGAGTGTCGACATCGACGCAAAATCCAACGGCGACGCGTTCCTGTTCCGCGTCACCGGTTCGGTGCTGAAGTTCGACGGCTTCCTCAAGGTCTACGAGGAATCGAAGGAAGGCCGCGACGAAGAGGACGAGGCGCTCAAGCACAAGCTGCCGGCACTCGAGCAGGGCCAGAAGCTCACGCTCAAGGGCCTGAAGCCGGAGCAGCACTTCACCGAGCCGCCGCCGCGCTACAACGAAGCCTCGCTGGTGAAGGAGCTGGAAGAGCGCGGCATCGGGCGGCCCTCCACCTACGCCACCATCCTTAGCACGATCCAAGAGCGGCAGTACGTCAACAAGACGGGCGGCAAGTTTGTGCCCACCGAGATCGGTTTAGTGGTCACCGACCTGCTGGTGGAGAACTTTAAGGACATCTTCGACCTCGAGTACACGGCGCGCCTGGAAGAAGAGCTGGACGAGATCGAGGAAGGCAAGGAGAAGTGGACCGACGCGCTCGCCGGCTTCTACAAGAAGTTCGAGAAAGACCTTAAATATGCGCAGAAGCACATGGAGAACATCAAGCGCATGGAGAAGCCCACCGACCAGGTGTGCGAGCGCTGCGGCGCGCCGCTGGTCATCAAGTGGGGCAAGCACGGCTCCTTCTACGCCTGCAGCGCCTACGACAAGGACGATCCCAACACCTGCACCTTCACCAAGGAGAACCCCATCGACCTGCCGGATCTCGATTCGGCCGACGTGCAGGAGACCACCCAGGAGGAATACTGCGAGAACTGCGGCCGGGTGATGGTGCTCAAGCGCGGGCGCTTCGGGCAGTTCATGGCCTGCACCGGGTATCCCGACTGCAAAACCACGCGTCGGCTCGACCAGGGACGCAAGGTGCCGGACATCCCGCTGGATGAAATCTGTCCCAAGTGCGGGCGCAACCTGATGTTGCGCCACGGCCGTTACGGCGAGTTCACCTCCTGCTCCGGATATCCCCAGTGCAAGTACATCAAGCAGAATTACATCGGGATGAAGTGCCCGCAGTGCAAGGATGGCGAGCTGGTGGAGAAGAAGGCCCGCCGCCGCGGCAACATCTTCTACGGCTGCTCGAATTATCCCGACTGCACCTTCACTTCGGCGTACAAGCCGCTGCCGGAAAGCTGTCCGGAGTGCGGCAGCCCCTATCTGGTGTTCAAGAACCTGAAGTCAGGGCCGGTGATCGTCTGCCCCAACAACAAGCGCACTGGCGAGGACGAGGAACCGAAGCGGCGCCGCAAAAAGGGCGAGGATGCGGCAGAGGCAGCGCCAGCGGTGCGGTGCACGTACTCGCGTCCGGCGCCGGTTGAGGCGGAGCCCGTCGAGCAGGTTACCAGCTAACCCGAGCGGCTCGCCAAGTGCCGCTTTTCCGCGTGATAAACTGATCCCAGGATGGCAAGTATTCAGCGCCGAAAAACCGTCACCGCGAGTGTAGGCGGAGTCCGCCTCGGCAGCGAGGTGCCGGTGGTGGTGCAGTCGATGACCAACACCGACACCGCCGACGTGGCCGCGACCGTCCGCCAGGTCGCCGCTCTGGCGCGCGCCGGCTCCGAACTGGTGCGGGTGACGGTGAATCACGACGCGGCCGCTGCCGCCCTGCCCCGCATCGTCGAAGGCCTCGAGCAGCAGGGCGTGCGCGTGCCCATCATCGGCGACTTCCATTACAACGGGCACCTGCTACTGAAGAAGCATCCCGATTGCGCCCGCGCGCTCGCCAAGTACCGCATCAATCCCGGCAACGTCTCCATCGGCAAGAAGGACGACGACAATTTTCGCACCATGATCGAGGTGGCGATCGCGAACCAGAAGCCAGTGCGCATCGGCGTGAACTGGGGCTCGCTCGACCAGGCGCTCCTGACCCGCATGATGGACGAGAACTCGCGCCGCGCCGCGCCGCTGGATGCCCGCGACGTGACACTCGAAGCGATAGTCGTCAGCGCTATCGATTCCGCCGAGCGCGCCGAGAAATACGGACTGCGCGCCGATCAGATCATCCTTAGCGCGAAAGTCAGCGGAGTGCAGGACTTGATCGACGTTTATCGCGCGCTGGCCGCGCGCTGTCGCTATCCGCTGCACCTCGGGCTGACGGAAGCCGGCATGGGCGCGAAGGGGATCGTGTCGTCAGCAGCCGCTCTTTCCGTGCTGCTCCAGGAAGGCATCGGCGACACTATCCGCGTCTCGCTCACGCCCGCGCCTAACGGCGACCGCACCGAAGAAGTCGTGGTCGCGCAACAGATCCTGCAGTCCCTGGGCATCCGCAGCTTCACCCCGCAAGTGACCGCCTGCCCCGGCTGCGGGCGCACCACCAGCACCTTCTTCCAGGAAATGGCGGAGCAGATACAGTCCTACCTGCGCCAGCAGATGCCGGCGTGGAAACAGCGCTATGCCGGTATCGAAGAAATGAAGGTTGCAGTGATGGGTTGCGTGGTGAACGGGCCGGGCGAATCCAAGCACGCCCACATCGGCATCTCGCTTCCGGGAACGTTCGAGGAGCCCAAGGCGCCGGTGTTTGTCGATGGGCGGCTGATGACCACGCTGAAGGGCGACAGGATCGTCGCCGAGTTTATCGACATTCTGAACGACTACGTGGAGTCCCACTACGCGGAGCGCACAGAAGCGGCCGCGCGCGCCTAGCCCCGAGAGTTCCACAATACATATGTAACTTGGGAAGGGGCACGCCTTCAGGCGTGCCGTAGAGAACCTCTAAAGAGTCAGGCTTTAGCCACTGAGGGAAGGCTCAGGGCCTAAAGGCCACTCCAGAGAGGCACTGATGTTGGCACGGCTGAAGCCGTGCCCCTTCACCTGTTTTTCGATTGGGATGAGCGGCCATTACGCCAGCTTCAGCAGCGCGAACGCCGCCGCCGCCCACACCGCGAACAGCGCCATGTTGAGGGAAATCCTGAATGCCATGTTGTCCATCAGCTTGTTGTATTCCGGTCCCATGATCCACCTCTGAATTTTGTTCCTGCTCTTTGGACGTAGAGCGCGCGCCATTGTTAGCAGCGCGCGCCCCTCAATCTCAATCAAGGGTACGGCGGGTGAGAGAGAAAAGTTCCATGATGAGAATCGCCGAAGTCGCCGGAATCGCCGGAATCTGTCCTTGTGGTCCGTCGATTTCGGCGATCACGGCGATGCCGGCGATCTCGGCGATTCTCAATGCTCAACCGATCTCGCTGATCTCCCTCAACTCCGGATAGCGCTCCACCAGCGTTCCCGGCGCCTTCACCTTGCGTCCGGTGAGCATGTGCTTCAACTGCAGGCCGTTCACCGCCGCCTTGCCTTCGAAATGGTTATTGGCGATCACGTAGGTGACTTCGGTCTTTTGCGCGATCTCCTCGATGCGCGGCTTCCAGCGGGCGAGCTCGCCTTCGCTGTAGAGATAGTTGTAGCGGTCGTGGGGAGCTTCGTGTTCGAACCACTGCTCGTAATTGCGTCCGTGCAGTCGCACATAGCCGATGGGCGCGGTGGCATGGGTGGTGGGTGCGATGGCGCGTCCCAGCAGTGGCTGGTCGATGTTGCAGAAGCTGACACCCTTCTCGGCGAAGTAGCCCAGGATGCCTTGGCTGTTCCAGCTCGCGTGCCGCACCTCGATCACCCGCGGATACGCCTCGAAGCGCTGCAGCAGATGGCTGAGATAGTCGCGGTTCTCCAGCGTGTTCTTGAACGAGATGGGGAACTGCATCAGCAGCGCGCCCAGCTTTCCGGCTTCCGCCAGCGGGTCGAGACCTTCTTTGACGTCGCGTTCGTCCCTCTCGGTCGGGGAGAGCGTGGCTGCCGAGGTCGGCTGCACGGCGCCGCCGGGCGCGTGGGTGAACGCTTTGTAAAGCTTGGCCGTGAACTGGAACTCAGGATTCGCGCCCGCCACTTTGCGGCACCACAGCTTAGCCAATTCCGGCTTGATGGGCCCGTAGAACGAAGTGTTGATCTCGATCACGTCGAAGTATCGCGCCAGGTACTCGGCGGGATGCTGGTCGCGCTTGAGGCGCACGGGATAGACGATGCCTTCCCAGTCCTTGTACGACCAGCCGGCGGTGCCGATGCGGATGGCGCCCATCGGCGGCAGGGTAGCATAGGGCACCCAGAACCGCTCTTGGCTATGGGCTCTTGGCTTTTGGCCAAAAGCTAAAGGCCAAGAGCCAAAAGCCGCACCAGCGATTCTGGCAATCAGTAGAAGGCGACGACCACCCAGTTGGTCCCTTCGGGATAGGTCTCGGTGCGGGCGAAGCAGGCTCCTACGGTGAATGCCTTCGAGGTCGCAACGTTGGCCAGGTTGCGAAAGTGGGAGCCGAAATTCGCCGGATCGATATCGTTGAAAGCAAGGCTGGCACTGACGTTGGGGCGTCCCAGC
>Ga0181521_10001500_pt1 | contig 28896 bp, 27 predicted proteins | sample PEATcosm2014_Bin_32_FD_119764 | JGI IMG/M metagenome (GOLD analysis project Ga0181521, IMG submission 119764) | Peatland microbial communities from MTU Mesocosm Facility, Houghton, MI, USA - PEATcosm2014_Bin02_60_metaG | ecosystem: Environmental > Terrestrial > Soil > Wetlands > Peat | place...
AGGCGTGGCCGATGTGGGGACGCGCGTTGACGTAGTAGATCGGCGTGGTGAGGAAGAACTTTTTCGCGGTCTCTGGCATCGGCTTGATAGGCCAGTTTAGCAGGTGGTGGGGCAGGAGCGGGAACCATTAGCGCAGCAGGAACCCACCTCTCAAAGGGAGATGACCACCCCAGCGAGTAAACGCGCTTGCCGGGCAGACGCGAAGCGATTGGCGTCAGATGGCGTGGGGCACGGCGGGAGTGACCGTTCTGGCCCCCAGCCGAGGCACCAGAATCTGGAAGAAGATGAGCGAGATGAGATATGCGGAGGCGGCCAGTGAAAAGATGATCATGGGGTGAAGCGAGAAGTAGTGGCTGACCAGCCAGGTGAAGATTGCCCCGCCGGCTGCGCCGACTGCTCCGCCGATTCCGACCACGGTGGAGATCGTGGTGGACGGGAACATGTCAGTGGGAGTGGCGAAGAGGTTGGCGGACCAACCCTGGTGGGCCGCTGCGGCCAGCGAGAAGAGCGCGATGGCCGGCCACGGGTTGGTGGGGAAGATAACACCGAAGTGCGGCACAAAGATAATGGGAGTGACCAGCAGCGCGCAGATGAGCAGGGCGTACTTGCGCCCGGCGTTGACCGTGTGGCCGCATTTAATGAGAAAACCGGAGAGCCATCCGCCGGCAATAGAGCCGACGCCGGAAACGCTATAAATGACGATCAGCGGATATTTGGCGTGGTTGAGATCCAGGCCGTAGTTGTCATGCAGGAACATCGGGAGATAGAAGAGATAGAACCACCAGATGGGGTCGGTGAGGCCCTTGCCGATGGAGAAGGCATAGAAACCGCGGCGGCGCACGAGAGCCGACCAGGGAAGGGTTTTTCCGCCGGCTGTGTGGATGGCAAAATCGGCCTCAAGGTTGGCCTGGGTTTGGGTCGATCCGCGACGCAGGCGGTTATAGGGAAAGAACAGCCAGATGATGCACCAGATAATGCCCATGGAACCGGTGCAGATAAAGGCGGCATGCCAGCCGAAACGGGAGGTGACGGCGGCCACCAGGATCGGGGCGATAAAGAAGGCGGCGTTGGAGCCGGAGTTGAAGACTCCGTTGGCCAGCGCACGCTCCTCGGAGGGGAACCACTCGGTGGTGGCCTTGACGGCGGCGGGGAAGTTGCCGCTCTCGCCAATTCCCAGGACGATGCGTGCGACGCAGAAGCCAAGCACGCTGGTGACGATGGAGTGGCTGAGGGAGGCGCAGGCCCAGATGGCGATGGCCAGAGCGTAACCGGTTTTGGTGCCGAGCCGGTCGATGATGCGACCGGCAAAGAGAAATCCAACGCCGTAGGCGATCTGAAAGCAGATGATGATGTTGCCGTAGTTGAGGTGATATTTGACCTGGAACTCAGGCGCGACGTTGGGAATCCAACCCATAAAAGGGAGATGGAGAAGAGGCTCGACGAGCGCGAGGACCGAGCGGTCCATGTAGTTGATGGTGGTCGCAGCAAAGAGCAGGGCGCAGATAAACCATCGGATGTTGTTGTTCGGGGGCGCGGAGGTGGTGACGCCCTCCTCGACAATGCTGACGGTATTGCTAGGCATGGATTAGAAGCTCCGGCGGCCGTTCAATCAAACGACCTCTAGACCGCCTGCGGCGGGAGATTTAGAAAACCAGTGTTGCCAGCTTGAGCACAGAAGCTCGTTGGGTCGGGCTGCAAAGCACCTGTACACCCGCCAAGGAGACCACAACAATAATATTCATCTCTGGCCAAGTTGACAATCCCGCGTTTGCGGGGGAAACCGCGAAAGAGAAATGAACAACGAGGGGATGTGTGCATAAATAGCTATGTTTGAGCGGTAAGCAATTAAAAACGGCGTATATGGGCGTTTGTTTGAGTACTTTTGCAGTACCAAAGTTACGCGGATATTTGTGCGCCGGGCTGCGGACAGGGAGGGAGTGGAGAGTGGGCGTCCGGGGGGGGGAGTTGCCGGGAAAGGTCGAAGCGAACGGCAGGGGGCCCGGAAGCGACAGATGAAACCGGCAATTATGGCCGATAAGAGAGTCTTAAGGGGCTGTAATGCGCCTCTTTGGTTTTTCTTAAAGGACGGCTGCCTGTGAATGTGTTGATTGTTGAGGACGATTCTGCATTGGGGCATTTTCTGCAACAGGGACTGAAGCTCGACGGCCACGATGTTGCGGTGGTGACGGATGGCGAGGCGGCGCTTGAGAGTGTGGCAAAGCTGCGTCCAGAGCTGATGATTCTGGACCTGGGCCTGCCGCGCATGGACGGCATCGAGGTGCTGGCCGAGATGCAGGAGCACTTCCGCTCCACCTCGGTGCTGGTGTTGACGGGACGGGCCGAGATGGAGGAGCGGGTGAAATGTTTACAACTGGGGGCCGACGACGTTGTGTTGAAGCCATTCTCTTTCCATGAGCTTCGCGCGCGCTTGCAGGCGCTCAGCCGGCGGCGCAGCCAGTTCGAGGACCCGGTGCTGCGCTTTGGTGATCTGGAGATGGACCGTACCCGGCGCAGGGTGACCCAGGCGGGCCACGAGGTGGACCTGACGGCGACCGAGTTCTCCCTGCTGGAATCGCTGATGCGGCGCCGCGGCGAGCGCGTATGCAGCCGCAGCGAGCTGCTGCGGGAGGTGTGGCGGATGCCGTTTGGGGCCGGATCAAACGCCGCCAGGACAAGCCGCATGGATACCAATATCGTGGAGGTTTATATCAACTACCTGCGCAAGAAACTGGGCAGAAATCCAGGTGCGACGCGGACCGCCTCCGGCGGCCGTTCATCGGTGATCCAGACGGTGCGCGGCGAGGGCTATCTGCTGAACGCGCCGGAGGACTGCGATGTCAATGCAGGCGCGGACAACTCGCCGCCCGAGTTGACGGCGGTCTTTGCCATGGGAGGGGTCGCGGCCGATGCCTGATGCGGAGATATTGGAAGGCAGAAGCAATCGCAGGAAGTTCAAGCAGCTCAGCGCGGAGCTGCATGAGCTGTGCCAGCCGTTGACGACCTTGCAGTGCCGCCTGGAGATGGCAACCTTGAGCGATACTCTGGAGGCCTATCGAGAGGCCATGGAGAACGGGCTGGCCGAGTGCCGGCGGATGGCGGAGTCGGTGGAAACGATGCGCCAGATCCTGCATGAGGCGAAACGGGGGGCCGAGGCCGATGAGATGGAGGCAGAAAAATAATGGCGCGGTTGCTGGATGCGGTGCGGGATGCGGCGCCAGACGCGATAAAGACTGCGCCCGGAGATGCGGATGTGAACGCTGGGCTGGACGCAGGTGAGCGCACGGCCGAGGCGCGGACCGTGGTAGTGGTCAGCGCGGACGTTGAGTTTCGCCTACAGCTCAGCGAGCGGCTGGCGGCGCTGCGCTGGCGGGTGAGGCAGGCCGGCGGCGGTGCAGAAGCGTTGCTGCACCTGGAGGCGCAACCGGTTTCGGCGGTGCTGCTCGACGGCTGGCTGCCTGACCTGGAGGTGCGCGAGTTTGCGGCCCATGTGAGGCTGCTCTATCCGGAGATCGAACAGATGCATCTGGTTGGTGCAACCGGGGAGAATGACAATTCCGCGGCAGGTCCGCGGAGCTTGTGGCGCAATGAACTGCTGCATGTGATTCGCGAGGCGCAGGCGGGGGCAAATCGGTCCCCGGTGCGGCGGCCGAGGGTCCGCAATGCGGTTGACGAGGGCACCATCCAACACGAGCCGGAAGCCTTGCGCGTGTTGCCCGATGGGACCGTCACGGATGGAACGCTCCCGCAGGACAGTTTGAGCCTCTCTCACGGAAGATGGCTCGAGGTGCAGGAGGCAGTTGGGGCCGGTGCCGTCTCCGAGATGGCGGGACGCAAGATGCTGCTGCCGGAGCTGGTGGGCGACAGCCCTGCGATGCGCGAGATGGCGCGCCTGGTACACCTGGTGGCTCCGCGTTCCACCACCGTCTTGATCGAAGGCGAGACCGGGACCGGCAAAGAGGTGGTGGCGCGGGCGCTGCATCGGCTCAGCGCGCGTGCGGGAAAGCCCTTCGGGGTGCTCAATTGCGCGGCCATCCCCGAGTCTCTGCTGGAGGCGGAGCTGTTTGGCCACACCCGCGGCGCGTTCACCGGAGCGGTGCAGTCGCGCATGGGGCGGATCGAGGCGGCCGATGGGGGAACGCTGCTGCTGGACGAGATTGGCGAGATGCCGGTGGGAATGCAGGCCAAGATGCTGCGCTTTCTGGAGTCCGGCGAGCTGCAGCGTGTGGGCGGAAACGAGATGACACGGGTCGACGTGCGCCTGATCGCGGCCACCCACCAGCCGCTGGAACAACAAACGGCGCAGGGTTCGTTTCGCTTGGACCTATATCACCGGCTGGCTGTCTTTCCCATCCAGGTGCCTGCGCTGCGCGAGCGCATGGAGGACATCAGTGAGCTGTCGGAGTATTTTCTGCAACAGTTGGGGCAGCAGAGTCCGCGCAAGCGGCTCACCCCCGGCGCGGCGGCAAAGTTGCAGCAGCACTCCTGGCCGGGCAATGTGCGAGAGCTGATGCATGTGCTGGAACGCGGAGTGATCCTGGCCGGCGCAAGCCCGGAGATCGCCGCCGCGGACATCCGCTACCGGCGGGCCACGCAGAGCTGAAAGAAACAGCTTCTGAGAATCTCTGAATCATTAAAGACTTCAAAGAAAACAGGCTTCACAAGTTGTGCAGGAACCCATCCATTTGATGGGGCGCGACTTTTGCCGCGCTATAGACGGCTTGTTGCAACGCGACTTCAGCCGCCGAGGGAATCGTCGCGCCAACAATCGACGTTTGCACAGCCTGTATTGCCGCGCAGTGAATCATCGGCACATGGAACTGATCGATTTTGGGAATGCCTGAGAGAAGACTAATGCAAAGTGGCCGGATAGTGGCCCCTGTCGTGCTTTCTCCAATAGCAGACAGAGATCGATGTCGGAGTGCGCGGGATCAGACCGCGGAATTAGAAGTTGGTTGCATTGGAAAAGGGGCCGGAATGGGGAACCACACATTTTTGATGCAGGAAAGACTGAACAAGTTCAGGTTTGGGTTTGGCGAACGGCAGGAGGTTGGGACCGACCCGTTTCTCTCCGCGGCTGCGACGGATGGCGTGCGCGGCTTGCAGAGCGACACGTCGCCGGAGCGAGACCAGCTTCTGCTGGAACATCTTCCCACGGTGCGTTACCTGGCGCGGCGGATTCACGAGCGGCTTCCGCAGCATGTCGAGCTGGACGACCTGATCTCGGCCGGAGTGGTGGGCCTGATCGACGCGTTCTCCAAGTTCGACAACACCAAACAGGTGCAGTTCAAGAGCTACGCGCAGTTCCGCATTCGCGGGGCGATCCTGGACTCGCTGCGCACGCTGGACTGGAGTCCGCGCGAACTGCGCCGCAAAGGACGCGCGGTGGAGGAGGCGATTCGCTCGGTGACCCACAAGCTGGGACGCGTGCCGGCGGAGCCGGAGATCGCACGCGAGATGGACATGGGCCTGAGTGAGTTCCAGCAGTTGCTGGGAGAGTTGAAGGGCCTGGAGATCGGCAGCCTGCACCTGGAGCGGACCGAGAACTCGGGCGATGAGGAGCTGGCCTATATTCCGGGATCGCCCGATGACGACCCGCTCTTCCGCTGCCTGCAGGGCGAGATGAAGCAGCGGCTGACGGACGCCATAGAGGAGCTGCCGGAGAAGGAGCGCATGGTGCTGACGCTCTACTACTACGAAGAGCTGACCATGAAGGAGATTGGGCTGACGCTGGGCGTGGTGGAGTCGCGCGTATCGCAGATCCACTCGTCGGCGATGCTGCGGCTGCGCGCTGCGCTGGCCGGTCTGCGCACGGACTACTCGGCGGATGTGAAGGCCATGGCGGCGAAGAAGAAGCAGGCTGCGGGGCGGATGGTGGCCTAGTTCAAGGGACTGGGTCACAGGTTTGGAGCAAAGGATCCCAGGGGAGCGCTTGGCGGAGACTGGCAGCAATATGCCGCTCTCCGCCGTTTTTTTGAAATTACGGACGCGAGCAAGGCTGAAGCTGCGTTCAAATTCCGACACTACGTCTCAAACTTCGAAGCGAAGTCAGGTTGCAGGGAAGATGGCTTATTACCGCGAGAATGTACTGGGCTGGCTGGCGGCAGAGAGCGTGGCCTGGCTGGCCGGTGAGTTGCCCGAGGCGGTGCTGGGGCCGAGGCCGAGCTTGATGATGGCGCGCGAGTCGGGCACCAGCTTGGTCTGCCAGCCGTTGTCAGCCTGCAGCTTCTCCATTGCGGCCTGTGTCTCCGCGTCCCAGTGGCCGCTGGGCGCGCCCGTGAGGTAGCCGGAGCGGATCAGAGCGCTCTGGATCTGCGTGGCGCGCTCATCGTCAATGGTTCGCTGGGCCTGAAGCCTGGGCTTGGGGGGGTGTTTGCCGCTTCTTGGAGAGGTGGGTCCGCGGCGCGAGTGCGTCAGAGCGACTGCAGGCGCTGCGGAGCCGAAGATGAGCGATAACAACAGAAGCAATGTACCCAAACGCATGGTACGGGGAAACCTCATGGAACAATATGACACAGAAACCGTGCAGATTCTCTAATATTCAGAGGCAAGCCTATACCCCGAATTCTAGGTTTGGCAACACGAATCGCGGTTTCTGCATCTTAGGGGTTTCTAAGTTGGTTCTGAGGGAGAGAGCACGCGATCCGCGCTCTCTCCTTCGCACCATGGGTTAGGGCAGGGTGCCTCCCAGGTAGGTGTCTCCGGCGGAAGCACTCGTCCCTTGCAACCGCACCTTGAAGGCCACATCCTGGCCCGACTTCAGGCCGCCGACGATGGAATTGAAATCGGATTTGTCAGAGATCGGCTTTTTGTTGATCTCGAGGATGATGGTTCCCGGGAGAATGCCGATCTCGTCGGCGAAGGAGCCGGGCCGGACATTGCTGACGCTGACTCCGCCCTGAATGCCGAGCTTGCTGGCGATTTGGGATGGGACATTGTCAATCTGGATGCCGAGCTTGATCTCGGCTGCGGCGGCTTCTGCGGCGGTCCCAGCTGGCGTGGTGTTCTCGTCATTCTGGCTTCCGTTGTCGGCGAAGAGCTTGGCGCGGTCCGCGATGCCTACCGTCAACGTCTTCTGGGAGCCGTTGCGCAGGATGCCGAGCTGCACGGTCGAGCCCACCTTGCGGGTGGAGATGTTGGCGACCAGATCATCGCCGTCCTTGATCGGCTTGCCGTCGACAGAGACGATGATGTCGTCGGGCTTGACGCCGGCTTTTGCCGCAGGACCGTCGGCCGGCCTGACCTCGTTGACCAATACTCCGCCGTTGGCAAAGCCGTAGACACGGCTGACGGCGGACGGCGGCGCAGGTTGGAAGCTGACGCCGATGGAGCCGCGCGTGACCTTGTGGTCGGGGCTGATGAGCATGTTGTAGACGCTGGCGATGGTGTTGGACGGCATGGCGAAGCCGACGCCCTCGGAGCCTTCGGAATGCGTTAAGATGGCAGTATTCATGCCGATCACTTCGCCGGCCATATCCACCAACGGGCCGCCCGAGTTGCCCGGGTTGATGGCGGCGTCGGTCTGGATGAAGCGCTGGAACTGACTGGGTGTTTTGTTGGGGTCGGGATCGTCGATGGAACGGTTCTTGGCGGAGACGATGCCCGCGGAGACGGTCTGGGAGAGGCCGAAGGGCTCGCCAATGGCGAGGACCCAGTCGCCCACCTGCGCGCCGTCGGAGTTGCCCAGCTTGACCGTGGGCAGCGGGTTGGGCGCGTCGATCTTTATGACGGCAATGTCAGTCTCGGCGTCCACGCCGATCACGTGCGCCAGGCGCCCCTGTTCGCTGTCGTTGTCCGGATCGGTGGAGAGCTTGACGTAGATCTTGTCGGCCTTGTCGACCACGTGGTTGTTGGTGATGATGTATCCGCGTGAGTCGACGATAAAGCCGGAGCCCCGCGCCTCGCGTGTGCCGCCGAAGTTGTTGGAACCGTCATCTCCGCCCTGGCCGCCCTGACCGCCGAAGAAGCGGTTGAGGAAGTCCTGCATGTCGCCCTGGTCTCCCTGATTGCCATTGCCGCCGAATGGAATGATCTGGCCGCGGCGGCTGGAGCGCCGGTTAGCGGACTGCTTGGGGATGGTCTCGGTCTTGATGTTGACCACGGCCGGGCCCACGTCCTTGGCTATCTTGGAGAAGGCGTTGGAGAGGTCAAGCGGCTTGGGAATGGCCAGCGGACGCGCGTCGGAGGAGTCGACGGCCTGGTCCTTGGCGCTGACCGAGCGGGTGAAGATGGAGCCGGCGAGAATGCCGGCAGAGAGCGTGACCAACAGCGCGAAGGTCGCGCTGAGCCGGTGGTTGCGAATGCGCTCGAAAAGATTGTGTGCAGCTTGCTTTTGGGTGTCCATCGGTAGGTAGGTCCTCATGCGAATTGGGCTGTGCCTGGCTGCTGGCGTTGCCTGCCTGCGGATGCTGCGCGGCGGAGTCGCTGAGCCAAGTATATCCGCTTGCAACGAGCCGCAGTGCCAGGCGAAATGTCCAGATGATTAGACGCAGCAGCCGCAAAAGCGTTTCCCACAGGCTGGCTTTTCCAGAAGTCAGTGGCAGCTAGATGGTTTGCGGCGGGGTCTTAGGGCGCAGCGGCGGCGCGCGCGTTCTGGATGAACCGCGCCAGCAGTGCGGGGTCCTTGCGGCCGGGCGACGATTCGATGCCGCTGGAGACATCGACCCCCCAGGGCTTGAGCCGGTCGATTGCCTGCGCGACATTCTGCGGCGTGAGGCCGCCGGCGACAATCAGGTTCATACCGCTGGGCGCAGACGCGAAGAGCACCCGCGCAGCGGTCCAGTCGAACGCGACACCCGTACCGCCCATGGCCGCGCCCACCTTTGAATCGATCAGCACGCGATCGGTCAGCCCCATCCGGGCGATGCGCTCGATCTGAGCGGCAAGTTGCACGGCGGGGGATTGGGCCGTTTCTGGCTGCGTCTGTTCCTCGACCGTCCAGTGCAGCGTCGGGATGATGCGCATGCTGCCTTTGAATTTTTCCGCGAGCCGCTGGGCCAGCGGCTCATCAAGACCGCCGTGGAGTTGGACTGCCGTCAGGCCTGCCTCAAGTGCTATAGCTGCGATCTGCCCGGCGTCGCGCGCGTGGAAGACTCCGACCCGTTCGACGTGGGCTGGAAGGTGCGGAGTGATGGCGGCGACCTGCGCCGCCGTCACCTGGCGCGGGCTGGGCGCAAAGACGAAGCCAACGGCGTCCGCGCCAAGCTGGGCGGAAAGCTGTGCATCTTCGAGGCTGGTGTTGCCGCAGATCTTTACCCACATTGCATTGGCCTCATCTCTCCGGCGAGTCCCTGGGGTTGAGCAAGGCCGCCAGCGCAGCTGCCGGGTCGGGCTGGCGCATCAGCGACTCGCCGACCAGGAAGGCGTGGTAGCCAAAGCTGCGCATCTGCGCAATGTCCGCGCCGCTCTGAATGCCGCTCTCGGCCACATGCACGGCGGCGTGGGGCAACCACTGCGCCAGCTCGATCCAAGTCTGTGGCTCGACCTGCATGGTGTGCAGGTTGCGGCTGTTCACGCCGATAACGGTGAATCCCAGTGCGGCGGCGCGGTCCAGCTCGGCGCGGTTGTGCACCTCGCAGAGCATGTCCAACTCCATGCGGCGGGCCTCGTCGCGCAGGCTTTTTAGTTCGACGTCGGTGAGCGCGGCGACGATGAGCAGGATGGCGTCGGCGCAGGCGGCGCGGGCTTCCAGAATCTGCAACGGGTCGAGGATGAAGTCCTTGCGCAGGCAGGGAATCGAGACTGCCGAGGACGCGCGAGAGAGATCGTCGAGCGAGCCCTGAAAGAACTCCCGGTCGGTGAGTACGGAGAGCGCGGCCGCTCCTGCCGCTGCGAGCGAGCTGGCCAACGCGGCTGGATCGAAGTCCGGACGGATGAGGCCGCGCGACGGCGAAGCCTTCTTCAACTCGGCGATGATGGCCGGGCCGGAGGCCGCGGCCCTGCGCAGGGCTGTCTCGAATCCGCGTGGGGTGTGCGCGGCGGCCCTGCGCTCCAGAAGCGGGATGTCGGCCGCGACACGGCGGTCCGTCACTTCGAGCAGCGTGTGCGCGAGAATCCTCTCAAGCTGGGTGGACATTCAGTGGGTGTCGTTGGAAGAATTTTTGGTGCCGAAGGGGGGACTCGAACCCCCACACCCTTGCGAGTACATGGACCTGAACCATGCGCGTCTGCCAATTCCGCCACTTCGGCACTTGTCTTCGATGTCGCGAACCCTGCGGCAGGACACGGCAGTCGTGAATCATCAGTCTTTCAAACGCCGGGTCTGCTGTCAATTGCGCGCCGCTTCGCTTACACTGGAACGGCTTCAGACAGCTCATCTGCCGGGAGGCTTTTCGCACGATTATGACCGAACCAACGCAGGCAGCGCCCCAGCCCAGCCCTTCCGAGATTCCCGAAGAGCTTGCCCTGGAGATACGCAAACTCGCCCACGACCTCTCCAACGCGCTGGAGATCATCGTGCAGACCAACTACCTGCTGAGCACGGTGGATCTGAAGGAGCCGGCGAGCGACTGGCTGCGCATGCTGGACAACGGCGTGCACAAGGCGCTGGATATCAACCTCGCGCTGCGCACATACATCAAGGCGCACGCGCCCCGGTAGGGACCACACGTCTATGGCCTTGCGGCTTTGGACGCACGCTTGGCAACGAACTTCTTCGCAGAGGGTTTTTTTGCGCCGGACCTCTTTGCGGCCGATTTCTTTGCAGGGACCTTCTTTGCGATGCGCTGGCTGAGTGTTTTCTTTGCAGCCGGCGTGGATGACCCAACTGACCTGGTCACGGCCGGTTTTGCGATTTTGCCTGTTGCTGTGGCCGTGGGCGCAGGGACGCTGCGGACGCCCAGTTCCGCCTCGTGGACGGCCAACATCTTCTCGATCTGCTGTAGCAGGACGCGCGTGTGCATGGGCTTGACCAGCATCTTGTGGGCGCCGAGCGCCAGCCAGTCTTCCTCCGCGACGGGAAACGCAGTCAGCAGGGCAACGGCCGGGTGATAGCTGGCCGAGCGGGCTGCGGCGATGACCTCGATACCCGCGGCGTCGCTCTCCATGCGCATGTCGGTGATGACCATGTGGTACTGATGGGTACGCAGCTTACTCATGCCTTCGCGGCCTGAGGCTGCGGTGTCCACATCGAATCCGCTGATCTCCAGCACGGCCTTGAGGGTGAGCAGCACAGCCACTTCATCGTCTACAAGCAGAATCCTGCGCTTCATGGGATCTCCTCGTTCCCGGGGGCATTGCAAGCTGCCGGGCGCGCCAGGGCACCAACCATAGTACCCCCGCCGCAGACGTCCAATGCAAGACAAACGGAAGGGCCCTGGGAGCGCTGTGCGCAAGCGGCGAGGATGGCGCTACCGGAGCAGGCGGCCGCGAGACCCGAAACGGGATGATTGCATGAAGAACTGCTCCGAAGAGTCGTCCTCATCGTCGTCCTCGTCCTCATCTTCCTCGTCGTCGTAGTCCTCTTCATCCTCTTCTTCGCCGGGATCGGCGATTCGGTCGTCGTCTTCCACGTCGTCCTCCTCGTCGTCGTAGTCGTCCTCGTCTTCCTCTTCTTCCTGCTCGTCGAGATCATCTTCGTCCTCAGGATCGTCCTCGTCGTCTTCCTCATCCTCGTCGATAGGGGCGGCTAGGAGGTCTTCGCGAAAGAGGAAAGTGAGCGACGGGAAGAGACTGGACTCCTCCGTCGGGGCGGAGTGAAAAAGAGGAGCGAAGGGGGGATGGTTGAGGGTGAGGTTCTGCGGGGTCAGCATGGGACTGTCTCCTGGAGCAGTCGAGGCACTGGGCAGTTGGATGCGGGCTGCTGGGTACATTGGTTCTAACATACCTGGCCACGGATGTTGGTTATTCAGGGGTTATAGGGTCGGGGAGGGGTGGTCAGGGGGTGCGGAGGGAGGCTTCGATGCCGGAGTTGACCTCGGCCTGGGCGAACTCGGCGGCGACGCGGATTCCGTTCATGACGGCGCGCTCGTTGGAGGCGCCGTGGCCTATGATGCAGACACCGCGGACTCCGAGCAGCGGTGCGCCGCCGAACTCGGAGTAGTCGATGCGCTTCTTGAAGTCGTTGAAGGCACGGCGGGAGAGCAGCGCTCCGACCTGCGAGGTGACGGTGGATTTGAGGGACTCGCGCAGCAGGACGCGGACCAGCCGGGCGGTGCCCTCGCAGGTCTTGATGGCGACGTTGCCGACGAAACCGTCGCAGACGATGACGTCGGCGTGGCCGTTGAAGAGGTCGCGACCCTCGACGTTGCCGATGAAGTTCATTCCGGGGAGGGCTTGGAGCAGGGGGAAGGTGTCGTGGGTCAGCGAGTTGCCCTTGCTGTCCTCCTCGCCGATACTGAGCAGGCCAACGCGAGGATGGGCGATGTGCAGGACGTTGCGCGCGTAGATGTGGCCCATGACGGCGAACTGGACGAGATTGTCGGGGTCGCAATCGACGTTGGCCCCAACGTCGAGCAGGATGGAGGGAGTGCCCAGCGCGGTTGGCAGAATGGTGGAGAGGCCGGGGCGATGGACGCCGGCCAACATGCCCAGGACCATCTTGGCGGTGGCCATGGCTGCGCCGGTGTTGCCGGCGGTGAAGAAGCCGGCGGCAGCGCCATCGCGAACCATGCGCAGGCCGACGCGCATGGAGGAGTCGCGCTTGGCGCGGACGGCCTGAGCAGCCCTGTCGTCCATGCTGATCCACTCGGAGGAGTGGACGATCTCGATCTGCGGACGCCTGCGTCCGTAGCGCACCGGGAATCGGCCGCGCAGAGCGTGGTCGAGGGCCGGACGAAGTACCTCCGCGGGGCCGACCAGGTGGACGCGGACACCAAGATGGCGCGACGCAAGGATGGCCCCGCGAATCTCGGATTCGGGGGCTTTGTCGGAACCCATTGCATCTACAACAATGTTGATCGGCATCTGGGAGGGTGGGTGCGCGGAGCGGATTTAGCTGGCTTCCTTCACGGCGAGGACCTCGCGGCCATTATATTGGCCGCACTTCTGGCAGATACGGTGAGGCAGCTTGCGCTCGTGGCAGTGGGGACACTCCGATGTGCTGACCGGAGTGAGAAAGTCGTGGCTGCGGCGTTTGGAGGTGCGTTGCTTGGAGTGGCGGCGTTTCGGATTCGGCATAGCAATTCCCTTTCGATTGGCCCGCGCCTGCCGCGATGCGACCAGCGGCGGCGGTTGGAAGGCCCGGTGAGGCTGAAATCGGTGCTAACCGGGTTTGATCGTGCCGGCCAGACCCGCGAGCGCATTCCACCCTGAAGCATTCGTTTCGGCTTCGGAGACGGAGTTGCAGGAGCAGGGCGCGAGGTTCAGGTTCTGGCCACAGCGCGGACAAAGTCCCTTGCAATCTTCCTTGCAGAGCGTGCGGGAGGGCAGGGAGAGAAGCACCTGTTCGCGCACGACATCCTCAAGCGAGAGACCGCTCTCCTCATAGTAACCGATTTCGGTCTCGTCGGGCGTGATGGAACGCTCTGCGGGGTCGGCGTCTGCGGACTGGGGGCGGAAGATGAGGTCGAAGTCGCCGGCGAGCGAGGTGGGAACCGGCTCGACGCAGCGCGCGCAGAGGAGTTCGAAGTCGCCGTGGTAGGCGGCGCGCAGGCGGATGTCTGCGACCTGCTCGCCGTGGCCGCGGCTCTCGACGATGAGGTCGGCGCGGCCAGTGACGGGAAGCGGGCCAACCTGAGAGACATCGGGGGCGTAGTCCAGCGCTCCGGAAGGGATCGGTTCGTCGAAGAGGAGCGGCTCGTGTTCGAGTTGGAGGGGGGTGATGAGCACATGGTTAAGCCTAGGGCCGTGCGCGGTCGCGGTCAATGGGCGCGATCGCTCCGGTCACTGGCGAGGTACGCGATCTCCCCTTCCAGCGAGGAGGGGTTGAGTGACGCGGCTCACAGCGCGTCGGGCGAGTCGGCGGCCAGGTTGGCGAATAATTTACTTCTTATTGCAGGTTCGTGTATACAATGGGTTTTTCCCACGAGGGGGGAGCTATGTCTTTACGTACTATCTTTCTGAGCAGGTTGATAGGCTACTACTCGGTCCTGGTTGCGCTGTCGATGATCGTGCACAAGCAGGCGACAGTGGAGATGATTACGCGGATGATGGGTCACGGCGGGGCGCCGTTTGCGATCGGCCTGATCTCGGTCGCGTTAGGACTGGCGATGGTTCTGGGCCACAACGTGTGGTCTGGAGGCGCGCTGCCGGTGGTGGTTACGCTGATTGGCTGGTGGGGCCTGATCAAAGGCCTGCTCTGCCTGTTTCTGCCTGTAGGGGTGATCGCCGGGTTGTTGGCCGGGCCGCTCTACACAAAGTATTTCTATGTTTCACCGGTGATCTCGCTTGTTGTGGGCCTCTATCTGATTGTTGCGAGCAGCATTGGCAGTCGGGACGCAGCGGCTGTGAAGTAGCGACTCGATCCGCAGGAGAGTCACTCAAATAAACAGGCGGATGGCGGCGACTCCAGCGGCGCCGGCGTCGAGGCAGGTGTCTGTGTTGGAACGATTGATGCCGCCGAGGGCGAGGACTGGAACCGGAGCGGCGGCGGCGCAGGCGGCGCGGAGAAGATCGAGTCCCGCGCCTGCGGAGATTGTCTTGTTCCCGGTGGATTTCTCAGAGGCTTGAACTTCTGGGGCAGCAATTTCTGCGACGATTTTTTCAAAGACGTGACCGAAGAGGATGAGGGTTGGGCGCTCGTCCGCGCTGGCGGAAGCGGCGCGGGCGACCTCGGCGATGGTGTGGCAGGAAAGGCTGACGACCGGCTCGGGCAGGCTGGCCGCGGCGTAGAGTGCGCGGACCTGCAAAGGGGTGAGCGAGCCGGGGGCGGAGGTGAGGTGGACGCCGTCGGCACAGATGGCGACGGCGATGTCGGCGCGGGAGTTGATGAGGAGTTTGGGCTCGCTGCGCGTAGAGTCGGCGCGTAGGGTTGCCAGCAGGCGGCGGGCGAGCGAGGCGAGGGCTGCGGCGGGGAGATCTTTTTCGCGGAGCTGGAGGAAGTCGATGCCGTCGGCGGCAAGGCGCGCGGCCTGAGCGAGGAGCGCGGCCTGGCGTTGAGGCTCGTCTCCGGCGAAACGGGCGCGATCGGTGATGGCGTAGCGCAGCATGGGTCCAGTGTCGATGCGGGAGGCCCAGTGCAGCGGCTTCGGGTTGGCAGACGGCGGGTTGAGCATCTTTACCTCTGGCAATGGGGGCAGAAGTGGGTACTGCGTCCGGCGAGTTGGATGCGGCGGATCGGAGTGGCGCAGGCGAAGCAGGGCTGGCCGGTGCGGCGGTAGACGCGGTGACGGAGCTGGAAGAGGCCGCGGGAGCCGTCGGCATCGACGTAGTCGGAGACCGACGAGCCGCCGAGCCGGATGGCGTGGCGGAGGACTTTGACCAGCGCGGTGCGCAGGCGGGCCAGCTCGGCGCGGGTCAATCGCGCTGCTTGACGAGTCGGACGAATGGCGGCGCGGAAGAGCGACTCGTCGGCGTAGATGTTGCCGATGCCGTGCAGCAGGGTCTGGTTTAGCAGCGCGGCCTTGATGGGAGTGCGGCGCGGATGGAAGAGGGCGATGAAATCGGCGAGCGAGATGGTGAGCGGCTCGCTGCCGGGGCCGGAGAAGGGGGCTAACTTTGAATTTTGCGGCTGTCGATCGCAAATCTCAGAATCGAGACCTGGGGCACCCGATTGGTGGAGGGAGATGCGGCCAAAGCGGCGGGGATCGACGAAGCGAATTTCGCGCGCGGCTGTTTCCCCGGGCGCGTCTGTTTCTCCGGGCGTAGCGCTGAGTGTGAGGACGGCGTGAGTGTGGAGCGCGAGGGGGAGATCGGGCGAGGAGACGAGCAGGCGGCCGGTCATGCCGAGGTGGATGAGGAGTTCGGTGGAGGTTTTGTTAGACCCCACCCATCGCGAAGAGGCCGCGATGAATGGGGCACCCACGGTCATAACGATGGTCTTGCCGACGCGGCGGACGGATTCGATGCGCGCGCCGGTGAGGGCGCGGGCGATCTCGGACTCAGGCGACTTGAAGGTCTGTGGCTTGCCGCTGGTCCAGACGCGAAGGATGCGCGCACCGTGGACTCGGGCGTGGACGCCTGCGGCGATGGTCTCGACTTCGGGAAGCTCGGGCATACCACCAGAGTAAAGCTTTTGCCAGCGCGACCGACATGTGATGCGGCGGTATAGAATCGGATATGGGCGTGCGGCGAAGCTGGCCGCGCGGACCCATCCCTTCCGGAGCAAAATTTTTTGTGAGCCAGCGTAAAACAGCAGTGGTCCTCGGCGCGCAGTGGGGCGATGAGGGCAAGGGCAAGATCGTGGATGTGCTGAGCGAGCGGTTCACCGTGGTGGCTCGCTACGCGGGCGGGCACAACGCTGGGCACACGGTGATCATCGGCGGGAAAAAGTTTGTGCTGCAACTGATTCCGTGCGGCGTGCTAAGGCCGAAGTGCCGGGGCGTGATCGGCAACGGAGTTGTGCTGGATCCGATGGCCTTCCTGAGCGAGGTGAAGCGGCTGCGGGACGCGGGGCTGAAGGTGGCGGGCGGGCCGGATGGGCAACTGTTTGTGTCGAACCGCGCGCAGGTGATCCTGCCGTACCACCGGATGATCGAGCTGGCGGCGGAGAATGCGCCGGGGCGGACCAAGATTGGCACGACCAGCCGGGGGATCGGGCCGGCGTACGAGGACAAGATGCATCGCAGCGGGCTGCGGGTGGTGGACCTGCTGAATTCGGCGCTGCTGCGCACGCACATCGAGAACGCGTGCCACGAGAAGAACACGATTGCGGCGGCTCTGTTTGGGACGGCGCCGCTGGACGCGAAGGCGATGTACGAGGAGTACGCGCGTGCGGCAGAGCAGGTGGCGCCGTTCGTGACGGACACGGCGGCGCTGCTGAACGAGGCGATCGAGAATGGCGAGAAGGTGATGTTCGAGGGGGCGCAGGGCGCGCTGCTGGACATCGACCACGGGACGTACCCGTTTGTGACCAGCTCGAGCTCGACGGCGGGCGGAGCGGTGACCGGGACGGGCGTGGGGCCGACGCGGATCGGGACGGTGATCGCGGTGACCAAGGCGTATGTGACGCGGGTGGGCGAGGGGCCGTTCCCGACCGAGATCCAGGACGACACGGCCACGCTGCTGCGGGCTCGCGGGCAGGAGTACGGCGCGGTGACGGGAAGGCCGCGGCGCTGCGGATGGCTGGATCTGCCGCTGCTGCGCTACTCGAATATGATTAACGGAACTGAGTGGCTGGTGGTGACCAAGATGGACGTGCTGGACCAGTGCGCGGAGATCCCGGTGTGCACGGGGTACAAGATCGACGGCAAGGCGATCGAGACGATTCCGGCGGACATGCGGGGGTTCGAGGCGATCCATCCGGTGTATACCAAGCTGAAGGGATGGAATACGTCGACCGAGGGGATTACGGAGTTCGAGAAGCTGCCCAAGCCGGCGCAGTATTATCTCAGGTTTGTGGAGCGCGAGTCGGGAGCGAAGATCGGGATGATTTCGACCGGGCCGGAGCGCGATCAGACGATCACGCTGCCGGAGTTTGAGGCGGAGTTGAAGGCATAGATGGAGGAGCGATGATCAGTTTTACGGTACGGATGAAGTTTGCCGAGGCGGACCACGATGCGGTGGCGGAGATGCTGCGCAAGCTGACCCTGGCGTCGCGGCAGGAGCCGGGGTGCGTCACTTACGTTGCGCACTTTCTGGCGGGCGACCCGGCGACGGTGTTTATCTACGAGCAGTATGTGGACGAGGCGGCGCTGGACGCGCACCAGAATTCGCCCCACTTCCGGGAGTACGGGGCGGAGGGGTTCTTCCGGCTGATGCGTGCACAGCAGATCAAGTATCTCGACGCCATCGTGTAAAAGCGCCATTGTCGCCGGGAAATGCGCATTCATGCGAGATTGTTTTGACTCCACAGGGAGAAGCGGACTAGTATCCGTCACGACGCAGTACGAGACGGATTGACCCATGGCGCAGCACATCTCCCAGCATCGCGTGTTTCGGCCCGGCGTCGGTCTTGTGACACTGGCGTCTCTGGCGGCGATTCTCCTTGTTTCGGCCGTGCCGGCCAGGGGGCAGCACCCGCGGCGGAACGAACAGTTCAAGCACCAGGTGGAACAGTTGGAGCAGGCGTGGCGCACGGCCGAGATCAACGGCGACGTGGATGCCATGGGCAAGCTGCTCAGTGACGACTACGTGGGCATCAACATGAGCGGGCAGGTGGTGACCAAGATGCAGTTGCTGGACCGGATGCGAAGACGGCGAACGGTGCTGACGCGGCTGGACCTGGACGAAGTTCATGTGAAGCTGATTGGGACGACGGCGGCGATCGTCACCTCGCGGGTCGAGGTGGATGGCACGAATGAAGGCGTGACGGTGCATGGGACGTATCGCTACACCCGGATCTATTCGCGGCTGGCGACGGGGGGATGGCAGATCACGCACTTTCAGGCGACGCGGGTGGGACCACCTCCACCTCCGCCGGGGCCTCGTCCGACGCTGCCGGAGAGTCGTCCCAGCCCGGCTGAACCGGCCGCTCCGGTCGCACCGGCTGCTCCGGCCGCGAAGCCGGAGTGAGGAACGAGGGGCTGTCCTGCTGGGTTGCGGCTGGGATTTTGCTGCTTGAGTTGCGACAAAATCTGTCTGGGTTGCGGCACAGATCTAGATTTGGCTTGCGTGGGCGCAGGCAACGCGGTGGCAATGCGTGGGGTTAGTTTTGGGCGGGGACGGCTGCCGACCGGGAGATGGACAGATTCAGCGCCAGCAGACGGCGATCGAGGGAGCGCGTTCCGCCGGTGATGCGTGCGTCCTCGGGCTCCCTGGACAACGCGCAGAGGACGGAGAGACGCGGCGCGGGGGGATGGATCGGGAGTTGGCGCTGCGGAATCTGGCGCGGATCGGATACGGATGCCACCGGTTTGCCCAATTCAATATTGGAGGCTGACGCGCGTGGCTTGAAGTCTGCGTATGAACTCGGAATAGCGGACATATGTCCCTCCGCGAAGTGGAATCTGTTCTGGAACAGTTCTCGAATTCCCGGGCAGCTATCAGAGTTGTACGATGCGTTTTCTGGAGGAAAGAGCCACTCTAGGCCTGTGGTTTTCCTCTACACCAAACTGAGCGATGCTCAATTGTGATGTACATCACAATATACAGGAGTTTTGTCCTATTATGACTAAAAAACTATAAATGTTCCGGGAATTTCGCATGAGAGGCGGTTGACGCTACCCAAAGGCGGGCGGGGTAAACATTTGTAGTAATTGATGAGGTATCAACAAAATTCAATTGATTACATTGATGTTACGGTATTGATAATAGAACCAAGAGTACTTCCGGGTGGAAGACGGTCGATCCTCCGAGGGTTGGGACGCCGCGGAATTCAAGGGTTGCGGAGTTTCGTGGGGTGGAGGCTCCGCGCCAGTGCAACGCGGCGAGATTTCCACAGGATGTGGAAATTCGTTCCTACGCTGGAAGGCGAGATGGCGGAGTCATTTTGCGGTTGTCAGGCGTGCCAGGCCTGGCGAATGCGGGCCCAGGTGGTGTCGAGGTCTTCGGGCAGGACGCGTGTTCCGGCGGTGACGGTCATGAAGTTGGTGTCGCCGACCCAGCGGGGCAGGGCGTGCATGTGGATGTGGCCGGCGATGCCCGCGCCTCCAGCCTCGCCGAGGTTGATGCCTAAGTTGAAGCCGGAGGGGTGGTAGACCTCGCGCAGGACGGATTCAACGCGCTGGGCGTGGGCCATCATCTCCTGCGCCTCGGTGGGCGGGAGTGCGGCCAGCGAGTCCAGATGGCGGTAGGGAACGATGAGGATGTGGCCGGTGGTGTAAGGGAAGGCGTTGAGGCAGAGGAAGCAGGAGGGTTCGCGGGCCAGGAGGTGCGCGGCCTTCTCGGCGTCGTCGCGTGCCATGCCGTGCGCGATGGCGTAGTCCACGGCGGCGATCATGTTGCAGAAGACGCAAGCGGTGTCCTCGGCGCCGGAGTCCGACCAGGCACTGAGCGCGGCGGGAACACCGGGGCGGGAGGAGTCTTCGGCGCGGCTGACGTAGTCGTAGCGCCAGGGAGTGTAGAGACGGTCCATGGGACGCAGTATACAAGCAGAGAGATGGGCCGGCGGCGCGCGGCATGGCGGGGGACGCAAGAACCGCCGTCATTGGCGGAGATTGCGGGTCGCGGAATTCATTGACTCAGGCACTGCCAACCTTATATTCTTTAGGGGAGATGCTGCGTGTGGGACCCAGTGCAGCAGCTCCTCTGCATGTTGGTTCATTCCCACCCTGCCGAATCTGTTTCGGGGTAGCGGGCAGCGCGTCTTTCTCCGGACCGTTGCCTGGGACGCCGACTGTACGGCGCGAATGGAATGAAGCTTGATGCAGTATGGGTCCCGGAGCAACACATCAATGACCGTAGACGTCCACAATCCTGACCAAACCGAGAGTAAACCCCTGAATACCGAACTGGAAACCCTAGCGCCCGAAGCGACAGCGGAGCAAGCCGAGCTGTCAACCGAAGAACCCACCTCAACCATGCAGGAGCCGGACGCAGAGGCTGCCGCGGCAGCGGAGAGCGATGTTGCGTCCAGCAGTATAACGACAGCGCCCCCCGCCGGCGATTCTGTGCCGTTCGGCGAGCCGGACTACGATGCGGCGGACTTTGCCGCGGCGCTGGCCAACTTCGACCGCGAGCAGGCGGCGGAGACGGCAGCCGCGCAGAACCTGACCGCCGAAGAGGTGGTGGTCACCGGGACCGTGGTCAAGATCACGGACAAGCATGCGGTGATCGACATCGGATTGAAGTCCGAGGGCCTGATCCCCATCGATCAGGTGCTGGACCACGAAGGCAAGCCGAAGTTCAACGCCGGCGATACGGTCGAGGTTGTGGTGGAGCGCGAGGAGCCCGAGGGCGGCTACCTGGTGAGTTACGAGAAGGCCCTGCGGCACAAGATATGGGACAAGCTGGAGAAGGCCGCGAACGAGAAGGTCCCGGTGAAGGGCATGGTGGTGAGCCGCGTCAAGGGCGGGCTGACCGTGGACATCGGGATCAAGGCGTTTCTGCCCGGCTCGCAGATCGAGGTGCGTCCCGTGCGCAACCTGGACGGGTACATCGGCACAGAGATCGAGGTCCGCGTCATCAAGCTGAACAAGAAGCGCGGCAACGTGGTGATCAGCCGCAAGGAGATCCTGGAAGAGGAGCAGAACGCCAAGAAAGCGGTGACGCTGGCCCATCTGGCAGAGGGCAGCGTGCTGACCGGGACGGTGAAGAACCTGACCGACTACGGCGCGTTCGTCGATCTGGGCGGGCTGGATGGTCTGCTGCACATCACTGACATGAGCTGGGGCCGGCTGACGCATCCGCGCGACCTGGTCAACGTGGGCGACGAGATACAGGTGAAGGTTCTGAAGTTCGACAAGGAGAAGCAGAGGGTTTCGCTCGGCTTCAAGCAGTTGACGCCCGATCCATGGCTGGATGCGACGGAGCGTTATCCCATCGGGGCGCAGGTGCGCGGGCGGGTGCTGTCCGTGACGGACTACGGCGCGTTTGTGGAGCTGGAGCAGGGAATCGAAGGGCTGGTGCATGTCTCCGAGATGACCTGGTCGAAGCGCATGAAGCACCCGTCGAAGATGGTGAAGCCGGGCGACGAGGTGGACACCATCATCCTGAGCGTGAACCCCAACGACCGGCGCATCTCGCTGGGCATGAAGCAACTGCAGGACAATCCCTGGGAGCAGTTGGAGAACAAGTACCCGGTCGGCGCGATTGTCGAGGGCCGGGTGCGGAATTTGACCGACTTCGGCGCGTTCGTGGAGATCGAGGACGGCATCGACGGGCTGGTGCATGTGTCGAACCTGAGCTGGACCAAGCGCATCAAGCATCCGTCGGAGGTGCTGAAGAAGGGCGAGAAGGTGCGGGCGATCGTTCTGGGCGTGGAGCCGGAGAACCGGCGGCTATCGCTGGGCGTGAAGCAGTTGCAGCCGGACGTGTGGGAGACCTTCTTCGCGCAGCACCGCATTGGCGACGTGATCAAGGGCAAGGTGCTGCGCACCGCGCAGTTCGGCGCGTTTGTGGAGATCGCCGAGGGCGTCGAGGGACTGTGCCACGTCTCCGAGGCGGTGGACAAGAACAACGTCTCGGTGAAGCTGGAGGTTGACGCGGAGCACGAGTTCAAGATCGTGAAGATGAACCAGGAGGAGAAGAAAGTCGGGCTGAGCATTCGCGCGGTCGGCGAAGAGGCAAGCCGGGCCGAGGTGGAGAGCTACAAAGAACGCGGCAGCGAGAAGGGGCACAAGGAGCAAAAGGAGCACAAGAGCTCGTCCTCGTCGAGCAGCAGCACCACGCTGGGCGACCTGATCAACTGGAAGCGCTCGGAACGCGAAGGCGAATAACCTCCCGCAACGTTTTTCGGGGGAAATGGAAAAGCATCAACGCAGCAAGGCCGTTCCTTTGGGGACGGCCTTGCTGCGTTGGGAAGCCAAAGACAAAAGACGACCTTTGATGAACGCGTATCTTCGCGAAGAGAGTGTTCCGGCGGCTTAGAAAATAGGAGAAACAGAACTAATCGTGAGAACAGGTCACTCTGGCCGAACTACTCCTCCGAATGCTTCTGGATAGGCTGCGGTGTGAATCCAATAAGTTGCGATCCAATGGTAGCCCGATTCTGGCCCTCGAATCTGTGTATTGCGACCGAGAGTGGGAGCTTGGGCGGGGATTTTGTGCCAACCGTCTGGTTGCGAAACGTAGATCAACTCCGTACCGTCCGGTTGCGGTAACTGAGCGAGGGCGGGAACAGGAGGATTCAAAACAATAATCTGAAGAGCCTTCTTCCCTTTGCCGCATCGAGCGACTCCTGCTACACGGTAGGGACCGGGAAGACCCGCCTTGCGCAGTGCATCCAGCACATGTGCCTCAACTACATCTGTTCCCGCATAATTTAGACAACCGCCACCGGAGTAACCAATACGCGGCGGTTTCGCCGCACTTGCACCGGGAGTGGTTGGAATCACAAAGGCGACTGTGAGTTCCTGGTTGTGCCTTGCAAAGTTGAAAATCGGCGCTGGCAGGACCACCGCCAGCACCAACAGCACGGCTATGCTGACCAGAACGGTTCGTGTTCTGCGGGTCAGTGTCAGCAGCATGGCTAACGCGCCTGTTGCGATCCAGCACGATGCCATTTGAAATTCGAAGACAGGCGTGACCGGCCAAAGCGCATAACGCCCCGGGATGTTCTGAAGGCCGGTTGTTGCTGCATGATGACTCCACCACGCTATCCGTTCCTGGAGCACGTAGTAGCACAAGCACCCCACTGCCGCACCAACCACCGCCACGATTAAAGCATTGTGACGGCTGGAGAGCCATCGGCGCGGATAAGCGGCGGCGGCGATGCCAATGAAAGGGGCGAACTGCACGAGTTGCCAAAGGTATAACGGGAAGAAGAAGGAATCGGCACCTCCCACCAGCATGCCCGTTGTACTCGCAACGCCGATAATGATGCCGACTATTACGAGGGCGGCAATGCTCGCCAACCCAAATCGCAAAAGTCGACTCACAGGCCTCACTTCGGCCTGAGTTGAACGATTCTGTTCCAGATCGGATTCCATTGACCGAAATTATAGGCTGATCCAGACGAGCCACAGAATCTAACAAAACGCCAGTTGATCTTCTGCGCCTTCAAAACGGTGAGGGGCAGAGGCGCGAAGCGAGGTCTCCTGCGCGGGGCTTTGCGGGAGGGGGGAAAGGGACATTGCGTTTGTGATAGGATGCCCCTTCCGTGGCGTGTGGGTGGTTGTGCGCTCTGAACGCGAGTGGAAAGCTGTCTGAAAGATTGATCATTGACCAGGTCACAGGGGAAAGAGGAGCAGGGAATGAAGAACTATCTTGGGCGGGACGTCCGGAACGTAGCGGTGGTTGGTCATGCGCACAGCGGCAAGACAACCTTAATTGCGGCCCTGCTGCAGGCGGCGAAGATGACCGCCACGCAGGGACAGGTGGAAGACGGTTCGGCGGTGACGGCGTACGACGAGGAAGACGTGGCGCGGCGGACGACGATGGCCAATGCGGCCGCGTTTGTGGAGTGGAACGGGGTGAAGATCAACCTGCTGGACACGCCGGGGTTCCACATGTTTCTGCACGAGACGCGCGCCGCGCTGTTGCCGGTGGAGTCGGCTCTGGTGGTGGTGAACGCGCAGGAGGGGGCGGAGGCAGTGACCGACCGGGTGTGGAAGTTTGCCGCCGAGGTGAACCTGCCGCGCATCCTGGTGGCGAACCAGGTGGACCATCCCAAGGCCGACAGCCGGCAGGGACGGCAACACATGATCGAGCAGATGCAGGAACGGTGGGGCCGGCAGGTGGTGCAGGTGCAGTTGCCGATCGTGGATGAGAAGGGCTTCCACGGCGTGGTCGATCTGGTGACGATGAAGGCGTTTGTGTATGAGCCGGACGGCAATGGGCGCGGCGAGGAGATCAAGGTCCCCGAGGCGGTGCAGGCCGACGCGAAGGCCGCGCACGAGGCGCTGGTGGAGCTGGTGGCCGAGGGCAAGGACGAGCTGATGGAGGAGTTCTTCAACACGGGATCGCTGCAGGAGGACCACCTGGTGAGTGCGCTGCACGAGGCGGTGCGCGAGGGCAATCTCTTCCCGGTGCTTTACGCCAGCGGCCTGCGCAATGTGGGGACCGATCTTCTGCTGGAGTTTCTGAAGGCGTACGCACCGGCTGCAACGGAGCGCGAGCCAGTGGCGGCCAGAGGCAGGATCCAGACCACGGCGGGCAACGGAGGAGGAAGCAATGCGGTCGCCGTGGAGGGCGAGGACGAGATTGTGATGCGCGCAGTAGACGACAGCGCTCCGCTCGCGCTCTACGTCTACAAGACGATGACAGATCCGTTCACCGGCAGGGTGACGTTCTTCAAGGTGATCAGCGGCAAGATGAAGACCGACACCACGGTGCAAAACTACACGCGCTCGGAGCCGGAGAGCCTGGGCCATCTGTACGTGATGCAGGGGCGCAAGCCGGTGGAGGTGAATGAGCTGCACGCGGGCGACCTGGGCGCGGCGGTGAAGCTGCGCGAGACCCTGACCGGAGACACGCTGGGCGACAAGACGCATGAGCTGTTCATTGAGCCGGTGTCGATGCCCGAGCCGGCGATGACCTACGCCATCGAGCCCAAGACACGCGCCGACGAGGACAAGCTGGCGCCGGCGCTGCACAAGCTGATGGAAGAAGACATGATGCTGCGCTTCTTCCGCGATCTGCAGACCAACGAGTTCCTGGTGGCGGGCGCGGGCCAGCCGCACATCGAGGCGCTGGTCTCCAAGCTGAAGCGGCGCTACCACACCAACGTGATCCTGCACGAGCCGAAGGTGCCGTACCGCGAGACGGTGCGCGCCAAGGCCGAGGCGCAGGGAAGGCACAAGAAGCAGACCGGCGGGCACGGGCAGTTTGGCGACTGCAAGCTGCGGATCGAGCCACAACCAAGGGGCACGGGCGTTGTCTTCGGCAACGAGATCTTCGGCGGAGCGATCCCGCGGCAGTATATTCCGGCGGTGGAGAAGGGCGTGCGCGAGTCGGCGGCGCGCGGCTACCTGGCGGGATACCCGGTGGTGGACATCAAGATCACGGTCTTCGACGGCAGCTACCACGATGTGGACTCCAGCGAGATGGCATTCAAGATGGCGGCGCGGATCGGCTTCCGCAAGTGCATGGAGCAGGCCAAGCCGTCGCTGCTGGAGCCCATCATGAAGATCGAGATCGAGGCGCCGGACGATTTTGCCGGAGCGCTGATGGGCGATCTGACCAGCCGGCGCGGACGCGTGCAGGGAATGGAGAGCGGCAGCGCGGGAACGATCATTCGCGCCGAGGTGCCCATGGCCGAGATCCTGACCTACGGCACGACGCTGACCGCGATCACACAGGGGCGGGGCAGCTTCCGCATCGAGATGGACCACTACGACCTGGTGCCGCAGGCGATTGCGGAGAAGATTCTGGCTGCCGCCAAGCAGCCGGTGGAGGACGAGGCGGAGGAATAGCGCAGAAACGCTACGAGAGGCGCGTTCCCTTCCGTCTGCGGCGGAGAAATTTGCGGAAAAAACTTAACACCGACCTGCATCGATCTTGCACCGATCGATAGGCAGCCACGGATTTGCACGGATAAGCACGGATCGAATAACAGGAAACCGCGAAGGTGCGGGGCTAAAATGGATGGGATACGCCCACGAACTTCAAGTCGAGTTCTTTGAGTTTCAAGGGAACGGACAAATTGGTTCTTTGCTTCTCTTCTTCCATAGCACTACGGACAGGTTGGGTCTCCAGGACATTCAATCGAGCAAAGTGTTGGATCGGTCGGGCATGTGGGAGTTGGGGGATCGCTGAGTTCAAGATCCTGCGGGCTGGACGTGCTCACAGAATACGTTGCGTCTCCGTTGTAAACCGCGGTGATACTGTTGTCGTCTTCTCCGAAGGACTGGGACCAGGCGGCCTTGCCGGACGAGAGAACGACACTCTGCAGCAAGCTGCCATTGTCGTAAAGGTTGACCTGCCCGGTTGCCGCCGAAGGACTGACGTTGACAGTCAGCGTGACCGTATCTCCGGTGGTGCCTGAGTATTCACTCAGCGTCAGCGTTGTTGCGGTTGGCGTTGGTCCCGGATTGCTGACGTTCAGAGTTACGGGGCTGCTGGTGCTCGATATATATGTCTTATCCCCGCTATAGAGGCCCGTAAGACTCTGGGGGCCTGCAGTCATGAAGGAATCGACGAACGTGGCCGTGCCCCCGGCGAGCGTGGTGACGTCGATCGCTCTGGTTCCGTCGTATAAGCTCACCGTGCCTGCCGCCTTCGCAGGCGAGACGGTGGCCGTCAGCGTCGCGGAGTAGCCGATGATCAGCGAGGAAGGCGCGACCTGTAGCACGACGGTGTCGGGCGTGTTACCGGAAACGAAGAGAGAAAGCTGATTCGATCCGCTCGCTTCCCACGAAGCGTTTCCGGCAAAGTCTGCGCTCAGGGTGATATTGCCTGAGGCGGAAAAAGTCGTATTCAGCGTGGCAACGCCCGCATTGACGTTCTCCGTACCGATCGCGGTCGATCCGTTATAAAACGTAACCGTGCCTGTGGCAGTTGCGGGAGTGAGATTGGCGGTCAGGGTGACGCTGCTGCCGATTGCGGTGGTGCTGGATGAAGCGTTCAGTGTTGTCGTGGTCACCAGCGGACCACTGACATTCATGGAGAGCGAATTCGAGGTGCTGGAAAGATAGTTATAGTCGCCGGAATAGACCGCGTGGAGTGTTGCCGTGCCTCCTGCCGCGAACGAAATTGTCAGACTGGCAGCGCCACCGTTGACGGCAGCGCTGCCGATATTGGTTCCCCCGTTATAAAAGGTGATCGTACCCGTGGCTGACGAGGGGGAGACCGCAGCGGTTAATGTCACGCTCGTTTGGTATTGCGGTGTCGTGGTGGAGGCTTGCAGAGTAATCGAAGATGATGCCATCTGATCGTTGTACACGCCGATCGTCATGGCTGTAGACGTACCTGCCGAATAGATATCGTTCCCGCTGTAGTCCGCGGTGATGCTCTGCGGACCGATGGCACTGAACGTTGTATTGAGCAGAGCAATTCCTGTGGTCGAAAACCCGGTGGAGTTGATCGCCGCAGTCCCGATCGCAGTCGATCCGTTATAGAAAGTTACGGTTCCGGTGGCAAGCGTCGGATTGACGTAAGCCTCCAACGTCACCGTCTGGCCTTCCGTGACGCTGATCGAGGAAGCGCTGACGGATACATTCGCTGACTCCTTGTCTTGCAATCCAGTGCTGCCGGAGCCGCCCATGCACCCGGCAAGCGACAAAAAGAAGAAGGGCAGCAGCGGAAGCAGAATACGGCGATGAGAACAAGGCATGACTTTCATCTTATATCTCCGTCTCGAAGCGACTACCAGCGATGCATCCATTCATGCAACCCCGATTTGAAGGCGATGTTGCGAAGAATAAGGAATTCCAGCGGGCGACTCATTCTAGACCTCACGGTTCGCGTGCCCCGTCCTAGCTTGCCTGGGCGAAAAGCAATGCACACTGCCGGGTCACACCTTAAGCCGTTTTCTCATCTGTTCGCGTCTGTGTGCCGTGCCTTCCGATTCGATCTCCACCGTAGGCGGAACTGGGTTCTTGTTGGCTTAGCGGTTATGCGGGAATGGCGCTGGCTCTCGTACACTATCTGGAGGAGAATGCGGACGCTACCATGGGCGATCTATTCAGCAAGGCGCAGGCGGCGGTGGGCGCGATTCGCGAGCGGGTGCGGAGCGAAGTGGTGCAGGACGACCCACGGGCGGAGATTGTGCCACGGGTGGGGATCATTCTGGGATCGGGGCTGGGCGGGTTTGCCGCGCAGGTGGAGGCCGCGGTTGCGATTGCGTACGCGGAGATACCCCACTTTCCGCAATCGACCGTGGAGGGGCACAGCGGCAAGCTGGTGCTGGGAACGATTGGCGGCGTTCCGGTGGCCGTACTGCAGGGGCGCGTCCACGCGTACGAGGGCTACGCGATGGAGCAGGTGACGTTTCCCACGCGCGTGCTGGGGCTGCTGGGGGTTCGCACGCTGATTGTCACCAATGCGGCGGGTGGGATACGCGCCGACATTGCGCAGGGATCGCTGGTGGCGATCAGCGACCACATCAACCTGACCGGGATGAACGCGGCGCTGGGGCCGAACGAGCCGAGATTTGCGTGCGCGCCGAACGCGGGGCAGCGGTTCTTCGATATGACGGAGGCTTACTCGCCCCGACTGCGCGGGTTGGCGCACGCGGAGGCCGAGCGGCAGGGGATTGCGCTGAGCGAGGGCGTGTACGTCGCGGTGCTGGGGCCGAGCTACGAGACGCCGGCGGAGATTCGCGCGTTCCGCACGCTGGGCGCGGACCTGGTGGGGATGTCCACGGTGCATGAGGTGATTGTGGCG